>Ga0207878_100060_pt1 | contig 155281 bp, 137 predicted proteins | sample LinPmetageLP41_FD_184053 | JGI IMG/M metagenome (GOLD analysis project Ga0207878, IMG submission 184053) | Marine viral communities from the Pacific Ocean - LP-41 (SPAdes) | ecosystem: Environmental > Aquatic > Marine > Oceanic | place: Pacific Ocean | collected 2010-08-27
TTCAATCTAGGGGCGATTAAATCGCGGCGCGAGGTTTGTAACCTAGTGGGCTAAGTAAAAACCGAGTAACAAAGAGTTTATCGCCCCTAGGCAGAACCCGAAGGGCAGCGCATGTTTGGCATTCATGCTGCGTTATCGCCTATTTATGGGGAGTAACCACACTTCATAGGCTCCGCCTTGCCTAAAAACCAAACACACTGCTGCAAATTCAACCATCAAAGTTCAACACGCCCTAAGCAATTACCTTTTCTAATTTAGGCTCTTTTTTAAACTTACAATACACTTTATTGCGGCCAAAACGTTTTGCTTTATACAACTGTTTATCTGCTTGGTTTATTAGCCCCTCAAGCGTGTTACTGCTTCTAAATTTAGCCACACCAATACTGGTAGTAATGTTAATCACTAAACCATCAATTTTAAAATGAGTATTTTCAATATCAGCTCTTATTTTTTCAGCCGCATTAAGTGCTTCGTCTTCATGTGGGAAAGAGCAAAATAAAGCAAACTCTTCACCGCCAACTCTAAATACATACCCCTTACCCAGCGTCACTCTTAGTAAAGTAGCTACCTCAACCAATACCTTATCACCCACAGCATGTCCGTGTTTATCATTTACTTGTTTAAAAAAGTCTAAGTCGAGTAAAAATACATATAGTTGCGACTTATCTTGTAGTTCCACTTCAAAATAGTGATTCATAGAGAGCCGATTACCAGCTCCAGTTAATGGGTCAAGTAACGCTAAATTTTTAAGCCGTTTAGAAAAATGAGCTCTACTGCCTTCAAAAACATGCGAGATAGCCCAAATACTTAAATAAGCACACATTAAATTCAAAGATAAATTGAAAGTGGTAAACGGGCTAAGGCTCGATTTAGTCCCTAAAATATAAGATTGTATAACGAGCAAGCTAGCAGATAAGACAACCCCGTATTGCTTACCTAACAATAAGTAAAACAAAATAGGTAATGCGAACGACCATACAAATACCCCATTATGTGGTGTAGCAAGCGCAGTAGCTAAAATAACAATGAGTGTTATAAGTGCGCACATAACTATAGACTGCCAAAATCTTAATGGGCGACGTAAGAGTGATATGTAGGTGAAAAAACAATAAATTGAAAAGAAGACTTCGATATAACCCAGTAGCGCAAAATTGTTTACTGTTAAGTTAAAGACCGCAAATGCAAACGACAAAAAACCAAAGCAAAGACACATCCAACTAAGAACGCTCTTTCTTAATGATTTAGTACTATTAAGAGCTGCGATATCCATTCAATTAACTTAATAAAAAACAAAAAATAATTGTAACCTGAAAAAACAAATTAACAAGCTTTGAAGAAATAAAACCTTGTTAATACAGGCATTATTCACATTACCGGGACAGCTTTACTACTTTAGGTACACAACTGCCGCTTTTTAGCTAAATACTAACCACCTAACATAGACAAGTTTGTGGTTATACCTGTGTTGCCTTGGTGTAACAGGTGGGTGGGCTTTTTAGTTTTAATATACCGTGAAAGTAAATCCATTAGCGCGGTGTTTGCGTTATCGCCCATATACTCTCTTAATGAAATACCTTCTTCAGAGAACAAACACAGATGCAAATTGCCTTTAGCGGTTACCCTTAATCTGTTACATGTACTACAAAAATCATTACTGTAGGGCATGATCAACCCAATTTTACCTTGGTAATCTGGGTGAGCAAATTCTTGAGCAGGCCCAGCAGAAGCGCTTCGCGCAATTTGCTGCCAACCGCTTTGTAATAGCTTCACTTTTAAAGACTGACCCGAGACATGGTTCGCATCAAAAAATGTTTTATTATCGCTTGTTTGCATAAGCTCTATAAAGCGAATGGTTACCGGACGATGTTTAATCCAATTTAAAAATGTTTCAAACTCTTGTCCATTGTATTGCTTCATCAGCACGCTGTTTATTTTTACCGACTCAATACCGGTTTCAAGTGCGGTATCTATACCGCTCATTACAGATGCAAATTTATCGTGCCCGGTAATCGTATTAAACATACGCGGGTCTAAGGTATCAATACTGACATTAATTGCATTTAGGCCTGCATCGACCCAGTTATGAATATTTTTATGAAGAGAGAAACCATTCGTTGTCGCAGCTATTTTTTTTATGCCGCTGGTATCTTTTGCAACGCGAATAACATCTATGAAGTCTTTACGAAGTGTGGGTTCACCCCCGGTGATACGTACTTTTTCTATACCGTGATGGGCAAAGGCTTTAAGCGTATTGCTAATTTCATTAACACTTAAAAAACCGCGCTCTTGGCCGCCTTGATAACCATCGGGTAAACAATAAACACATTTAAAATTACACACGTCTGTAATAGATAAACGTAAATAACTAAATTCTCGCCCTGTAGGGTCGATTAGCATAAACAAACCTTAACTTATACCAACAGGTAAAACAGTTGCCGTACCTATTAATACATAATAATTGCAAAACAATATGATGTAGTACCAATGCGCAGTAATACATAATTACGCGCATTGGTATAATAACTAAGGTGCTACATAAGTAGTCCCTTTAATTATATTTATTTTAGGCTTTTAGCCCTTTTATAACTTCACTTGGCTTCATAGGTAAATCACGTAAACGCACGCCTACTGCGTTAAATATTGCATTACCTATGGCTGGCGCAACACCTATAACTCCAGGCTCACCTAAACCAACTGGAAACTCATCACTTTGTAAAAATTCAATGTCCATATCTGGAACATCTTGCATTCTTAGTGGTAAATAAGTATTAAAGTTAGTTGCCGATACCTGCCCATCTTTATACGTATTTGACTCATGTAATGCAAGGCTACTGCCCCACAATAAAGAGCCTTCAATTTGTGCTAATGCACCATCTGGGTGAACAATTAGCCCTGCATCTACAACTACATATAATTTTTTAAGCGTTATTTTACCGCTATCTCGATTAACATGGACATGTGCTGCGGTTGCAAGCCATGCTGGCATTGTACGCTCTTGCCCAGAACTCACTGAAAAACCGATACCCTCATCCTGGCCAAGCTTAACAGAGGCCACTTTATCTGACACCTTTTTAAGCACATTACGTAAACGCAGTGCACCGCCCACACTTTCGGGCGCTTTACCCGCTTGCTTACCTTTCCCGTCTAGCATTTCGATTCTAAATTGAACCGGATCTTTGCCTTGCTTATGGGAAATTTCGTCAATAAACGATTCAAGGCTCCATGCAATCCAACCAGGACCAACTGAGCGCAGCCAACCAGGGGTAAATGTACTTTGTGCTATTTCGTTATTAATGGCACGTGCTCGGTGACTACTCATGCTATACCAATGATCTGCACCCGATGCTGAAAATGCATCAAATTTACCATTACCATCAACCCCTGGAGATAAAAATCCAGGTGCCATTGCTTTAGTAGGCCAGCCTGCAGCAAATGCATGTTCTAAACCAGTAAAAGCGCCACTTTTATCAAAAGACGCCGTCATTTTTGCAGCTGATGCAGAGCGAGACTGATCGAATAAGCTGTCGTCCGCTCGTGTAAATACAAGTTTAACGGGCTTACCAACAGCTTTTGCAGTGAGGGCTGCAGGTACGGTCCAATCACCAAACAAACGACGTCCAAAGCCTCCGCCTAAATAATAAGGGCGAATTATGACTTTCTCTTGGGCTACTTCAAGCGCTTTTGCAATGGCTGGTAATGTAAGTGATTGCCACTGGTTACCCGTATGAATTATCCACTGACCGTCTTTAAATTCAGCCAGCGCATTGAGTGGCTCAAGCTGATAATGACTTGCCGTAGCCGTGGTGTACATCGACTCTAATGATTCATTGGCATTGGCTTGCGTGTTTTTAATATCGCCTTCATCAACAAATAATGTGCCTGAGTCAATTTGCTCACATAATCGTTTGCCTTCATTTTGAATATCGGCTTCGGTTACATTCGCGGTTTTACCCTTTTTATAGGTCACTTTTAGTGCATCTACCGCTTTTATTGCACTTGGGTAGTTATCAGCTAATACAACAACCCAGCCTTGAACGGTTTCGCTAGGATCGTTTAAAATTTCAAAGCCTTTATAGCCTTTAATCGTTTTAGCTGTCGTATCATCAACATTAGTGACTGTGCTGCCATAACGCGTTGGTGGAATAACAGGTCGAGCGTACAGCATGCCCTCTACTTCTACGTCAATGCCGTAAACAGCTGTACCATTTGTTTTAGCAGGTATATCAAGCGCTTTAAAGTCTTGCTTTAGCCCAGTTAAATGACGTTTATTAGCAGGTTTTAATGGTAGCTTTGCCACTTCTTCACTACTAAAAGTACGGTTAAACTCGCCTTTTTTAACAATGTCAGCGTAACTTAGAGATTTATCACCGCAAATAATGTGACCTTTTTCAGCATGGCATTTACCCGGCGGTACACCCAGCATAGCAGCCCCTGCATCTATTAATGCAATTCTGCCCGCAGCGCCCGCTTGCGATAACGGCTTAAAGCTTTGAAATACCGACCATGAACCACCCGTTACCATGTAACCCCATTTTTCGTGAGTGTCTACATAAGTAATTGATACTTTATCCCAATCGCACTCTAGCTCATCAGCTACAATACGCGCCAATGCAGTACCAATATGTTGACCCATTTCCGCTTTAGCAATACTGACTTCTACTGCGCCATCGCTGCTCATAGTCCACCAAATTGTTGGTGAAAAAGCTTGCTGTGTAATTGACTCTTTTGCACTTAACGAGCCTGAAAATAGAGCGGGTGCAAATGCCATCACCAAACCTGCGCTGGCAGTACCAATCATAAACGAGCGACGATTTAAATTAACGGTTTCGCTATTTTTTTGAAATAATTTTTTCATTACAGGCTCCAGTTAAGCGTCTTGGGCATTTGGATCAAAAATGTTTACAACACTTTGTGACTCATCGGCAGCGCGTTTAATAGCCGTTTTAATGCGTTTGTATGCCATGCAGCGACAGTAGTTGCCATTCATATGATTAACTATTTCTTCTTCAGATGGGTTTGGGTTAGCAGCAAGTAATGTAGCAGCTTGCATTATTTGCCCAGACTGACAATATCCACACTGCGGTACTTGCTCTTCAACCCATGTTTTTTGAAGAGGGTGTTCGTTATTAAGCCCTTCAATTGTGGTAATGTTTTTACCCGCAATTGCGCCAATTGGTAGTACACATGACCGTGTTGCTTGCCCATCTAAATGCACAGTACACGCACCACACATTGCAATACCACAACCAAACTTTGTACCTTTTAACCCAATTTCATCACGAATAACCCATAACAATGGTGTATCTTCACTTGCGTGTGATTCAACCACCTTGCCATTAATTGTAAACGTCACCATAGCTTGCCCCTTGATTAATACCCAATATTTTAAAAACCTTGATTAAAACTTATATAATTTAATTACTTATCGTGTACTTATAATTCATGCTTAGCTAAAAAATCACTTAGCTGCTCTTGCGTATCAATGTCTAATTTTGCATGACTTATATTAATTGTATTTACGATTTCGTTTTTACTGCGCAATAAGTGTTGCGCCCCCTTATCTGAAGTTAAGCTTGCAAGCTTGGATAAATCAACAGCTGGGAATATAGCAGGTACCCCTAAGCGTTCGCCGTAATCTGCGCACCAGCGCGAAGGTGTATGAGTAAACCCTTTAACTAACTCATGTACTTGCTGCGTTTGTAATTCCACCTGATCGCCCAGCATAAACAAAAAACCATCGTAGGTGTTTAGCTTAGAGACAGCCTCAGTTGCCGTTGCAATGCTCCCCCCTAGCCCTTTACCCCATTGTTTGTTTTCAATAAGCTGAACATTTGTATAACCATAAAGTGCCTGTTCAATTTCCTGATGCCAAGCGCCTGTTACTACGTAAACAACCGAATCATCAAGTGCTTGAAGCGTTTTAACCGCTCGCTCAATCATGGTTTGCCCAAACCCCACAGTGGCAATTAATTTACAGCCGTTAAATCGCGATGATTGCCCAGCAGCCAAAATCACTTTTGCAATTAGCAAACTTCCTGCCCCCAATTACTTAACGATTGCGCATTTTTATTACTAAGCACCGCATGTATTTCACTTATTAACGAAAGCGCAATGCTCTCGGGCGAATCTCCGCCTAAATTTAACCCCACAGGGCCAAATACTGGTGCGTGTACATTTTTAATAGTGGTATTTGCATGTTGTAGCACTTGCTCTCGCCTGTGTGCTGGGCCTAGTAAACCAATATATTTAAACGGTAAACTTACAAACTGTGCAAGTACGCTGGCATCTAATTCAACACTATGGGCCATTAAAATGACGGCATCTACTTTGTGTTTTTCACAATACGTTTTTAATTCACTTGGTGAGCAGCGTAAAATAGCATCGGCATTTTTAAAGTATTCCCTTTTGGCATTAGCAGCGCGCGTATCCCAAACGCTCACACTCCAGCCAAGCTGCTTTGCTAACGCATAAACAGGGATTGCGTCTGCACCGCCTCCTACTATTAACAAATGAGGTGGCGGATAGATTGAGGTTTGAAGCCAAGTGGCATGATTGATCTCAACTAATTTAGCTTTTCGGTTCATCGATAAGTCGTGTTGCTCATCATTTTGTGTAAACACACCACTACCTTGGGGTAAAACTGGGGTAACTTGTTGGGAGTATTGACCGGGCTTGTTGTCACTTAATGCTTTAAATACATGATCTAATTGTAAATATTCATTATTCTTATGAATAGGCTGCAATAATATGTGTACAATACCACCGCAACCTATACCAAGTTGAAATGTTAAATCGTCCTCATCGGTTGCATCATAACTAATTGTTTTACTGGTTAAAGTGCCCATTACTTGTTTGGCATGGCGCTGAATATCTGCCTCTAAGCAACCACCTGAGAGCATTCCTAATCGCTGCCCTAAACTCGATATAAGCATCATAGCGCCTAGTTTTCTGTAACTAGAGCCTTCTATTTTGTATAAAGTAGCTAACACCCATTCCTGAGTATCTTTTTGAGCATGCCAAGTATTTAGAATGCTTTTTAAATCAGTAACCATATATTGCCTTTACTAAAACGTCTTCTGCGGCTAACAAACTAACAAAACAGTCAATAAATAACCGATTCAGTAACTTAGCTTTGTATTATATCGTTTAACGTATCAATTAACTCATCAAATTGATCATTTACGCTTTGGCGTTGCTTATCGCTGAGTGTGGTATTTAATTGGTACAATAAATTAATATATAAATTGAGGTTTTCTTCATTTGTTTTAAGTAGCGTTTCGCTCATGTAGCGCTCGCGTTCTTTTATTACTGTACTTAACTGAGCTATTAATTCGTTTTGCGTTAAGTTTTTGTTTTTAAATATCTCAATAGCCACATTTAAACGGTTTTGTTTATACTCTAACCACAGTGATTTGGAGTCTTTGTGCTGCTCGTTAGCTGTAATTATTAGTGCTTTTTGATCATTAGTTAGTTCATCTACCCATTTTTCATAATATTCGATTTGCTCTTCTAAACGATCGTTTTTACGCTCAAGCGGTGTCTGTTCGTTAAACTCCTTGCGCTCTTCATCTATTTGTTTTTGAATATTACTTAGTAGCTCATCACGTTGCTCACTTGATAAGGATGCCCCGAGTTCAGCTAAAGGCATGTGCGCGTATTCGAGTAGATTTTGCCAATGCTTTTTGGCAAAAACCACCTGTTTTTTTAACTGCTCGGTGCTTAGCGTGCTGTTAAAAAGTGACTTAATGTTTTGAATATCTTGTTTGTAGGCAGGCAGCTGCGTACTTCTGTGCCAGGCTTGGGTCGTATTAATGATCTGTTTAAGCTGCTTATTTTGAGTTTTATTTAAATCAATATAATCATCCACCCAAAATGACGAAAGCCAGCTCAAGTTGTTGTAAGTAAATGAAGCTGAACAACTACACAAAAATACCATGCTGATAGCAAAGCATGCATTTATTACTTTTTTAGTTTTAAGATTATTAAGCATCACTTTCCTTATTTTAAATTTTATAATTCCGAAAACCTTATTTGATAATAATTATCATTTAAATATTGACTTGTTTGTTAATCTAACTAATAATCATTACCAGAAACAAAATATACCGACCTCAGTGCCCATGGAAGAGTATTCAGCAAGGATGCTGACACATTAAACAAGAACGTGCCGCTTAGTGTTATTACTTACTCAAATGAAGTAATAGCATAAAAAAATCACACCTACTTGCTACATTGCTCATATTAGTGACGGTTAATATGACTCCAAAAAGCCCTAACGGGCTTTTTTTATTCCTTTAAATTTTCTGTAAAATCTGTATCTTACACATCTAAAGCCAATATGCTTAACTTAATATATAAGTGTTTACAGAGCTGTGTTTTATCCACGTTACCTTAAAAGCGCTCACCTTGCGTTTTTATTAAAGCAGGCGTAAAACATAATTCTAGGCACTCATTTTTGCATTTATAAACAGTAAACGATTTAATCATCATTGTATGTACTGAGTATTAAACGTTTATAATGCGTAAATAGCGCAAAAATTTAATACCTATCGTAACTATTAATAATTGGAGACATTGTTATGTCACAGTTTAATTTAAAAGCACTCGTTCTTGCAGGCGTTTTACTTGCCAGCCCTTTTGCTAATGCAACGTTAGAGGATGGCATTAGAGCCGCTAACGAAGGTGAATTTGCAGTCGCCCTAAAAGAATTTGAATACCTTGCGGATAAAGGCTTTGCTCCAGGGATTTACGAGCTAGGCAAACTGTATGAAGGTGGATACGGTGTAACACGCGATTACTACAAAGCAGCGTCGCTTTATCAACAAGGTGTTAAAAAGAACCATCCTGACTCTATGTTTGCTCTTGCTGTTTTATACGACGAGGGTAAAGGCGTAAAGCTTGATCATCAAATGGCTGTAAGCCTATTTGAAAAGGCCGCTAAAAAGAACTTGCCTGCTGCTCAGTTTAATTTAGGTGTAATGTACTCAAACGGCGTAGGCGTTACACGTGATTATAAGCAAGCTCGCACGTGGTACGAAAAAGCCGCCGCTAATAATTACTCATTAGCACAATTTAACTTGGCACTAATGTATTTTGAAGGCTTAGGTATGCCAAAAGATTTAGAAAAATCTTATATTTGGAATACCATTGCAGAGTACAACGGTAACATGGAAGCAAGCCATAGCCGTAAACTCGATGAACGTAAAATGCTACCTAAAGAAATAGAAGAAGCTAAAGAAAAAGCCGACGCAATTTATTCAAAAATTCAGGCCGGCACTTATGCTGGTGAAGGTCGTTTGTTTTAGTTTACTATCTAACAATTAAAGTTATAAAGGCTGGGTTACTCATGTAATTCAGCCTTTTAATTTAAAACTATTTTATGTAAAGCCACTTTAATAATTTAATAATGAGCTTGCTTTGTTTGAGTAATAAACCAATACGCGGGTTAAATGAGCCCGATACTAATGTATTTTTAGCGTGGCTAAACGTTAAAAACCCTTCAATACCATGATAATGCCCCATGCCTGAATGCCCTACTCCACCAAAAGGTACATCGTCTGCGGTTACTTGAACTAAAGTATCGTTAACGGCAACGGTGCCGCTAATTGTTTGTTTCATAATATACTCTTGAGCGTTTTTATCTTGGCCTAAAATATAAAGCGCTAATGGGTGATGATTTGCCTTAATATAATTAATAGCGCTATCAAGCGTCTCGTAGCTCATTATTGGTAGTATTGGACCAAATAACTCCTCTTGCATAAGCTGCATTTCGTCAGTCACTTGAGTCACTAAATGCAGACCCATTCGATGTTTTTGCTCATCTTGCTGATTTTGCTCAAGAGGCTTAATAATGTTTGCACCAAGCTCTTGTGCTTGCTCTAAATAACTTGATAACCGTTTATAGTGTGCATCACTAATAATTGAGGTTAAGTTTTTACCTTCAACACCATCTTTAAAATGCTTTTTGTAGAGTTCGCACAGCTGCTGAATAAGTTGATGCTCAAGCGCTTTTGGTACAAATACGTAATCAGGGGCTACACATATTTGCCCAGCGTTAGCCATTTTTCCAAATAATAAAGCTTGAGCAGCTTTTTTAATATCTGCATTTTGCGTAATGATGACTGGCGATTTACCTCCAAGCTCTAGCGTTACAGGTGTTAAATTACGACTAGCAGAAGCCATAACTAACTCGCCGACACTTGTTGAGCCCGTAAACAAAATATGGGCAAAAGGGAGCGCCGAAAATTGCGCCGCCACATCACTACCGCCTTGTATTATTTTACAGTGCGCTTGCATGTCGTCTTTAAATATTTGTTCGATTACAGCATTGGTGTGTGGTGTAAACTCACTAAGTTTTAGCATCACTTTATTACCTGCCGCTATAGCTGTAAGCACGGGCACTAAAGCTAACTGAATTGGGTAATTCCACGGGGCAATAATACCAACCACACCTTTTGGCTGATAATTAACACTTACTTTTGAAGGCCATAAACTTAAACCCACTGAACGATTACTGGGCTTAGCCCATTTAGGCAGCTTTTTTATAATGTGCGCAAGTGTTTGCACTGTAGGTAATATATCGCCAAGTAAAGTGTCAAACGCGGTTCTGTAGCCAAAATCTTTTGAGGCTGCATCTACCAGCTCTTGCTCTAGGCTAACAATACGCACACGCAGTTTTTTTAATAAAACAATACGTTTATCAATTGCTAAATAGGGCGTGTTTTTAAAGCTCTTTTGTAATTCATCAAATTGGGAAATGAGTGGCTGTGTGTCAGATGTGTCGGTGCTCAAAATAGATTACTCAATTTTTAAAGTTACAAAGGACTATAACCTTGTTCTGTTTTTCGAGCAATAACACTAACTAATGTGATTAAATAGCAGCCTAAATTAAATTTTAGGCTGCTCATAGGGTTGGTTGGAACTAATTTAGAGGATAATTAAAAGCCAAATACTTGCGCTGCAATAGTCATCGTTACTAGCGTAATTAATACAATAGCGACAATATTGAGTACAAAACCTGCGCGGATCATATCGCGCATTTGTATCTGTCCAGAGCCAAACACAATAGCATTAGGCGGCGTGGCTACAGGCATCATAAACGCGCAGCTACATGCAATAGCAGCAGGTATTACCCATACTAAAGGTGAACCTGTAATTGACTCTGCAACAGGCCCGAGTAATGGTAAAAACCCAGCAGCCGTGGCTGTATTGCTCGTTATCTCAGTTAAAAATGTAATTAATGCAACCACCACCAGCACACTCATCACAAGTGGAATTGCACTTGCGCCTTCAATCATATGGGCGATGTAATCGGCTAACCCAGATGCCTTTATTTGCGAAGCAAGTGTTAAACCACCTCCAAATAAAAGTAATACACCCCAAGGAACATTTGATGCACTTTTCCAGTCAAGTATTCGCTCATTACTGCCCTTATTAGCCGGTAATACAAATAATAATAGTGCTGCCGCTATGGCGATAGCAGTGTCTGATATTGATAAACCGCTTAAATCTGCAAGGATTGGTCTAAAAATCCAGCATAACGCTGCTAATATAAATACAAATAAAACGCCTTTTTCTGCGTGCTGCATTGTGCCTAATTCACTTAACTGTTTTGTGAATACCGCTTTTGTATCAATACTTTGATTATTCTTAACGTTTTCATCTACTTTGTAAGCAAATTTAGTTAACCACAGCCAGCTTATTATCAACATGCTAATACTTAACGGCACGCCAACAAGCATCCACTGTGCAAAGCCAATTTCAATTTTGTAACTATCTGATAAGTACGCTGCCATGAGTGCATTAGGAGGGGTACCTATCAAAGTGGCAATCCCGCCAATGCTTGCACCATAAGCAATACTAAGTAGCAACGCTTTGCCAAACCCTTCATTACTTGGGTCTGATTGTTTTACTAAATGTGTAATAGATAATGCTATAGGCAACATCATTACCGCTGTGGCTGTGTTTGACATCCACATAGATAAAAACGCTGTTACCAACATCATTGCTAATATTTGTAAACTTGGTTTTTTACCCGCATAAAGCATCGTAATAAGGGCAATACGCTTGTGTAATCCCCATCGCTCCATAGCTATAGAAATTAAAAATCCCCCTAAAAATAAAAATATGAGTGGGTGAGCGTACGGTGCAGTCACACTTTTAATGGCAGCAATACCAACCAAGGGGGAAATAACAATAGGCAATAAAGCCGTTGCAGGGATAGGCACTACTTCACTTACCCACCACGAAGCCATCCAAAACGCTAAACCTGCTGTTTTAAAAGCGCCTTCAGACATCCCTATTGGCGGTGCTATTAAACATGTAAGCAACATAATACTTGGCCCAAGTAATAGCCATAACCATTGCATTTTAGGCTTTTTAGGATCTGATTTTTTGTGTGTTAATTGAGTCATTGTTAATTCCTAAAATTTGTATTTTAAGCCAAGTGCAACGCTATTATCGGCGCTCTCTTGTAGATCTAAATCAGTATAGAGCAGGTAAGCAGTGGTTTGTTTATCAAATACGTAATCTACACCTGTTGTCCACTGCGTTGCATCTGATGCTTGACGAAGCAAAGAATCATCTTTAGCGAACTGTAATTTAGGTACCCATTTATCAAGCGTATAACTTGCACTTAACACATAGCCGTTACCCGACTTTATACCATCTGTTGATTCAGAATGCTGGTACAGTGCCCCGAGCTTTAATTGTTCAAATTTATAGGCAGCTGCTATTCGGCTCGCATTAATATTATTAAGAGAGTCAACATGGCTTACTGAAAAGTAATATGAAGTGTTTTTTAAGCTACGATCACCATAAATAACGGTCGCTGCAAATCCAGCTTCATTATCTTTATTGTCGTCTTTTGGGGCGTAAGTAAACGAAAATTGCGTATTGTGCCAATACTTAGAAGTGTATGTTAGCGTATCGCCAAGTCTATCCTGCCCTGCAATAACTTGAGCTATATCGCCTTGGGTTTCGTTAAAGTTATCGACTTTTCCCTCAGAGTATTTAAAGCGGGTATCGTTTCTTCCCACTACCAGCTCGCCAAATTGCCCTTTTAAACCAAGATAGGTGTTTCTTGCACTAAAGGGCTCTTCGGTGTCATCTTGCTCAAAGCCTTTAACTTGCACTTCGTATTTAAAAACAACGTTTAAATATTCATTTAATTTATGCTGCCCTTGAATACCAATTCTCGAAAATGGCGCTTCAATCTGTGTCCCTTTATCTGCGTAGCGCATAATACCTGTATCTGTATTAGCAATTTGTACTTCGGCTTTACCATAAACGTCATATTCAGTAGCGCAAGCCGTGTGCGAATAAAAAGCCAAGCTACTTATTGAGGTGAGTAAAATAGTAGAGTGTGTAAACTTTATCATTATGTGTCCTAATTATTAGAATCTACTTGTTGTCAGGTCTAATAAGGCAACTTTACTGCCAATGATAAAATGTTATTAAATTTCAGCTGGTTAGATATTTTTAGATGTAAAAAAGACAACTAATGTGCGGTTTCCCACACATCATAAAAACGAAACTGTCACGTAAACCACACATTCAGTCAATAAACATATCGCGGTTTAAGTTGTATTTACTCATTTTATCGTAGAGGGTTTTACGAGCTATTTGCAGTGTATCCATCGTATTTTTAATACTGCCATGATTACGCTCTAGGGCTTCTTCAATTAATGACTGCTCATAAAAAGTTACTTTTTCAGATAAGCTTAAGTCGGGTGAAAGCTCACCTTTAGCCTGCGTTTTACTAACACTAAAAGCAAGCTCTACTCCTAATAAAACCGCGCGCTCAGCTTGGTTTCTAAGCTCTCTTACATTGCCCGGCCAATCGTATGCTAATAATCGCTGCTGTATTTCACTATTGAGTGGCGCTGGCGGCTTATGATAGCGTGTTGCGGCAATAGAGCTAAAATGCTTAAACAGTAATACTATGTCAGCTTTTCGAGCTCTAAGTGGCGGTATGTCTACTTTTACTAAGCTTAATCGATAATATAAATCGGCTCTAAATTCACCTTTTTCAACAAGTGAAAGTAAATTTACTTTAGTGGCAGCTACAATGCGTATATCTAAACTAATTGGGGTGTTCTCACCTACCGGGGTTACTTTACGCTCTTCTAAAACGCGCAATAATTTTACCTGTAAAGACAACGGTGTACTTTCTATTTCATCTAAAAATACGGTTCCACCCTGGGCATATTCAAACTTGCCTTTTCGCGCATGCGTAGCCCCAGTGAAAGCGCCACTAGCGGCTCCAAATAATTCGCTCTCAATTAATTGCTCTGGTACTGCGCCGCAATTTATAGCAACAAAGTTACTTTCACATCGAATACTTTGATCATGTAAATAACGAGCGACAAGCTCTTTGCCTGTGCCTGTTTCCCCTTCAATCATTACATCTGCTGGCGTATCAATTACCGTGTTAAGTAAGTGCATCATGTCTTGCATTTTAGGCGTATCGCCTAATATTCTTACTCCGGGCGCTGACGTTTTTTTAACAGCGAGCTTAAGTGCACGGTTTTGTATTACTAGACTTCGCTTGTCGCAGGCTCTTGCGATGCAATCAAGTAATGTTTCATTTACTGGCTTTTCAAATAAGTCATACGCGCCTAATTGCATAGCTTTAACAGCAATAGTTACATCTGCGTACCCTGTTAAAAATATGATAGGCAGTTCGCTGTCGAACGCCGTTACTTGCTCAAGCAGTGTAAGGCCGTCCATTGCAGGCATGTTTATGTCACTCAGTACAACGCCCATGAAACGACGATTAAGCTTTGTTAGAGCCGTACTTGCATCATTAAAGCATTCAACTGTATAACCCTCGAGGGTAAGTAATTGCTTTAATGAATCTCTGATCATCGCTTCATCATCAACTACAATAATGTGCTTACACTGTGAGTTTTCAATCATCTGTTTTATCCTGCGTGCTTGATAAACTGATTATAAACTCAGCCCCGCCTTGTAGTCGATTATGCGCACTTAAAGAGCCATTAAACGAATCAATAATTTGTTTTGAAATAGATAGCCCAAGGCCTAAGCCGTTACTCTCTTTAGTACTATAAAAAGGTTCGAAAATATTACCAAAAGCATGTTGCTCTATCCCAGGCCCAGTATCTAAAATTGAGAGTTTTACTCGGTTATCAAAGCACTCAACATTAAAACTTAATTTACGTATTATTGCGCCATTCATAGCTTGGCTTGCATTGGTTATTAAATTAACTAACACTTGCTCAAATTTAAGTGAATCAACCCACACTATTAACCCGCCATCTAAATTAGGCTGCTCTACGTGTACGTTATCTTGCTTTAATTGTGAGCTGGCAATCATTAAAGCGTTATTTAATAAGCCCGCTAGCGGATAAGGCCTTAACTGAGTTTGTGATGGTTTGCTAAAATGCTTTAACTGTCCCACTATTTTGTGAACGCGACCTACAAGCTCCTCAACCACCGTAATGCTTTCGCCAAGTGCAGTGTAATTTTGTTTAGCAAGTAAACGTTTAGCGCTTGCTAGGTAAGTATTAATAGCACTAAGAGGCTGGTTTATTTCGTGATTAATACCTGCACTTAATTGCCCTATTGTTGCAAGCTTTGCTGATTGAACTAATGCAACTTGCGTTTTTTCAAGCTCTTGAGTGCGCTCTATCACTTTTTGCTCAAGGCTATGTCTTGAGTAAACTAGCTTTTTATAACCCGCAAAACGAGCAAGTAAACTATAACCAACAATAATAACTAAAACATAAATACTAAATGCCCAAAATAAGCGTATTAATTGAGCTGCATTTACCTTTGTGATATCAACAAGTACGTGCATACGTGCGCTAAAATAACGCAGTGGCTTTGTTGCACTCACATAAAGCTTTTTATTAATTTTAAAATGCGAAATACCTTGGCTCGTATACTGAAATTGCTCAATATATACAGGTTGATGATCTAAATAAGCGCGGCGTAATTTTATATTACGTCGCTTTGCTATATCAAACTCGCTAAAGCTATTTAAACGCCATGTTTGCATATCAGACATAGCAATTACTTTATCACTCAGCTCTAAATAAAAATGGCTACCTTTAGATGTATTTAAAAGCTCTCTGTCGTTTTCAAATTTGCTTACATTTACTTTTAATACAACAACACCCACTGCTTTGTTGTCGTGATAAACAGCCTGCGAAAAATAAATTCCGCGCTCTTTTGAACGCATACCTAGTGCAAAATAGGCAACTTTTTCACCTGCAAATGCACGTTTAAAGTAAGGCCTAAAGGCAAAGTTACTACCTAAAAAGGTGTAATCGGCTTGCCAGTTACTACTTGCTGTCACTGCACCTTGCGCATTAAGTACAAATATATCTGATGCACCACTGGCTTGTTGTATATCAGCTAAATAGTTGTTTATGGCGTTGTAATGGGCTTGATCGCCGTTTGCAAATTCAATCATTAACTGATTGTAAGTAAGTAGCTGAGGAATAGCTGAAAAACGAGCGAGTTCAGTATCAATATAATCGTTTAATTGAGTAACCTGACGCTGCGCTTGAACTGTTGCTTTTTCTACATCGTGAGCGCGTCCAACCCAAAATGTAACAACTAAAATTAAAACTAATAATAAACATATGGTTATTATGTTTTTTGAAAACGAAAACATGGCCTGCCCGTAAAAATAGCCTGAAAAATTTTAGGGCGCTAGTGTACCTACTTATATGATGCAGGGATATAAACTTTTTGTTAACAAGTGTGTTTAACTTTATTTATGACTTTGGTTTAAATTCGAAAACAAAAACGCCGCAAACAATGATGTTTGCAGCGCTTATTTAGCTTTAAAATATTAATACGTTCTTAATTTACAGCTAATGCAGGTTTATTTTTGATGTATTTATATAAGCCAATTAATGATGCGGCTATCCAAAATATTTCAATTACGAAACTCGCTAAATTAAAGTTGTAACATAGGCTAATTAACAACAATATTGCCCCTGTTAAATTCATCATATTGTAAACTAAGCTGGTTGGAGATGTTTTACCAAGCTGAAGTAAAAAGAATGACCCAACTACTAAAAAAGTACCTGTCATACCTATGATGTCAAATAAGAGTGCTATCACACAACGATCCTTTATCCGTTAAAAAACCCAAAAAACTGGCCCAATCCATGGGGTGGGTGTTTTTTCATTCATTGAAACAGCAAAACCGGGCGATTCTATCAATATTGCGTAATCTCACAAGGGCATATGTCCGCATAATTAATGCTTAATTAAACTGTTTATTTAAAAGTAACTTTTCCACCAATAATTTTATATGCCGCCGCTCCACGTATAATCGCTTCGCGAGCAAAAGGGCGGCTACAATTAGGGCAAATACACGCCTGCGATGTAAAGTCTTGGCTGATACGCTCTTTGAAACATTTAACCAGTGCGCCTTTTCCGCCTTTGCGATACTTAAATAGAGGGGCTTTACAGCCAGAGCAAAATATATCGACTGTTTTGGTGGGGCCTTTTTTGTTGGGTTTTGCCATTATTTCCTTTAAAGAGGATGGTTGAACTAATGAGGGTAGGATAACAAATATACGTTAATCTCTAAAAAAAAATCGTCCTAGTTGCGATGAAAGCACGTTCATATTAAATGGTTTAACAATAAATCCAGAAACCTTGGCTTTTATTACCTGTTTTACTGTATCTGCACTGTCTTCGCAGGTAACCATTAATACAGGAATATCTGCTAGCTGTTCATCTTTTCGAATGTTGTCTAGTAAATTTACGCCATTCATTTTTGGCATATGTAGGTCAGTAATAACTAAATCAAAGTGTTGATCATGTAAAAAAGCTAATGCTTGAAGGCCATCAGTTGCTTCAACAATATTGTTGTACTCGAGCTTTCTCAACATATTAATTAATACATGACGCATGAGTGGCATATCATCAACAACTAATATTTTCATCAATATGTTTACCAATTCCATTATTAGACTAATTTGAAGTTACCCTACTTATAAAAAAGGAGCAAATATAACGCACAGCAAAAATTAAAATTTAAGGCCAAAGCCCTAGAATAAGCCCCATTAATGAAAATTGTAATACGTGGTAACTGCCATTAATTAAAAACAACTTTAAAGGACGCTGCTCAAAAATATAACTTAGCCCTAAGGAGCTACACACCCAAAACAAACCAATAGCAAAACCAGTCCCTAAGCTCTCCCCTATACCTGCCTCTTTTCCTAAAAATAACGCCAGTACTAATGCAGCTATAAATGCTAATAAAAAACTACCAACAAAAATAAGTTTAGGATCTGCAGATTGTAAATCGAGGTCAGTTAACCCAATACTCTCAAGCCATGCATTTTTAAAAAGCACCTTTGAATACCACACTCCACCAAGCATAAAAGAAGACAACGAAGCCACAAGTATTGCAAAATAATTCACTTCCGTAAAATTCATACACACAGCCATAATACATAGTGCTTAGGGTAATTTGAATGTAGTTAAAAATAGCTAAAGCAGCAAATTCCGAACATGAAATTTATGCTTGTTAGTTACAGAAGAAAAAGAAGGGAGTGTTAAAAATCAGCAAATTTAGCATTAGTAGTTGACGCTAAATCGTTTGGCGAGAGTGAAATTTCTAGCCCTCGTTTACCCGCACTAACATAAATGGGATTAAAATTCTGCGCGCTTAGGTGTATAAATGTAGCAAGGCGCTTTTTTTGAGCCAGCGGACTAACACCACCTAAAATATACCCAGTAGCAGCTTGTACTTTTGAAGCCTCTGCCATTGTAACCTTTTTAGTACCACACACCTTTGCGAGTTGCTTTAATTGCACCTGCTGCGTAACAGGCGTTATTGCTACTACAAGCTGCCCTTCGCTTGTTTCGAGCACTAAGGTTTTAAAAACCTGAGCACTATTGAGATTCAACTTTTCGACCGCCTCTTGCCCATAGTTACTATTATTCGCGTCATGCTCATAACTAAGCACATTAAATGTAATTTGTCGTTTTTTAAGTAGCTCTATTGCAGGTGTCATCGCGTTAACCAATTCAGTGTTAAATAATTTCAAGCAAAAAAAACGGTGCTAATAAGCACCGTTTTTTATTATTTTAGACGATAACTAATTACTTAGTTAAATCGTCAAAGAACTTTTTAACGCCATCAAAAAAGCCTTGCTCTTTAGGACGGTTCTTTGAGCTATCTTTGCCCATACTTTCTTCTAGTTCTTTAAGAAGTTCACGTTGACGCTCGTTTAAATTAACTGGCGTTTCAATCACAACTTTACAAATTAAATCGCCTTGAGCACCGCTGCGTACAGACTTTACACCTTTACCACGCATACGGAACATTTTGCCCGTTTGTGTTTCTGAAGGTATTTTAAGCTTAGCTCGGCCATCAAGCGTTGGTACTTCAATTTCGCCGCCAAGACCAGCCGTGGTAAAGCTAATGGGTACTTCGCAGTATAAGTTGTTAGCTTCGCGAACAAATATTTTGTGTTCACGTACTGACACTTGAACATACAAATCACCTGCCGGCGCGCCGTGCATGCCTGCTTCGCCCTCGCCAGTTAATCGAATGCGATCGCCTGTATCTACGCCAGCTGGAATTTTAACTGAAAGCGTTTTAGTTTTCTCAACACGCCCTTGTCCATGACATTTGTTACAAGGGTCTGAAATAATTTGACCTTGTCCCTGACACGTAGGACACGTTTGCTGAACAGCAAAAAAGCCTTGGCGCATTTGTACTTGTCCAGCACCATGACACGTAGTACATGTTTTTGGTTTAGAACCTGCCTTTGCACCGCTGCCATCACATGGTTCACAACTAACCCATGTAGGTACTTTAATTTCTACTTCTTTACCACGAACGGCCTCTTCTAGGCTTAAGTCCATGTTGTAACGTAAATCAGATCCACGTTGTTGACGAGATTGACGTCGGCCACCGCCGCCACCAAAAATATCACCAAACACATCACCAAAAATATCACCAAAATCACCTTGACCACCACCGCCAAAGCCACCGTGACCGCCGCCACCGCCTTGTTCAAAGGCAGCATGGCCGTATTGGTCATACATTTGACGTTTCTGATCGTCAGTTAATATTTCGTACGCTTCTTTAACTTCTTTAAACTTGGTCTCAAGTTCTTTATCGCCTGCGGTACGATCTGGATGATATTTCATCGCTAAGCGTTTATACGCTTTTTTTATGTCTCGCTCACTCGCATCTTTGCTTACGCCGAGGACTTCGTAATAATCGCGTTTTGACATATCTATCACACTACTCTTTTCTGTTTGCAGCTAGGCTGCTTGATAAACCGATAAATCGTATCGATTTACCATCTAATTTACATGCAAAAGGCGCGTCAAGCTTTAGCCTGCGCGCCTCAATTGTTCATCCTAACTTAAACACTTAACTGAGTCATGGTATTTAAGTTAGCTAGAAGCTCAGCAAACAATTACTTGTCGTCTTTTACTTCTTCGAACTCTGCATCAACTACGTCGTCATCTTGCTTCGTAGATTGTTGCTGTTGCTCGCCAGCGTCTGCGCCGCCTTGTTGAGCTTTAGCTTGTGCAATTTCCATAAGCTTTTGAGACTTTTCAGCAAGTGCTTGAGTTTTAGCTTCAATTTCAACTTTGTCATCGCTCTTAATTGCAGCTTCAAGGTCAACAACAGCCGCTTCAATTGCTTCTTTGTCTTCACTTGGAAGTGCATCACCCGCTTCTTCAATTTGCTTACGTGTGCCGTGAACCATTGCATCAGCTTGGTTACGAGCAGCTACTAACTCTTCAAATTTCTTATCGTCTTCAGCATGAGCTTCTGCGTCACGAACCATTTTTTCAACTTCTTCATCGCTTAAACCTGAAGACGCTTGAATCGTGATTTTTTGCTCTTTACCTGTATCTTTATCTTTAGCAGATACATGTAAGATACCATCAGCATCAACATCAAATGTTACTTCGATTTGTGGTGTACCACGTTGTGCAGGACGAATACCTTCTAGGTTAAATTGACCTAGAGATTTGTTATCGCTTGAACGTTTACGCTCACCTTGTAATACATGAATCGTTACCGCAGACTGGTTATCTTCTGCTGTTGAGAATGTTTGCGATTTCTTAGTAGGAATCGTCGTGTTTTTCTCAATCAGTGCCGTCATTACTGAACCCATCGTCTCAATACCTAGAGATAATGGTGATACGTCTAGTAATAGTACGTCTTTCACATCGCCTGCAAGTACACCACCTTGAATCGCTGCACCTACTGCAACTGCTTCATCAGGGTTAACGTCTTTACGTGGCTCTTTACCGAAGAACTCTGCTACTGTTTTTTGAACAAGTGGCATACGAGTTTGACCACCCACTAGAATGATATCGTTGATATCGTTCACAGATAGGTCTGCATCAGCAAGTGCACGCTTAAGAGGTTCAATTGACTTAGTCACTAAGTCTTCAACTAATGACTCAAGCTTAGCACGTGTTAATTTTACGTTCATATGCTTAGGACCAGACGCATCAGCGGTTACATACGGAAGGTTTACTTCTGTAGATTGTGCTGATGAAAGCTCAATTTTTGCTTTCTCTGCTGCTTCTTTAACACGTTGCATAGCAAGTGGGTCAGTTTGTAAATCGATACCTTGATCTTTCTTAAATTCAGCTACTAGGTAATTGATAACACGGTTATCGAAATCTTCTCCACCTAAGTGGGTGTCACCGTTAGTCGCTAGAACTTCAAATGTGTGCTCGCCTTCAACTTCATCAATTTCAATAATTGATAAATCGAAAGTACCACCACCTAAGTCATATACCGCTACTACGTTTTCGCCACGGTTTTTATCCATACCGTATGCAAGTGCAGCTGCCGTTGGCTCATTAATGATACGTTTAACTTCAAGACCCGCAATACGGCCAGCATCTTTGGTTGCTTGACGTTGTGAATCGTTAAAGTATGCCGGTACTGTGATTACCGCTTCAGTTACTTCTTCACCTAAGAAGTCTTCAGCTGTTTTCTTCATTTTTTTCAGTACTTCAGCAGAAATTTGTGGTGCAGCGCGTTTTTCGCCGCCCGCTTCTACCCATGCATCGCCGTTATCAGCTTTGATGATTTTAAACGGCATGATACCGATATCGCGCTGTACTTCTTCGTCTTCAAAACGACGACCAATTAAGCGCTTAATAGCAAACAATGTATTTGTTGGGTTAGTAACCGCTTGACGTTTAGCAGGTTGACCTACTAAAGTTTCACCGTCTTGCGTATAAGCAATAATAGACGGGGTTGTGCGATCGCCTTCCGCATTTTCAATTACGCGTGCTTTGTCACCATCAAGTACTGCAACACAAGAGTTTGTAGTACCTAAATCGATTCCAATAATTTTACCCATGAAATTTCTCCAACTTCTTTATTCATTAATACGTTCGATGACATAGTAAATAGGGATGCGCCAAACTTAATTCAACTGTAAAAATGAAATTAATTTCATTTTTTGTGATTTATTTAACAAATAACCCTATTTTTTATAAGGAATGGTGATTTTTGCACCACCAGAGGTGGCTTTTAAATACTGGTCTGACAAGTTTGAGTGTGTTATAAATTTATTAAATCGCACTTTTAAGGACTTCTTCATGCATTTTGAGCAATTACTTACCCAAGCAACACACCTTGGCAAATCACAATTAGATGAAAATAACCAAACAATGCAGTTCCCTGCAAATTGGTGCCAAGGTCGTACAGCTTTTGGCGGACTTTCAGCCGCACTTTTGTATCAAGCTATCAGAGGACAAGTAAATGACGAGCGTCGATTACTTTCAGTAAGCACTAATTTTGTTGGCCCATTACTAGCCGATACACCATTCTCTTTATCTGTTGAAATACTCAGAGAAGGAAAAAACAGTACACAAGTACTTGCAAAAGCCATTCAAAACGAACAGGTATGTGTAATAGTACAAGCATGTTTTGCAAAAAACAGAGACTCGGGGATTAATGTGCCTGTATCAAAGTCTTTGAGTTTAAAGCCTGTTGACGAGACACATACATTACCTTTTATAAAAGGTCAGATGCCTGAATTTTTTCAGCATGTTGATTTATGTCCGCAGCAAGGTGGCATGCCTTTTAGTAGTGCACACACATCGCATTTGGGTGGTTGGATGCGCTTTAAACATACGCCAAAACATATTTCTGAAGCTCATGTAATTGCTCTTACCGATGCATGGCCACCTACTTTATTACAAATGTTTAAACAACCGGCGCCGGCAAGCAGTATGTCGTGGTATTTAGAATTTGTTCAATCACCTAATTTAGAACCCGGTGAATGGCTAGGTTTTGAGGCTATTACCCATCACTCTAAAGATGGCTACGGGTTAGAAGATGGCTGTATTTGGTCGCAATCGGGTGATTTAATAGCCCTTACACGCCAAACGGTCGCTTTATTTGATTAAAAACACGGCCAAACAATATTAAACTGTTTGGCCGCTAAAGCGCTTATTATCAGAACGCGTTGTATTAATGTACTAAATATAGCAAAATTGAAGAAATATTCTTCTAGCTTGGTATTAAATTGCAAACTGTATGCCCCTGTTGCGACCTCATTATTGATATACCTCGCATAGTTGCAAAGCAAATGGCTATTTGCCCTCATTGCCATCATAAACTTTGCGAAGCTGACGTTAACCACGACAGCCGCATTGTTGCACTAAGCTTTAGTGCATTGCTCATGCTGCTTAGTAGCATGTTTTATCCTTTTATCTCATTTAGTAGTAGCGGCATTACCCAAACTATTACTTTGCCCGACGCAGCACGGATTTTATTTAATTACGATAGCGAGCTGCTGGGCTTATTTATCGATTTAAGCATTATTGCGCTACCAATGAGCCTGCTCGTTGTTTTAATTCCTTTGCATTTAGGTGTACTAAAAACCCTTCCTGATGGCGTTGCTAGGCGTTTACTAAAAGTAACCCTGTCACTTGAGCCGTGGATAATGAGTGAAATATTCTTAATTGGTGTGCTTGTCAGCATGGTTAAAATTATGTCGCTGGCCGATATAAGCTTTGGAGCAAGCTTTTGGGCTTATGTAGGGTTTGTAATTTTGTATATTGCTGCACTTGCCCATTTAAATAGGCCTAGGCTTTGGGCGCAAATAAAACCCGCGAAAGTGCTCGAGGGTGCTGAACATGCTAAACGTGCAATAGATGAAAACATTAAAGCGTGTCATGTGTGTCATCAGCTATGTACTGGTGATGTGTGTGAGCGTTGCCACACAAAAACACATGTAAGAAACCCATACAGTGTACAAAAAGCGGCGGCTTGGCTTGTTACATCAATAGTTTGTTATATTCCAGCCAATATTTTGCCAATTATGCATACCACTAGCCTTGGCGATGAATCACCTTCTACTTTAATTGGTGGTGTTATTACGCTTTGGAAAAGTGGCTCATACCCTATTGCTGCCATTATATTTCTGGCAAGCGTAGTAGTACCACTGGCTAAAGCATTTGTACTTAGCTTTTTGTGCTTTATGGTTGCAAGGCCTGTAAACTGCCATACAAAACGCTATACAAAAATTTACCAACTAACTGAATTTATTGGTAAATGGTCAATGATAGATGTATTTGTTGTTGCTATACTGGTTGCATTAGTGCAATTAGGTAACTTAATGTCGGTAACCCCAGGGCTTGGCATTGTATTTTTTACAGTTATGGTAATATGCCAAATGATGGCAGCTCACGCATTTGATCCTCGTTTATTGTGGGATTCACCTAAAAACAAAACTTCAGAGAAAAAAGCATGACAGAAACGGCAAACGTAACAAAAGAACCGAAAATTTCCGCCATCTGGATCATTCCGGTTATTGCGCTACTTGTTGGTATGTGGATGCTTTATCAATACCAAGCAAATAAAGGCTCGACTATATACATAAAAATGCCTCAAGCAGAGGGCATAATTGCTGGTAAAACAGAAATAAAAGTACGCAGTGTAAAAATAGGACAAATAGACCATATTCGCCTTTCTGACTCACAAGACAGCGTTATAGCACGTGCACAAATAGACAAAAACTACGATTCATTATTAACAGAAGATGCCAAGATTTGGGTTGTAAAACCGCGTATTGATGAAACGGGAATAAGCGGTATGAGTACACTGCTCTCGGGTGTGTATTTAGAGTTTTCGCCTGGTGAAAGTGAAGAATTAAAAGAGCGATTTGAACTTCAAGACGAACCCGCTTTAATCGGTAAAGATGTAAAAGGTGGCCGCTTCAAATTAATGAGCTACAACGCCGAAGTACTTGAAGTTAGCACGGGTATATTTTTCAAAAACTATAAAATTGGTCAAGTAGAAACCGCCACCTTTGATTGGAAAAACCAAGCAATGAAATACGGTATTTTTATTAAAGAACCGTATCAAAACTTAATCACAATGAATTCTATTTTTTGGGTTAACGCCGGAATAGAGATTGATCTCTCTGCTGATGGTATAAATATAAATACAGGCTCTTTAAGTAAGTTGTTAAAAGGCGGTATCTCTGTAGGTTTACCAGAGCAACAAACCCCGGGTGAAATAGCGCAAGATGGTCACAGTTATTCACTTAGCCAAAGCTATAAAGAAGCCCTTGAAGAGCGTTTTTATGATTTTGATTACTACATAATTGATTTTGAGCAATCGATTCGCGGCCTTCGTCCAGGAGCACCAGTTGAGTACCGTGGTACACGTATTGGCACTGTAGTAGAGGCGCCTGCTAACGTCATTGTTAATGGTAAGCCAGCACACTTTAAAAACCACAATACGGCGGTACCTGTTCTTATAAAGGTAGAATATGGTCGTTTATATTACGATAGCGCAGCAGCCAAAGAGTTTTGGCAAAGCAGCCTAACAGGATGGATTAAAAATGGTATGCGCGCCTCTTTAAAACCTGGTAATTTACTTACTGGTGCCGTGTATGTTGATTTTGATATTTACCCAGATGCCCCTAAAGCTAACCTCGATAAACTTGCACAATATGATGTGTTTCCAAGTATATCTAGCGGAATTACGGTACTAGCAGACCAAGTCTCTGATGTATTAAACAAAGTAAACAGCTTAAAAATTGAAGACAGCTTAGCGCAAATGCAGGATACATTTAGCGACTATCAATCACTTGCCAATGAAATGCGCGAACTGCTAAGTCAAAAAGATACCCAAAACTTACCGGGTGACTTTAATCGTAACTTTGAAAAAATGACTAAAAGTATGGAGCAATTTGAGGTAACCATGCGCCAGTTTGATAAAACGATGGCCAGCTACCAAGCAGGCTCAGAACTTCACCATCAAATACAACAGACACTAAAAGAGTTTAAACGTTTAAGTGAGGGGCTGCAGCCACTTACGCGCGGTTTAAACGAGCAACCTAATATGCTTATTTTTGACAAATCGCTACCCGCTGATCCAAAACCAAGGAAGCAATAATGAAATCTATACTTTTAACTGCAAGTTTTTTATTAGTCTTGGCGGGATGTAGCGCATCAATACAAACTGCAACGCAGTATTATCAATTTGAGCAGCCTATAGGTGCATCATCTCGAAATGTAGTGGCCACAGATGCACAGCTTAGAGTCCAAACCGTTGTACTTAGAGGGGCGCTAAATAATTTGGGCATTGCGATGAAAATAGACAGTAACCAAATTCATGCTGCTAATTACAACTTATGGGGCGAATCGCCTGATTCAATGCTAACTGCAAGTGCACAGCAAACCTTGTTTAACGCCATGCCTAATTGGATGGTGATAAAAGGGTTGCCAGTAATTACAGAGCTTGATCAACAAACATTTTATGAACTTGAATACGAAGTTCATCATTTTAATGGTGATTTAGAGGGTAATGCGGATATCTCGGGGCTGTGGCGCTTATATTACACTCACCCAGAAACCGGAAGACGTTTAATTAGTATTCATAATTTTTCAAACGTAGTCCCCATAGAAGACGACGGCTACGATGGCTTAGTAGCCACACTTGAACAAACTTGGCAAAACATAAATTTAGATGTGGCTAAAGCTATAGAGCAAGCACGACTTTAATAACCATATATATCAACGGCGGTTTTATCCTCATTAATAATCGCCTTGCCTACCTTTTTAAAGCCTAAATTTAACAGCACACTTTGTGAACCTTTATTACTAGGCGCAGTTATGGCAATTACCTGATTTATACCCAATGTGTGCTTATTTATTAATAGAGCCTTAGCCGCTTCAAAAATATAGCCATGCTTTTCATAACCGGATAAAAGTGCAAAGCCTAAGTCGGGATGTTGAAGTGCTGAGCGTTTATAAAAACCAACTATTCCCACTACCTCGCCGCTACTCAAAGTAATAATATAAGGACCAAACCCTTGATGTTTATGAGATGCCGAAAACGACTGCTCAATATAGTTTTTGGCATCACTAAGCGTATAAATGGCTTTATCGCCAATATACTTGATAAAATTAGACTGATTAACCAAAGTAAGTAACATGGCTGCATCGTGCTCATTTGCGTAGCGAAGCAATAAACGTTTTGTTTTAAATACGGCGTTCATTAAAAGTCTCCATAAAAAAGTTATTTATGCGCATAAATTTTTATTGACTGAAATGCAAAACCAGATTATTTTTGCGCCGATGTTTTTACAGGCACAACAATAGCGGTATGCATTCCTTGCTCCGTCTGGCGCCAAAGCCAACGCGTTTTTATTTAAACCCTTAATTTAACATAACAGTTTAAATACTCCTCTCGCGTACAAAAGCAGTGACTTGGAAAATGATTTAACAACAAACTATCATCTTCTTTGTTTTTGTATAAGCAATTTAAATTCTTAAATATGCTTTTAATTTTGTGAACACTTAAATGCTTGAACCCTCTGCGTTAAGTTTACTGCCACCAGCGGTGGTTGTTGTTTTGGCTGTTGTTTTACGCCGCCCTATTTTATCTTTACTTATTGGTGCTTTAGTTGGGTTAGTAATAGCCGACCCGGCCCAGGTGCTTGCTAACTTTGCCAGCACATCGCTCAAAGTAATGACCGACGAAACCATAGGTTGGTTAATACTCGTATGTGGTGGTTTTGGCGCTTTAATCGCCTTATTAGTGCGGACTGGCGGTGCGTCGGCGTTTGGAAAATTAGCGTTAAAATACACTAAAGGTAAACGTTCTTCCCTATTTATGACCTTTTGTTTAGGCGTGGTTATTTTTATTGATGACTACTTAAATGCGCTTACCGTGGGTGAAACCATGAAGCGCATTACTGATAAATTTAAAGTTAGCCGAGAAATGCTTGCCTACGTTGTTGACTCAACAGCGGCACCGATTTGTGTACTTGTACCTTTATCTACTTGGGCAGTATTTTTTGGCGGACTATTAGTAGATAACGGCATTGCCGAGGAAGGTAAAGGCATTGCGGTATATATTCAAGCAATTCCTTATATGTTTTATGCGTGGTTTGCAGTATTGGTGGTTTTGTTAGTGGTATTAGGTGTTATACCTGCTATTGGCCCCATGAAAAAAGCAGAAAAAATGGCGAAAATAGAACAAGCCAGCGTAGATCCTGCTCAGTTTAGTGATATTCAAACAGCCGACGAATATGCGGTAAAAGCTGTAGAAGAAAACTTTGAAGATGCCGATCCTAAAGGGAAATTACATAACTTTTTACTGCCAATAATTTTACTTGTAGCCTTTACCGTTTACTTTGAAATAGATGTATATAAAGGCTTACTAGCGAGTATGGCGGTAACACTTCCTTTTTATGCACTACAAAAATTAATGAGCTTTAGCGAAATGATTGAGCGCATGCTTGATGGCTTTAAAAGTATGATACCGGCTATTGGTACTGTGATCGCCGCGTTTATTTTTAAAGATGTGTGCGATTTAATAGGCTTACCGCAATTTGTTATAGGCAGTTTAAGCCCTTATATGACGGCGCAATACTTACCTGCAGTCGTGTTTATTGCGATGGCGGTGTTAGCGTTTGCTACAGGCTCTAGTTGGGGTATTTTTGCAGTGTCTATACCTATAGTTATGCCACTGGCAACTGCGGTTGACGCTAATATTCCACTGGTGATTGGCGCGTTATTATCGGCATCATCTTTTGGTAGCCAAGCGTGCTTTTATTCAGACTCTACAGTACTTGCAGCCCAAGGCTCTGGTTGTAACTTAATGAGCCATGCAGTAACACAGTTGCCGTATACATTAATAGCGGCATCAATGGCGGTTATAGGCTTTATAGTTATGGCATAAATATTATATAGCTATAGAAATAAATAAACCCCAATGTATTGCTACACTGGGGTTTATTTTAACTTTATGTATAACGTTTATTTTTGTAACTTAATGCCATAGTAATAAGCATCAAGCGTAGTGATTTTTGTTTGATTAGGTAAATCAGCAAAGTCACTTTCAATAAACTTAGTACCACGCAGCTGCACATTTAAACGCGCTGCTTGAGGGTTCAACATGGTTTGCTTGTAGTACTGTTTTATATCTGCAAGTGTTACTTTTTCTACTTCATTAATCAGCTTTTGCTTTGAGTCAAATTTAAAGTTTTCGCGGTACCAGTCATTTATAAGCGGGCTCATTTCGTCGCTTAAATTTTTAGGTTGCTCTTTAAGTGATACAAGCGTCGCATTTTTAAGCTGTTCGAATGTATCATTACTCATGTTATCAAGCTCTACCGCATACTCTTTTTTAAATTGATCAAAGCGTGCTTGTATCTCTTTAGGGCCTTTAACTGGTGTCTGAATAAACAAGCCAATGGCTGAGTATTCTTCTATTGGGCGAGCCAATGCACCTACAGCGTAAGCTAGTTGCTCCTCGGTACGCATTTTATCAAACGCAACGGTTCTAAAGTGGCTTTGTAGTACTGCTGCTTGTGCTTTTTGTTTATAACCAGCTATTGGGTGTACGGTCATATCAACAACAGCTACATCAGCAACATCAATATCTTTTTGAAGTACCAGTGTTTCGCCTACTTGCGGTAACCATGCTTTGCTGCGTGCAAATTCACTGTGCGTATGGTTGCTTTCAAGCGTAGCGCTTAATTCGCCAGCTATTGCATCAATATCTTGCTGGTTATAGTTACCATAACTAAACACGCGTAAATCGTTTTTAGCAAAAGTTGCTGTTTTTAAATTATTTAAATCAGCAACAGATAATGATTCAGCCGCTTTTATTAGTGCATCTGTATCAAAACTGCCTGTGCGAATGAGTTTTGAATACTCACCAAATGCTTGCGCATACGGAAACTGCTTCTGCTGGTTTAATAAATCACGTTTATAACGATCAATTGCTTGGCTAAATGCTTGTGCTGTAACCTCAGCTTTTAAACCGCTAAGCGCTTGTTTAAGTAATACGTCTTGTTTATCTGTAAAGCCGCTCATTGATAATACAAGGCCATTACTTGGCGCAAGACTCACACTCATACCCGCTATGGCAGCTTCAGTGCTTAGCTGACTTTGTTGAATATTGTATAAGTCGGCCCATACCGAATAAAGCACTTCAGCATTTATATCGGTTAAGCCAGGTTGAGTGTTTATATATACTTCAACAAGCCCTTTTGGTTGCTCTGCAAACTTTTGGCTTGCTTGACGCCATACTTTCACGCCGTTTTTATCATAAGCTAGTACTGGGTGCTTTTGCTCTTTAAACGCTTTAGTTTTAATTGCAAAGCTCTCAGGTAGTAAGTTGTTTACACTAGGCAGTGCTAATTTAAATTCACTCGGCTTTTTCCAGCTGGCAATTTCATCATCGCTAATGTCGTTAATGCGATATTTGCCATCATAAAAATGTAGTTGCGAATCTGTTTCTTCTTGTTGAGATATATACCAAACTCGTAGCGTTTTAGCATTTAATTGATCCAGCACATTATTAACTGCATCAGCATCAAATTTTGCATAATAATAAGGGGCATTAATAGTATGATTAAGTGGATAAACCTGCATGCTGCCGGTAAGCGAGCTTACATAGTTAAACTCATCGCCCTTCTCTAAAAATTTAAACTGGTTGCTAAGCGACGTTTTAATTTCGTTAAAGTACTTACTATCTACACCTTCTTTTTTAATTAAATCGATATATTGCATAATTGTCGCGACAATTGTTTCGCGATTTTTCATACCCTCGTCGGTCAATTCAATATTTACATTCAGTGTGCCGTAATTACCGTATTGAGTTGGCGATGGTGAAGCTGATAACTGCGACACCCAACCTTTATCACGTAATATTTGTGCAGGGCTGCCCGGCATTTCATTACTTAATAAATAAGCAACAAAACGATTTGGTTTAACTGCAAACTCATCAGCATTATTGGCAATAGTGAAATCTAATTGTAGCTGTTTAACATCTTCATTCGGAGAGTAAAATACACGCTTACCGCCTGCTTTATCAAAATCTACTTTTGCGGTAACAGCTGGCTTTTCGATATTTTTATTTTTTATATCAGCGAAGTACTTTTGCGCTTTTTGCTCCATTTCAGCAATTGGCAAGTTAGAAATAAGCGCCACTTTCATGATATTGGAAGAGTAGTACTTATTATAAAAATCGACTGTTTCTTTGTGCAGCGAGCTGCCTTCTTTATCGCCTAGCGTTTCTAAATTTCCTATTAAAAAGCGATTAGCGGGATGATCGCCCATCATTTTACGGGCTAGCTTAAATTGACCAAAAAAGTCCATCTCGCGACGCATTGACCACTCTGCGTTTACCGCGTTTTTTTCTTTATCGGTATATTCAGGATATAACTTAGGCGCTTTAAAAAAGTCAGAAAAACGGTCTAGTCCTTCATCAAACGCATCGTTATTAATTTTAAACATGTAGTTGGTAATATCGAGCCACGTGTAGGCATTGTGGGCGCCACCATTTTTGGTCATGAAATCAGAATACCCTTTTGTGTCTGGGTAACGCTCAGTGCCTAAAAACAACATATGCTCTAAATAATGCGCCATACCTTGTTGTGACATTGGATCATGCAGTAAACCAACCCCTACACTTAGCGAAGCCGCAGATTTTTCGGCGCTTGGGTCTGATACCAAAATAACTTCAATTTCGTTTGCTAGCTTTAACGTTTTATATTCTCGGTTATCGTTTGGACTTACAACTAATGAATCAGCTAATAAAGACGCTTGAGGAGACGTTGAAACAGATGATGTATTTGAACAACCACTTAAAACTGCCAGTGCTATGGCGCTAAAGCCAATAATTTTTTTCATTTTGATTTTCCAGTAAAGTATTGCGCTAGTTACGCGCTCAAACATCGTAATAGAGCTAAATTAACATTAACAATTAAGGATTTGCCACAATTTAACGCTAAAATATGTAACACATTGTGAAAAAGCCCTTCATACTTAAGCTTTATAAAACAATAATAAAGGAACATTATGGAAAAAATTATTATTCTAGCCATGTTTGCTCAAGTAACACTCTCACTGTTTGTGATGATAGTTATGGGTAAAAGGCGTATACAAGCCGCTAAAAATAAACAGCTAAATTTGAATGATTTTAAAACAATGCAATTAGATAAAGCAGGCGACACAGTGCGTGTAGCCGATAGGAACTTTTCTAATCAGTTTGAGATCCCCGTTTTATTTTATGCCGGCTGCTTACTTGCTTTACAGCTTCATAATGCAAGTTATTTAGTGGCTGCTTTAGCATGCTTATTTGTAGTGTCGCGTGTTGCGCATACTGTAATCCACTTAGGGCAAAATAATGTAAGAGCTCGCTTTAACGTCTTTTTATTTGGTTGCGGGTGTGTATTTGCGATATGGCTTGCCATGATTTGGCGAATAATAGCTTTTTAGTTTAAATATTATCAGCGGTTTAAAATTAAGCCGCTGATAATGGATACTTTTACATTTTTATTTAAATCGCTTCAAACGTGTGAACACCAATAGAGCACCACCCAGTAACCACGCCAATGAACCACCTGAACTGCTACCTGAATCGGTAGAGGTATCGCCACTATCAAGTGATGTGTTTGTTGTTACGCTAAGGCCTGCAGCTGAATTTGGATCGTCATCCATAACCACTACGCTTTGAATAGTCACTAAATTTGCACTACTTATACTTACATCACTGCTTGAGCATTGCTGCTCAGTAATATCTACCACGGGTACTTCACCGCAATGAACCAATGCTGCAATTTTATCGAGTGTAGATTGACTCGCCGCAGTAATTTGTCCAAACACCGTAAAGCCACCATTTTGCGTATCAAGTGCAGCACTATTATCTGAAATATTAAAAAACCACTGGCTTGTTGCGCTGTCTTCATCGCCAGAAAGCTTTGCCATAGCAATGGTGCCTTTAACATTTGAAAAAACAGGCTCATTTTCTACAGTAGGCTTAGTATCAATTGCATCAAACGAATCAGAATACGTAAAGCCACCGCCTTGAATTACAAAATCTGCCACAGAGCGATGAATCACCGTTTCGTTGTATGATTCATCTTGAACATAGCTTAAAAAGTTTTCTACGGTTTTGGGGGTCTGTTGATCAAATAAATTTATTTCTATTGTACCTTGGCTTGTGTTCATTTCGACAATAGTAGCAGTGCTTGCAAAGCTTGCCAACGCAAGCCCAGAGCCAAGTAAAAGCTTTTTCATGTTTCATTCCTGTTGTTATAATTTTAACGATTAATTAACCTACTTGCAGATTAAAGCGACATGGTATTAAAATCGATTGTTAAATCTATCAAGATACAAATTAGACCGTATTGGTAACGCTTTAATTACATATAAGGCTAGTTATATTCTTTTAAGTTATATAAAGCAAAGTTAGTACAACTAAATCATCTTAAATAGAGAGCTTACATTTATTACCTTAAAAAAATAAATACCAAGGAGCTGACAATGCTTAATAACACACACACAATTTGCGATTTTGGTTTACACAAAGGCGAGGCTTACACAAAGCTACCTGCAAGCTTTTTAACTTGGATGATAAGCACAAAACACCGTCAATCTGAATATGCACACGCCGAATTAAAAAGACGTGAGCGTGCAGTTATAAACAATTTGGCATTAAAGACTAAGTAGAAATGTAAAATAAGTACGTTTTTTTAGCACAAAACTAGTTTAAACTACCGGCTTGATAAATTAAGTAGAGCTTAATCAACAGGTATTTTATGCGCATAATTATTTTATTTTCGGTTTTTTTTAGCCTCCTTGGGTGTACCTCTTCTACCCCAGAATCTAGCAGTAGTCCTTCTACACAATATTTAACTGTTCTTCATACAAATGATAACCATGGTCGTTTTTGGCAAAACGAAAAAGGCGAATATGGCATGGCCGCTCGCAAAACGTTGATTGACTCTTTACGTAATGAAGCAAAAAAGCAAGGCCATGCGGTAATATTGCTCTCTGGTGGTGATATAAATACAGGTATTCCTGAGTCTGATTTACAACAAGCAGAGCCCGACTTTAAAGGTATGTCTTTATTAGGTTATGACGCTATGGCGCTTGGTAACCACGAATTTGATAACCCAATTAAGGTGTTAAACAAACAACAGCAATGGGCTACTTTCCCACTTTTATCTGCTAATATATTTGAAAAAGCCACGGGTGAACACGCATTTGAAAGCTATAAAGTGTTTGAAAAAAATGGTTTAAAAATTGCGGTCATTGGTTTAACTACGACTGATACAGCTAAAATAGGTAATCCTCAATATATTGGTCATTTAGAATTTAAAGAACCTATAGAGGTTACAGCCAAACTAGCAAAAGAAATAAAAGCTAAATATAACCCTGACGTTACTATTGCACTTACACACATGGGCCATTATGTAGATGCACACTTTGGTATTAATGCCCCTGGTGATGTAACACTTGCCCGCTCACTGCCTGCCAATACTCTTGATATGATCATAGGCGGGCACTCTCAAGAGCCTGTGTGTATGAGCGATACAAACGTTAACGATGATAACTTTAAGCCAGGCCTTGCGTGCAAACCAGATCAGCAAAATGGTACTTGGATTATGCAAGCCCATGAATGGGGTAAGTATGTGGGTAAGGCTGAATTTAAACTTGAAGGCGAAAAATTAACACTTATTGACTACACATTAATGCCAGTAAACTTATATGTAGATAAAATACAAGCTGATGGCTCTACTCAAGAAGTACTTGCAAACGAATATATTAAGCCAGACCCAACACTTGAAGCTTTTTTAGCGACTTATCAAGCTAAAGGCGCAAAGCAAATAGCAGGTAAAATTGGCAGTGTTGATGCTCGTTTAGAAGGCGATAGAAGCAAAGTACGTTACCAACAAACAAACCTTGCGAGAGTAATTATTCAAGCACAAATGAACGCAGTAGGCGCTGATTTTGGGTTAATTAGTGGTGGCGGGATAAGAAGCGGCATTGAAGCTGGGGAAATCAGTTATAAAGATGTTTTAAAAGTACATCCTTTTAAAAACCGCATTACTTACATAGATTGGCAAGGCAGCGATTTATTCAGTTACCTATCGACTGTCACAAGCTTTCCTGCAGATGCAGGCGCTTATTTGCAATATCATAAAATATCATTCGATCGCAAAAATGGTGAGTTAATGAATGTATATATTAATGGTAAAGCTCTGGATAAAAATAAAACATACCGTATGAGCTTAAATAGCTACAACGCATCAGGCGGAGACGGTTACCCAGCTATTAATAAGTTAAAAGGTTTTGTAAGCACTGATGTTACCGATGCTCAAGCACTTAAAACTTTTATATCTGAAAATAGCCCGATTAAAGCGTCTGAATTTGCGCCTAAATAAATAAGTTACAGTAATAGGAAAGTAAAATCACTTTCCTATTACTTCAATATTTCCGTTTGCGATATGTGTTAGTGCATAACTATGTAATCGTGAACGCGACCCTTCCCCATATGCCTTAGGCGGATAATAAAGCTCTTTTTGATCAGGGTACTCAATGAGTACTTCATCCAGGGCTGCACGAACTTCGCTCAGTGTTTTTTCAAGACTATTGTTGAAGTTAGGTCTTTTTCTTACTGTATGGCCAAGCTCAACTAACCTATAAAAATATTTATTTGCTAGCTCTATCAGCTCATCAGGTACATTTTTACTATGATTGAGCGAAACATCTGAGTTATTACGACAGTAATCAACTAGCGCTAAATAAAAACACAGTGGTTTATTTGCCAAACACACTTTCAGCTCTGCTCTATAACTATTTGAAACTGTTTTATTGTTTAAATCAATTATAAGGACAAGAGGTAATGGCACTGTAGTAGTATCGTCGTTACTCTCAAGTAAATTAGTCCTAAGCTGTTGTGTAAAAATATGCTTTAACCAAAAGCTTACAAGTACACTTATAATTAAAAATACAAGATGAAACGAAGCGTTTGTTGCTGTTAAGTATGTATTGTTTATTTTAAAAACAATTGATACAGCGCCGTTGCTACTATTTAAAGTACGGCTAAACTGCCTTGATTTTAAAGGCAACTCAAGCTCACCTTTAGGCTCAATTGCTACGACCCTTAAGGCGTTACTATTAATATATGTATTTAATGTTTTTATGTAAGTTAAAACTGCATCTTTATTTCCTGAGTGCTTTAGTAACTCATTAGATAAGTCTAGCAATGGCAGATCCAACGCTATTTGCTTTTCAATCTGCGTAATTTTGTGTGTATTTACTTGCTGCGTTTTTTGGCTAACTGATACGTAAAACACCAATGATAAAGCCAAAAATAAGCCAGCTACTAAGCCTGAAAACACAAATTTATTCATCGCCAAGACCTTTAATAAAACTCACTGATTTTGTGTTACAACTCCAGTAAGGTTTAACGTTTTGGTAGTAATGCAGAGTTTGATCTTTTGACATGTTAAGTAAATGAGACTGTATTGCACACAGTAAATCAGTATTATTTTGTTGCATTTTAAAGTACCAGCGCGTTCCTGCAATATTATTGCTTAAAGGTGTGATGTAATTTTTTGAAAAACGTGTTGCATCACTTTCTTTCCAAAATGACGCAATAATATCTACTTTGCCATCGGCCAATAAGTCCCGTAGTTCGTTATGTGAGCTTGCATAAGTAATTTTTAAATTAGCCAAGTTAATATCAAGCTCTTTAAACGTTTGCTTAGGTAAAATATGCCCAGAACGACTGGTTGGGTAATCAAGCAAACCTATGCGTTTATCTAAAAAGTACTGTTTTGTAAGCCGAGGTTTTTCTTTAGAAGATATAAAAAAAGCAGTGTAGTCAGAAAACCCCACTACCGGTTGATAGTTGTAAGTTGATTCTGCTCTAAATGCAGCCATTATATTATTCTTAGCCAATATTAAATCTGCAATACCTTTGCCCACAAACTCTAAACTGTCAGCTGTTCTATATCCCCAATACCCTATTACAGAGCCATATTGCTTAGCGACAACGTTATCGCCACACAAACTTTCTGTTAATAACTTGGCTATTTTTTTTGATGGTGTAAAAACAATGAGTTCACTTGTATTACTTGTTGCCGTTGTTTGACATGTAGTTGAAGTTTTTATCATGACAGGAAACTGTAAATCATCGTTATTTACCGTTAATTGACCGCAAATCCATGTAACAAGCAACAGCAGAAACAAAAATGCAACAACTGTAGTTTTATGCAACATGATGTTTTTAAAATTCAAAGTAAATCCACTCAAAAATATACCATTGATGTATTTGAACAATTATATTTACTTATTACAACAAGTAATTTTACCCATTAAAAATAAACCTTTGATTTTAAACAGTATTAGATAAGAAATTATGAATGTTATTGAGTCCTTCCTATTAGCATAATAAATAAGGACAATTGACCGCATTACCTTATTGTAACAATACGAAAAATACATTTAGGAAGCTCTAATGCACAGCAAAATAAAATATTCAATTTCTTCTGCGCTTTTGATTAGTGCAATTTTCACAAGCAGTGATTCGTATGCATGGGGGCAAAATGGTCACCGTGTGGTAGGTAAAATTGCCGAGTCGCACTTAACACAAGCAACTAAAAGAGCTATCACACCTTTTTTAGATGGCGAATCACTAGCACAAATATCAACATGGCCTGACGAAATGCGCTCAGCACCGGGCGATTTTTGGCAAAAAAAATCTTCTCGCTGGCATTACATAAATGCAGCTCCTGGAAAATCATTTAGTTTTAAGCATGAGCACACAAAAAACAAAGAATCTGTGAGCAATATTCTCGAAGGTATTCATTACTCAATGCAAACCCTCACTGATGCAAACAGCACATTAGACGCTAAGCAGTTTAGTTTGCGTTTTTTAGTGCATTTAGTAGGTGATAGCCATCAACCATTTCATGCTGGCAGAGGTGAAGACAGAGGCGGAAACCGAATTAAAGTTTCGTTTTTTAATGAAGAAACAAATCTTCACAGCCTTTGGGATACAAAATTAGTTGAAAACGAGAACTTATCGTTTACTGAATACGCACAATTTATTGATACAAATAATAGTGAACTCATTGCACAGTACTTACAAAGCTCACCTAAAACATGGGTTGAAGAATCTCATAACCTAGCAATGAAAATTTATAAATATACTAATGACGAAGTTGGCTATAGCTACATATACAACAACACACCTATTGTGAAAACACGCCTCCAACAAGCGGGTATTCGCTTAGCTGGTGTATTAAACGCCCTGTTTGATCCTTCAGCTAAAGAACTAGAAACGGCACTTAAGATGCCTATCAAATAAGTAAACTGCAAATTTAACTTAAATACTACACACGGGAAATCAACAATATGACTAAGCTTCGACTTTCGAAATTAACTGGTGCTGTAATTTTAGCGCTAGGTGTTTCTACAAGTGCAATGGCTGCTGATACCTCATCTGCAATGCGAGGTAAAATTACAACGCCTTCAGGTGGCAATGCTGCAAACGTTAAAATAAAGGTTGTTCACCAACCAACGGGCACTATTAGTGAGTTAACTACAAACGAAAGCGGTACTTTTATCGCTAACGGTTTGCGTGTAGGTGGTCCATACATGGTGATCATCGACTCAGATACGTTTAACGACACAACTGTTGAAAATATTTTTCTAAACCTTGGTGAAACATATCGTTTAAGCTCACAGCTATCGCCACTAAATATCGAAAAAATTGAAGTTTCTGGTTATAAAATTGTTCAGCAATCTGGTGGCTCAAGCAGCACTTTTGGTTCCGATACTATAGAAAACATGCCAAGCTTTAATCGTGATATTAAAGATATTGCACGTTTAAACCCACTTGCAAGTATTAATGGTAATGGCGAGCTAACGTTTGCAGGAAGTAACCCTCGTTCAAACGGTTTAACTGTTGATGGCATTGGCCAAAATGATGACTTTGGTTTAAGTTATGGCGGCTACCCTACTTCTCAACCACCAGTAGCACTTGATGCAATTGAGCAAATTTCTGTTGATGTGTCTCCGTTTTCTGCTTCTAAGGGTAACTTTGGTGGCGGTACTATTAATGCGGTAACAAAGTCTGGTACAAATGAGTTTAAATTTTCAGGCTTTTATGAAATCTCTACACCAGATATAGCTGGTGATGTAGATAGCATTTCTCAAGTATATGCTGATGGTAGCCCTGTTTTAGATGAAGATGGACACCGTACTTACGTTGTTGAACAAGTTGAGCCTATTCAAACTGAAAAGCGTTATGGTTTTAATGTTGGTGGACCATTAATTGATGATACTTTGTTTTACTTTGTAAACTACAACAAGTGGACAAGTGAGCTTGATTTAGATTACGGTTTTGAAGGCTCTGGTGCAACGAATGAATATGATGTAACAGAAGAAAGCTACAACCAATTTATTAATATTTTAAATAATGAATACGGTTTAACCGACTCTCTAGGTGGCGACCCTGAAGACACAAACGAGTCATTGCTTGTTAAATTAAGTTGGAATATTAATGATGATCATCGTTTAGATTTCACTTACCAATGGCAAGACGATAAAGACGAAACAAATGTCGGCACTGGCGGCAGTACAGTTAGCTTAGCGTCAAGCCGTTATACTTACGCTACTAAATTCAATAATTTTGCGACAAAATTATATTCAGACTGGAATGAAAACTTCTCAACAGAAATTGGCATTGCTTACAAAGATGTATCATCAAGAAGCTTAACTAACTCTGATATTGGTTTTGTGAAAGTTGAAGAATACTTCCGTGGCCCAGCTTATGAGTTTGGTACAGACGAATTCCGCCATGCTAACAGCTCTTCTACTGAAAACTTAACACTTACTTTCGATGCTACTTACTTAATGGATGAGCACGAAATTAACTTTGGTATGCAGTATGAATCGCTAAATTTATATAATTTATTTGCATCTAACTCATTGGGTTCTTGGGAATTTGATGACTTCGAAGGTTTTCAAAACCGTGAAGTGGGTAACTTTAGAGGTACATACGACTTTTCTTACAGTAATGCGTACACAAATAACCCAAATGACACTGCATACGATGCAACACGTAACCAGTTAGCACTTTATATTGAAGATACTTTTTATGTTGGTGATGATTTAGAAGTAACAGCGGGCGTTCGTTATGAGCGTTTATCATCAGACGATAAACCAACTTTAAACGAAAACTTTTTAAGTACTTACGGCTTTAGCAATCAAGAGAATCTTGATGGCTTAGATATAGTTTTACCGCGTATTGGCTTTAAATATTATGCAACTGAAGCATTAACCATTAATGGTGGTATAGGTCGATTCCAAGGTGGTATTCCAAACGTTTGGTACAATAACTCTTTCCAAAATGACGGTATTACATTTGTTGAAGCACCTCAAAGTGCTATTAATGATTATTACGCCAACAACCAAGCCGATATTACGCAAGTACCTGACACTATTAAAAACACGTTAGTCCAAGGTGCGGGTAGCACAAACTATGTAGACCCTGATTTTGAGCTTCCATCAAGCATTCGAGCTCAAGTTGGTTTCGAGTACGAGTTTGACTCAGAATTACTTGGCGAAGGCTTCAAATGGCAGGCTGAAATTGCTTACCATAAAAAAGAAAACGAAGCTGTATGGCATAACACGGCTATAAACCCAATTGGTGTTGCTGCTGATGGCGAGCGTGTAATCAACGAAAGTATTTATACTGGCGACCTTGCTGATAACTTTGATATTGCAATGACTAATTCATCTGACGATGGACGTTCAATCATTATCTCTACCGGCATTGCAAAAGAGTTTGAAAATGGCCTGTATGTTTCTGCAAGTTATGCACATCAAGACGTAACTGAGGCATCATCTGGTTCATCTTCTCGTGCTCAGAGTAACTACCAATACAATATTACACGTAACCGTAATGAAGACTTTGCAGATCGTGGTTCATACGAAGTAGAGCACAGTTTTAAAGTAAACCTAGCGTATAACACTGAATTTTTCAGTGGCTATGCAACTAAGTTTAACGTGTATTTTGAGCGCCGCTCTGGTCGTCCATTTAGCTACACTATGGGTATGTATCAAGATAGTGAGCTAGGTGACACACGCGACTTTTACTCAAGCTCAGCTTACCTAGCTTACATACCAACGGGTGCTGATGATCCAAATGTGAATTGGGATGAATCTGGTTTATCTTGGAATGAGTTAGAAACACTTCTAAATCGTGCTGGTATCTCAGAACGTGGTGAAATCTTAGGTCGCAACTCAGGAACTCAACCTTGGGTAACTACTATGGATGTAAGCATTAAGCAAGAAATCCCAGGTTTTGCTGAAGGTCACAGTGGTGAGGTTTACTTCATGGTTGATAACTTCGCAAACTTATTAAACAGTGATTGGGGCGTAGAAAAACGCTTAGGTTTTTCTGACCAAGCTGTTTACGACTTTGGCGGTTTAGATGACGAAGGTCGTTATATAATTGATGGCAAATTTAATGGTGCTGATGTTCGTAATTACAGCCAATATCAAACGAGTTCATCTGCTTGGCAAGCTAAAGTAGGCATTAGCTATAAGTTTTAATATTAGTTAACTAATAATTTAAGCGCATTCGTAGCTAAATAAACTTAATTAAACCCATTGCAACTTTGTAGTGGGTTTTTTTGTAAAAGGCACATCAATTTCACATGTTTGTCATAAAAGCCCCGTAATATATCTCCCGATATAGAGTTATTACTCAAAAAAAGTCTAAATAGTCATAAACATAGCAATTTATTAAAAAAATATTACAGTTGTATTTTATTTGTAACGAATAAATAAGGTACACTATGTAAGAATTTTGAACTAAGTAGGTTTTGAACTTATTTAGATTAAAATTTTAAAATAAAAATATATAAAAATTTAATTAATAACTACACGGGAAAATTAAATGAAAACTCAATTACGCAAAACAGCTCTTTCACTTGCTATTGCAGCATGTGTGGGTGTAAGTGGCGCAGCAATGGCTAACGAAACGACCTCTGCAATTAAAGGTCAAGTTACTGGTCCTAACGGCAACCCTGCTGCAGGTACTAAGGTAACAATTTTACACGTACCTTCTGGCTCAGTAAAAACAACTGAAGTAAATGACGCTGGTTACTTCACAGCTAAAGGCCTTCGTGTTGGTGGTCCTTACAAAGTAGTTGTAGATTCTGATGTGTATGCAGATCAAGAATTCAATAACATTATATTAAACATCGGTAACGATTACCCTGTAAACGTGTCTCTTGAGCCACAATCAAGCATGGAGCAAATTGTAGTAACGGGTGCACCTATCAGCTCTATGTCTGGTGGTACTGGCCCAGCGTCTACATTTACTTTAACTGATCTTGAAAACACGCCTGCTATTAACCGTGATTTAAAAGATATCATTCGTATTGACCCGCGTATCACAATTGATGATAGCCGCGGTTCAATTAACTGTGGTGGTGGTAACCCTCGTTACAACAGCTTAACGCTAGATGGCGTTCGTATGAACGATAACTTTGGTTTAAGCTCTAACGGTTACCCAACTATTCGTGCCCCTTTCTCTTTTGATTCAATTGAACAGGTTTCAGCTGAGCTAGCACCATTTGACGTACAGTACGGTGGCTTTACCTCATGTAACATTAATGCGGTAACAAAATCTGGTGGAAATGAAGTTCACGGTGGCATCTTCTATGATTACACAAGCGATTCATTAAAAGGCGATAAAATCGAAGGCGAAGACGTTGATAACGGTAACTACACCGAAAAACGTTACGGCTTTAACGTTGGCTTACCGTTAATCGAAGATAAACTGTTTTTATTCACTTCATACGAAAAGCTTGAAGGTGTGCAACAGTTTAACTACGACGGTTTAAGCAGCGGCAGTGTAACTGCAGATGATATTGCTCGTATTACAAACATTGCTCAAACTGTATATGGCTATGACGTAGGCGGTATGCCTTCAAGTATGCCTGTTGAAGATGAAAAAATCTTAGTTAAATTAGATTGGAACATCAACGAAGATCACCGTGCAAACTTAATCTACAACTACAACGACGGTAATACGGTTTCACAGTCAGACACTGGTTCTAGCCGTGTTTCACTATCAAACCACTTTTACGACCAAAGTGCAGAATTTACTTCAATTATCGCGTCTGTGTATTCAGATTGGTCAGATGATTTTTCAACTGAAGTTCGTATTGGTAAATCAGAATTAGACGCAACGGTACAATCGCTTGATGCTGCAAGCAGCTTTGGTGAAATGCAAATAAGCACAGGTAACGGTGGTACAGTTTACATTGGTCCAGATGATTCTCGTCAATCAAATGATTTAGATTACGATACCACTACATTTAAAGTAGCGGGTACTTACTACCTTGACCAACATACCATTACAGCTGGCTATGAGTTTGAAGAGTTAGACGTATTTAACTTATTCGTACAACAAACTGAAGGCGAGTACCGTTTTTATAACGAAAGAGATTCAGACGTAACGGGTATTGATTTATTTGAGCAAGGTATCGCAAACGCTGTTTACTACAACAATGCTGCCGGTACTAATGATCCTAACGATGCGGCTGCAAGTTTCTCATACGCTCAGCATACGTTTTATGTTCAAGACGAATATGCATTTACAGACTTAGATGCAAACATCACATTTGGTTTACGCTACGATAAATACACAAGTGATGACGTACCAAACTTTAACCAAAACTATACTGACCGCTATGGTTTTAGTAACCAAAGCACGTTTGATGGTATTGATTTACTTCAACCACGTGTTGGCTTCCAGTGGTATGCAACAGACGAGTTAGAAGTTCGTGCTGGTGTTGGCTTATTCTCTGGTGGTAACCCAAATGTTTGGTTATCTAACTCTTACTCTAACGATGGTATTACAAACATCGGTACATTCCGCAGCTCGGTTGATTTATTCAACACGCCAAACGTAAATGGCGGCGCGCCTGGTTTTGAAGTACCGCAAGAGATGTTTGATGAAGTTGCTAACACTGTAATTGGCTCAGGTGATGCTACAGTAAATGCAGTTGACCCAGACTTTGAAATTCCTTCAGAGTGGAAATACTCAATCGGTGCAACATACACAACTGAAAACGAGTATGTAATTTCACTTGATTACTTATACTCTAAGAAGAAAGATGCTGCCTTAATGCGCGACATCGCACTTCAGGATTCGGGCGAAACTACATTTGATGGTCGTCCTATTTACGAGTCAATCGAAGGCCGTGATGGTGAATACCTTCTTACAAATGTAAGTGGTGATAGCGGTGATTCATCGGTTATTTCATTAGCTGTAAGCAAAATGTTTGACAATGGCGTAAGCGTTAACTTTGGTTACGCATACACAGATTCAGACGATGTTAACCCAATGACAAGCTCTGTTGCGGGCTCAAACTACGGTAATATTGCGCTAACGGATCCTGGTAACCCTGGTGTTGCATCATCAGATTACGAAATCCCACATCGTTTTACTATGACGCTTGGCTACACGCATGAGTTTGTTGATGGTTTTGCTACTCGCTTTAACCTATACGGTGAAGCATACAAAGGCTTACCATACAGCTACACATTTGATGGTAGCGACGAAAATGTATGGGGCGATGCTAACTGGAATGGTGACCGTCAGTTACTTTACGTACCACTTGAAAACGATCCTAACGTTGTTTACGACATGAGCGCTGATGAAATTAACGCGTTTAACGATTTTATCGCGTCTAACGGTTTAGAGCGTGGTGAAATCACTGGCCGTAACGCAGAAAACTCTGATTGGTTTGTTAAATTTAACTTTAAAGTTACTCAAGAATTACCTGGCTTTATGGAAGGTCATAAAGGTGAAGCGTTCTTTGTAATTGATAACCTAACTAACCTATTAAACGATGATTGGGGCGTACTTAAAAAAGGTCCTTTCGTTGGCGCTAGCATGATTTCGACATCAATTGATGAAGAAGGCCGTTACGTTTACTCAGGCTTTAACGAAAACAACGCAAATACATCAGTACAATCTGATGCGTCTTTATGGCAAATGCGTGTAGGTGTTCGTTACACTTTCTAATTTAATCACTTAAATTAGTTAATACTTTAAAAGCCCACTTTGTGGGCTTTTTTATGCATTTAATTTATTATTTAGCTTTTCAATTACAGTATTTAATACTTGGTATTCATCATCAGACAGCCCACTCAATAATTGCTTTTCCCAGTTAATTGCTTCAATCGCAATTTTAGAATGGAAAGACTCACCTTGCTCACTTAACATAAGCAATGCTGCGCGTTTATCGTTTTCATTAAGCTTGCTGCAGACTAAATCTTTATTAACAAGTGCTTTCACAGCTCTAGATACCGTGGATTTATCCATACTTGCTTGAATACATAAATCCTTTGCATTACTTTGCCCGTACTGCGCTAAGTTAGAAAGCACGCGCCACTGCGGTATATTTAAGTCGTATTTATCTTGATATACCTGTGCAAAATCATTACTAACACGCGTTGCTATATTAGTTAGTTGGTAGGGTAAAAATGTCTCTAAATTTAACTTCACTTTTAAACACTCCTAAAAACATTTGATAAATATGCTGTGCACTTTTATTTACAGCGTTGGTTAAGTTGTTGTTTGATATTGCTCTCACTTGAGAGTATCTTAGCTAAATACAAATAATAACTCAAAACATAACAACACTACCCCACTCTCACAGGAGCCTGTTATGAACACACAGCTAACTTATATGACCGGTTTTGGTAATGAATTTGAAACACAAGCGCTACCCGGTGCACTGCCTATAGGCCAATTTACTCCACAGAAAGTTAAGTATGATCTTTATACTGAACAATTTAGTTCTACCGCATTTACAGCTCCAAGAGCCGCAAATCGTAGAACGTGGATGTATCGACTACGTCCTTCGGTATTACAAGGTGATTACCATGCAATTGATAACGGCCTTATAAGAACAGCCCCTATTACTGAGGCCGTTACACCACCCACTATGCTACGGTGGAATCCTATTGATATTCCAACAAAGCCCACAGATTTTATTGATGGCTTAATAACAATGGCTGCAAATGGCAGCGCTAATGGTCAATCGGGTATTGGTATTCATGTTTATGTAGCTAACAACTCAATGCAGGGTCGCTATTTTTATAATGCCGATGGTGAAATGCTGTTTGTACCTCAGCAAGGCGAATTGCTATTACACACTGAGTGCGGAAAGCTGACTGTTAAGCCTGGTGAAATTGCAGTAATCCCACGCGGGATAAAGTTTTCAGTTGATTTACTAAACGATACTGCGCGTGGTTATATTTGTGAAAACTACGGCCATGCGTTAGAGCTTGCTGAGCGCGGACCGGTTGGCGCAAATGGTTATGCCAACGACAGAGATTTTCAATATCCTGTAGCTGCATTTGAAGATAAGGAAGGCGACTTTGAGTTAGTTTCTAAATTTAATGGTAATTTATTTAGCTGTGAAATAAAGCACTCCCCTTTTGATGTGGTTGCATGGACAGGTAATAGTGCGCCTTATAAATACGACTTATCTCGCTTTAATGTTATAAATACAGTGAGCTTTGACCACCCAGATCCTTCTATATTTACTGTACTTACATCACCATCCGCGACAGAGGGAATGGCAAATGTTGATTTTGTGATATTTCCACCACGCTGGATGGTTGCTGAGAATACCTTTCGCCCACCTTACTATCATCGTAATATTATGAGTGAGTTTATGGGCTTGATTGAAGGCGTATATGATGCAAAAGAGCACGGATTTGTACCAGGAGGCGCTAGTTTACATAATTGTATGTCGCCACACGGTCCAGAAGCTGACGTATTCGAAAAAGCGTCAAACGCAGAGCTTATTCCACAAAAATATGAAAATACGCTCGCCTTCATGTTCGAATCGCGCTACATCATTTCACCAACTAAATATGCACTTGAAGGACAAGAGCGCCAAACAAACTACACAGACTGTTGGCGTACTATTAAAAAACAATTTAACGGTGCAGAGGACTCATTATGAAACTATATAGCTATTTTCGCTCATCAGCGGCTTATAGAGTACGTATAGCGCTTAACTTAAAGGCAATAGATTATGACCTTGCAATAGTTAACCTATTAAAGTCGCAGCAATTAGATGAGGGCTATTTAGCCGTTAACCCTCAAGGCTTACTCCCGGCTCTTGAAACCGAAGAGGGCTATTTAGCACAGTCTCTTGCAATACTTGAGTGGCTTGATGAAATCTACCCGCAGTCGCCAATCATTGCAGGCTCAGCGTGGCAAAAAGCGAAAATACGAAATATTAGTTATGCCATTGCCTGCGATATTCATCCAGTAAATAATCTACGTGTTTTAAAGTACTTATCGAACGAATTAAACGTTGGTGATGAGGCTAAAAACAAATGGTATAGACACTGGATTGAAATCGGCTTTGAAAAAATTGAATTAATGCTCAGCGATAGTAGTGATTACTGTGTAGGTGATCAGCCTACTCTTGCTGATATTTGTTTAGTGCCTCAGGTATTTAATGCTTTACGTTTTAAAGTAGATATGGCTGCATATCCTAAAATAGCAGCCATTTATGAACGCTGTAACAAGTTAGCGGCATTTGATGACGCAGCACCACAAAACCAGCCTGATGCTATTTAATTTTGCAGTGCGCTGTGAATAACAGTGACATGTTCAATCAAATCTAAGCCCAGATCAGTTAAGTAACCGCCATCAGGGCTATCTATAATACCTTTATCGAATAAACGCTGCGCAGCACTAAGTAAGTTATCCTCTGCGTCTGAGTGTAGTTTTATCCCCTGCATTTTACTGTCGCGAGGAAATTTAGCTAATAGTGTAAATTCGTCAATCATAGTTTGGTTAAATTGCATGTGTGTGCACCTTTTTATTGTTTTGTGTTTAAGTCAGTGTTGTATAAAGCTATTACTTACCCTAGCATGTTTTTTAGTACCGTGTACTATTTTTAAACTATCATTCTATTGAGGCCAAAAATGTATAATAAAATAGCGCTTATCATCAGCCTTGCTTGCTTAAATATTGTAACTAATAGCCATGCAAGTACAATTAAAACACACGCCATAATTGATGCAAATGAGCTTTCAAATCAAGGCCGAAGTTGTTGGTACGATAATAAGAGATATAGCGAAGGCGCACTAATTCAAATTCATTCTTTTATTTTATTGTGTGCTCTTAAAACACCAGATCACAATAACAGTCAGCTCATTTGGCTTAAAATTGATAAGCAAGGTAATGCTATTTATCCTAAAAAGCCTAAAACGATTACAGTGAATTAGCGCTAAAAGCTGATTTAAGCTACAATGCACGCAGTTTAAATAAGTAGTATTACTATGAATAATCAACCTAAAAACCCTTTACACGGGGTAACGTTAGAACAAATTCTTGTTGAGTTAGAGCAACGACTTGGCTGGAGAACACTGGGCGAGCAAGTAAAAATTAAATGTTTTACTGATTCGCCCAGTATAAAGTCGAGCTTAAAATTTTTGCGTAAAACGCCATGGGCGCGAGATAAAGTGGAAGCCCTTTACATTCACACTATAAATAATAAGCCTATTCGCAAACCAAAAAGCGCACCAAAAGAGACCTCTTCTAAAGCGCCCGATACCACAGGGTTTGTTTGGCCATCAATTAAAAAATAATATAAAAAAGGAGCTGATTTAGCTCCTTTTTGATTGTAACAAGCGCTATCCTATTGCTCTTTGCAAATTACATTTAATGAAGCAGGTTCAATAGTTATAACCAGCTTTTTAGCGGTTTTAACTTCACCATCAAGTACATACTTGAGATCTCCCTCCCCAGTAATTTCTACTTTTTTTGCGTTAGTATGATGTGAGTTAATAGCAAGCTGAGTTTGCGTCAAGCTGCTAAACATTAATTCTGCAATACTAAGGACCGTTGTTGAATCCTCTTTGTTTGGCGTTAACCAATTTACGTCAAGTAAGCCATCACTGTGATCTGGTTGCCCGCCACCTTGAGCTAATAACGTTGTAAAAGGCGCTGCATTAGCTACTATAAAGCTGTTGGTACATATTTCTTGAGGCTCATTATCATCAATCTTAACATTCAATAGCTGAGACTTTTCTTCGCCAAAAGCCTCAAAAAAACCACTTAAATACGCTAATTGCCCAGATTTGTTTTTAGACTCTCTATCCGCTTTTTCTATCATTGACTGCTCAAAACCAATGCCTGCGAGTAAAAGTACTAATTCATTGTTACAGTATGCGGTATCAATTAAACTTGTTTGACCATCAATAATTAAATCGCAGGCCTGTTCAACAGGAATTAATTTAGAGCTTATTCCCATTAATACATGAGCTAAGGCGTTAGCGGTACCTAGTGGTATTATCCCAAGTTTAAATTTTGTATTTATTAGTACACTGGCAACTTCTGTAACGGTACCATCACCACCACAGGCAATCACAATATCTGGGTTATGTTTTATTGCTTGTTTAGCAAGCTCAACGCCGTTTACGTCTTTTGAAGTAGTAAGTATTTTTAAATCGTAATAGGCTGACAAACGAGCAACTATTAAATGCTCTTTTTCCTGCCACAAGCGCGTACCCGATACAGGATTAGCAATTAACACTGCTTTATTTTTAATTACCAATTCACCTTTTTTATGACGTTTGGCTAAATGACGTAGTTGATGTTTATTTAAGTTAGCGGTTTCACGCGTTTCTTTAATTTGCGCAAGTACTTCATGCACATCAGCATTTTTGTTTTGACTAAGTAAATAAGCAGCCATAACAAATACAGACCTTCCACGACCCAGTGCACAATGCACAACTACCCGACGGTCTTCTTTGATATGGTTATGTATCCAGTTAATGGCCTGATTTAACTGTGAATGAGTAGGAATACTATGATCGAGCACCGGAATGTTTAAGTAATTAATGTTCTCTTGCGTTGAACTCCATTCAAGTCCATCAAACTCACACGTTACATCCAAAATAGCTGTAATACCGTTGTCTTTTAACGTGTCTATATCTGAGGGGAATAAGCGACAGGCTAAAAATAAGTTATCGTTAATTTGCTGAATAGGCGGTACTTTATCGTGCTTACGCGACCAAGCATTATAAATTTGTACTCCAAATAAAAATGGTACAAATGCCCAGCGTATATAAAATGGGATGACTCCATTTTCTCTTTTTCTGAAAATTTTAGCGGCATTAAAAATATAAGCAGCGCTTACAAGCAAAAGTGAAAGCGCGGTCCAATAAAAAACAATAGCAAAATAAACAGAGCTCACTTCCCATCCGACAAAAATAAGTAGTAGCGCTAATAGTGAATAACTAATTGCAGCCCACATAACTTCTCCTTTTTATAATATTATTCGTTTTTATAAACGTTATTACTTGTCTACCTGCAAATATCGCGCCATCACAACCCTTTAAAATATACATCTTTTAAATCGTAACAAGCTGATTAATAAGAATATAAATAAAATACAGTTCTCTTGAACAACGAGCTTATGCATTTTTTACACAGTTATAGATAAATTATTCTCAAATGTTAATAATTTAACTATGATCGGTTAATCCTTGTACTCACGTATAAAGGAGCTAATCTATAAAGCAATAATAATTTTTGCATCCAATTCCCACCTTTAATCGTTTACTCACTGATAATAAGAAAAACAGGAACCCTATGGACAATGACGAATTACTCCCTCTTTTGTGCGCAACAGCACAAGGAGACAAAAATGCTTTTTCGAGTTTATACCAGCTAACTAGCGGCAAACTGTTTGCGATTAGTTTAAATATGTTAACCAATAGAGCTCATGCAGAAGAGGCATTACAAGATGCTTTTATTAAAATTTGGCACAACGCATCAGAATATAATGCCTCAAAGGGGACGGTTATAAGTTGGATGATAAGCATTGTAAGGTATCGTAGCCTCGATTCGCTGCGCTATCACAAAGTTCGCAAAGAGCAATCGTTAATCGACGATGAATATGATACGCAAAGTATTGATATAAATTACGATGAAGAAACAAAACTCGTTAATTGTATAGAGCAACTTGAGCCGCAACAAAAGCAGGCTATTCATTTAGCCTATTACAAAGGGCTGAGCCATAGTGAATTAGTGGATCATATAGAAACACCGCTAGGCACAGTTAAAAGTTGGATCAGGCGTGGGCTGTTACAGCTACAAAGGTGTTTAACATTATGAACTATGACAAACCAGAGTTACTTGACTCACTTGCAGGGCAGTATGTACTAGGTACATTAAGAGGATTAGCACGTAAACGTTTTCAACGTTTACTGCTTACCTCTAATAAAGCACGTGAAGCCACCAGCATGTGGGAGCAAAATTTAAATAATTTAGCCAGTGCCATTACACCAAAGATACCTAACGACGAAGTATGGGTGCAAATAATGCAGCGGATTGAAAATAAACCTCAGTCTAGCAAAACGGTAGTACATACTAAGCCTTCAATTTGGCGTACGTGGTCTTTTGTAGCAACAGCAGCATGTATTATTTTAGCCTTTTTGGTTATTCAGCCTACGACCAGTGTTAAGCAAACTGAGCAAATTGCCTTGGTACAGAACCAAGATAAACAATCGCTTTGGTTTATTGATGTTAATGCACAAGGGCTTGCTATTAAAGCCAGCAGCCAATTAGTTGCACAAACAAACAAAGATTACGAGCTGTGGATGATTTTAAAAGGCCAGGACACACCAATATCTTTAGGCTTGCTACCTAAACAAGGTGATAAACTCTTGTTGAAAGATAAACGCTTTAAAGCTTCCGACATCGCGTTACTAGCAGTAAGTTTGGAGCCTATCGGTGGCTCGCCTAATGGTTTACCAACCGAGGTGTTATACACTACTGAGTTAGTACTGCTTTAACTTTTTTAACCTATCATTGGCTGCTTTTTTATAAGCAGCCAACTTTCTGTTTTAACTATTTTTAACAAAAAATAAAATAAATTTAACTTTTTTGCATCCAACTTCAATTCTGCTTCGTTATTAGTTATGACTTCAATCAAAACTAAAGGACAAAGTCATGAAAGCTTTAACTCCATCAATACTCGCAGTAGTAGTATGCAGTACATTTGTAAGTGCACCAAGTGAGGCATCTAGCCACAGAGAAGCGCCAAATATAAGCCGTTTCCCGACTTTAGATTCAACCGATTTCTATGTTTTTAACAGTTACGAGCAAGGCCGTGGCGATTACGTCACATTTATTGCTAATTATATTCCACTTCAAGATGCTTATGGCGGCCCAAACTATTTTGCTATGGACCCTGACGCAACTTACAGCATTCATATTGATAACGATGGTGATGCTGTTGAAGATATTACATTTGCGTTTAACTTTAAAAGCATGCTCCCTAACGATAACCAAGGTGTGCAATTAACCGTTGGCCCAGAAGGTAACCAGCGTACTGTATCTGTCCCTCTTAAAAATGTTGGCGGTGTAGCAGCAGGTAATGATAGTGCAGCCAACTTTAGTGAATCCTACACTATGAGTATGATAAGCGGAGCACAGCGCACAGGTGAGACAACAGTATTAAATAACACCACTTCAAACTCTAGCACCTTCTCTAAGCCTTTAGATTATGTGGGTGATAAGACGTTTGGCTCAATGAGCGATTACCAAGCTTACGCAGATCAATTTGTTTATCAGGTATCTATTCCCAATTGTGATTCAATGGCACAGGTTTTTGTAGGGCAGCGTAAAGACCCGTTTGTAGTTAACTTAGGTAAAACATTCGATTTGGTAAACTATGTACCAGTTGAAGGTGATAGTGCGCCGGGTGCTGGCGATGGCGGTGGTTTCCCTGGTGGTATTACACAATCGGCAGATAACGACGACCTAGCTGATAAAAACGTAACATCAATTGCAATTGAAGTACCTAAAAGTTGTGTTACCGGCGAAGGTAATGGTGTTATTGGTTCATGGACAACGGCAAGTTTACCGCAAGCGCGCATATTGAACCCTAACGCTAAATTTGCAAACAACGCGGTTAATGGCGGCGCTTTAACGCAAGTTTCACGCTTAGGTAACCCATTAGTCAACGAGCTTGTAATTGGTATTAAAGATAAAGACACATTTTCAAGTGCTCAGCCACAAGATGATGCTCAATTTTTAGATTATGTATCTCACCCTTCTTTACCTGAACTATTGAATATTTTATTTAAAGATGCAGTAAATACAACGCTTGGTGCAAATCTAGAAACCCTAGCCCCTACTAACTTTCCGCGTACTGATTTAATCACTGCATTTTTAACAGGTTTTGCAGGTGTTAACCAACAAGCCACAGTAACCCCTTCAGAAATGTTACGTTTAAATACAGGTATTGCAGCAACACCACAAGCTGATCAATCAGCATTTGGTGTAGCAGGCGATGATTTAGCAGGCTTTCCAAATGGCCGTCGCCCAGGTGATGATGTTGTAGATATTGCACTTCGCGTTGTTATGGGTCGCTTATGTCATCCTATTCCTGTAAATGGTGAAGAAACTAACCTTGGTCTTTGTACACCAGAAGATGCTAACACAGGGACAGTTCCATTTACTGATGGCGCACCTGTTGATGCAACTATGATGGACTCAACATTCCCATACCTTGCAACTCCCCTTGCAGGCTCTAAATAAGGAGTTAACTAATGCGTAATTTTAAAACTACCCATGTATGTGTATTACTTAGCGTATTAACACTTGGGGCGTGCAGTAGCGATGATGATAATAAACAACCTACACCGGTTGTAAATACAGCGCCTACAGCAAGTGATGTAATGCTTAGTACACAAACGGAAGTAACGATTACCGATATGCTCAGTGCCAGCGATAACGATGGCGACTCATTAACGTACTCATTAACGAGTGAGCCATCACTGGGTGTAGCGACAGTAAATAGCGACGGTAATTTTACTTACACCCCTAATAAAGAAGCGACTGGCTCAGATAGCTTTGTGTTTGGGGTAACTGATGGTGTTAATGCACAAGTAACCGCTACGGTTAGTATTTCAATAGATGCTCTAGAGGTTGATTTTGCGCAATTTGCAACTGACGCTTTTAACCAAAGCCCAAATGCAGAGCCGCTATCTGTAAATGGCAGAGTGTTTACCAACACAGATACCGACGTTGATGGACTTATTTCAACAAACGGTAATTAGTAATTAAGCTGATGGCCATGGATGGCTTTTTTCAAAGGATATAAACATGCATTTTTCAGTATTTAAACCCGTAGTATTTATATCTATAAGCATAACCTCTTTAGGGCTAAATGCTGCACCTTACACGCCAAAAGAAGATGCAGTAATTGCAACAAGTAACTCTACTCTTAGCGCTTCTCTTACCCTTGAAGAAATAAATGCCTTAGTTACTAACAGCCAATATGCAGGTCAAACAGAGCGCTTACAAGGTTTATTAAAAACGCGTTTAGCACAATTATATAAACAAACTCCATCACCTCAAATTGGCTATTTATATGCAAGAGTGCTGCAAAAAGAGCACCTTTTTGAACAAGCAATTACTGTAGCGAATGAAGTTTTAATTAGCGAACCTAACCATAGCAACAGTCATTTATTATTAGCTAATATACACATGGTTCAGGGGCAGTTTTTAAAAGCAAAGCAACATTGCATTGCTTTAATTTCTCACGTAAGCACAATTACTGCTAGCACCTGTGTGTTAGACGTACAAAGCCAGCATCAAGATTTATTAAAAAGTTATCAAGCATTAGTCAAAATAATTAATAATAAGCCCACTAGCTTTGCTACAAAACATGTTTTGAGCGAAATGAGCTATCGCCTTGGTAATTACAAACAAGCACTCTCACACTTACAAAGTGTTAATTTAGTAAACGCCCCAGTAAGCCTAATTGTTTTGTGGGCTGATATTCACCTTGCTCTTGCTCAGCATACCGATGTTTTAAATACATTGAGTGCATTACTCCCTGACAAAAATAATTTAGAAGATGCTATTTTGCTAAGACTCGCCATTGCAGAAAAAAAATTAAATAAAACAGGTAAAAAATGGCAAAATCTAATGGCGCAAAGAGTTACACTACGTGAGGTTCGCAAAGATACGTTTCATGCGAGTGATTTAGCTAAATATTATCTAGACGTACAACCTAATCGCGACAAAGCACTTTACTGGGCTCATATTAATTGGCAGCAGGCCAAAATGAGCGCCGATGAGCAATTACTCATTCAAGCCCAAGCGATGCAAAGAGACACACTATGAAAACGCCTTATCTATTTATAATGACTTTAATGCTATGCATTTTTTCAATGAACAGCTTTGCTCATCAGTTAAGCACTAGTTATATTACCTTAAATAACAACGCCCACTCCAACCAATACGCGGGTAATTGGCAAATTAACATTACCGATTTAGAGCATGAAGTTGCCCTTGATTTAGATAAAAATGGGCAAATTTCGTGGACTGAAATAAAAGCCAAACGCGGCTCAATTACGCGCTTCGTTAACGATAATCTAAAGGTTACACAGAATGATCAGTTGTGCCTTTTAAAAAGTGAAGGGACATACCAGCTCGACAATCATTTCAATCAGCCTTATTTAGTCATTCCGCTTTTATTTAATTGCAAAAACGTATCGCCCATCACACTTACTTATTCAGCCTTTTTTAACACTGATGCAAACCATAAATCTATTGTAAATATTAACGACGTATCACGCGTATTTAGTACCGACGATGCTAAACAAACATTTAGCTTTGAGCAATCAAGTTACCTCAGTACGTTTAATCAGTACGTGTATCAAGGTGTTTTACATATTTGGATTGGTATTGATCATATTTTATTTTTAATCGCTTTATTACTTACCTGTGTATTAACTCGCAGCAATAAAGCATGGCAAGGGATCAGCTCTAAAAAGCAAATAATTAAGCATACCGCCTGGATCGTCACTGCCTTTACCCTTGCACATTCTATTACACTTACCGCCACAGCTATGAACTTAGTCTCGCCAAATAGTCGCTGGGTAGAGCTTGGAATTGCTTTATCAGTGCTTTTTGCAGCTTTAAATAATGTCTGGCCACTTGTACTTCGCTTAGGTTGGCTAACATTTGCTTTTGGGTTATTACACGGTATGGGGTTTGCCAGTGTATTAGGCGAGCTTGGCCTTTCTAGCGATTACCAATTACTCAGTATTTTGGCATTTAATTTAGGCGTTGAAATAGGCCAGTTGAGTATATTACTCATTGCTTTGCCAGTATTAATCTATGCGAGAAACTACACATGGTATAAAAAATGGGTTATGCCTATGGGGTCTGCCGCTATTGCAATCATTGCGTTGCAATGGTCAATAGAGCGTTTTTAAGGTATTGAGCAAATAAGCTAGCCAAATTTGGCTAGCTTATTGTTTAGGGGTAAAAAAGTGCGACTACGCTTCATCAAAAGGCATTAATAATGTTTTCATTGCTGGGCGTAAAGCGATTAAAACGGTCTCTTCTGTTAATTCAGGATAAAGTACCTTTCGCAGTAATAACCCTGCCATCATCGAAAAAATAACGTTAATGCGGCTTTCAAGCTCCTGCTCTTCAATATTTTTTAGTGTACTTCGCTCACTTGTTAAAAGCTGCCTCATACGTGTGCGTGCTTGAATATCCATATCGCGCAGCAGTGAAGCTACTTTAGCGTTACGACCTGCTTCAGCCATCATATCTAAATCAACTACACATGCCCCTGTATCCATGTGCCTTTGCACACCAATATTTAGGCCGTCAATAAGTGCTTGAAGTACATCACCTGGATGATCTTCAAATTTTTGAAAAATAGAAAACATTTCTTCCATATCTTTTTCGATAATGCTTTCTATAATTGCTTCTTTGCTTTCAAAGTAATTATAAATATGCCCTGCACTCATGCCCGCAGTTTTGGATATTTCTGCCATGCCTGCGCCGTGGTAACCCTTACGACGAAAACACTCTGCAGCCGCTGTTAATATTTGCGCCCGTCTAGCGTTTGCAATTGCAGGATCGGTTTGCCTTTTTGCTTTAGGCTTCATGTTCAACTCCATTACCAAGCTCTAAACTCAGTAAAGCGAGCACTATTAAATAGCCTCGCTAAATAAAATGTAACGCGTATTTTAAGCCGCGAAGACGTGTTAATTTTTATAATTAACACGTCTGTATATTATTTCTCTTCCTGAGTTGTGCTATTGGTTGTATTCCATCCACCACCGAGCGCTTTGTACAAGTTAATCTGGCTTGCAAGATATGCTTGCTGACCACTAATTAATTGCTGCTGAGCACCATACCAAGTTCGCTGAGCATCAAGTACTTGCAAGTAACTGTCGGCACCTTTTTCGTAACGCATTTTTGATAAATCAAAAGTGATTTGTCGGCTACTTATAAGCATATCCAGCGCTTTTAGTTGCTCTTGATACCCTTCTCTATCAGCAAGAGCGTCGGCTACCTCGCGAAACGCAGTTTGAATTTTTTGCTGATAGGTTGCTACAGCAATTTCTTGATCGGCTTTCGCCACATCTAAACTTGCTTGGTTACGCCCCATATTAAAAATAGGCAAGCTAATTGAAGGTACAAAGCTCCACGTACCCGAACCCGAATCAAACAAACCACTTAAGTCGCTTGAAGCAGTCCCTGCATTAGCCGTTAAGCTAATACTTGGGTAAAACGCAGCACGTGCAATGCCAATATTCGCGTTAGCTGCCAGTAGTAAATGCTCAGCCGCTTTTATATCTGGGCGCTGCGAGAGTAAGTCAGACGGTAAACCTACCGGTACTTCTGGCATACTAATCAGATTGGTTAAATCTTTAGTTGGCAGTAAATCGGCCGAAACAGGCTTGCCAACTAACAAATCAAGCGCGCTTTTATCACGCTTAAGTAAACGTTTGTAGGTCGCAATATCTACTTTTGCTGTAGCAACGGTGCTTTTAAGTTGCTCAAGTGTAATAGAAGACGTTGCACCTAAATCAAAGCTTTTTTGCGTAAGCGAAAGTGATTCTTGCTGCGAGGTTAATGTTTCTTTTGCAAGTTCTAGCAACTGTAAATCTGTTGCATAGTTAAGCCACGCATTAGCAAGCTCTGAAATTAACGATACCTGCGTGCTGTACTGGCTAAGCTCTGTAGAGTATAAGTTTTGCAGAGCCTGTGCTGACTGGTTACGTACTTTTCCCCAAATATCAAGCTCATATGAGGTAATACCAACAGTTGCACTGTACTGCGAACTAATCGCTGCTTCACCCGTGCTTGATAAATCCCCAGGTAAACGCTGGCGTGTACCAGAGGCATTTAAATCAAGTGATGGATATAATGCTGAGTCTTCAATTTGATAAAGCCCACGTACTCGCTGCACGTTAAGTACTGCTATTTGTAGGTCTTTATTATGCTCAAGGCTTTGGGTAATTAATGTTTGCAGTTTATCGTCATTAAAAAACTGCTGCCAGTTTAATTGCTCAGCAGAGACTTGCTCAGTACCTGATGCATATGCATCAGGTACTGGTAAAGCAAGGTCTTTTTGTTCTGGTGCTAATTGGCAACCACTTAATATAAGTAATGTAAGTGCACTTAGGCTGAAGGATTTAATGCTCATTGTGCGCTCTCCTTAACAGTATCATTCTTTTTGCCAGGGAAAACTTTACGCACTAACACAAAGAATAACGGTACAAATACCACCACTAAAATTGACGAAGCGAGTGTGCCACCAATTATAGAAATACCCAATGCGTTTTGTGCACCCGAACCTGCGCTAGATGCAATGGCTAGCGGTAAAACACCACAAATAAACGCTAAAGAAGTCATCAATATTGGACGTAAACGCAAGCGCACAGCCGCAATAGCAGCATCCACTAAGCCCAAGCCTTCATCCATTTTATGAATCGCAAATTCAACAATAAGTATCGCATTTTTAGAGGCGAGCCCTATGGTTGTTAGTAACCCTACCTGCAAGTAAATATCGTTTGATAAGCCGCCTCCAAGCGCTGCCATAATTGCACCAAATATACCTAAAGGCACAATCATCATTACTGCAAATGGTACCGACCAACTTTCATAAAGTGCTGCTAAACATAAAAATACAAACAATAATGACAAGCCATACAACAATGGTGCCTGGCCACTGCTAGAGCGCTCTTGGAATGAAATACCGGTCCACTCAGATGCAATACCATTTGGTAGCTGCTTAACTAAACGCTCAATTTCGTCCATTGCTTGGCCTGTACTGTAACCTGGCGCAGCACTACCTTGAATTTCCATTGCAGAAAAACCATTGTAGCGTTCTAGTCGTGGCGAGCCATATGTCCAAAATGAACTAGCAAATGCCGAAAACGGAACCATGTCGCCACTATCATTACGTACATACCATTTGTTTAAATCCTCAGGTACCATGCGCGAATCGGCATCACCTTGTAGATATACTTTTTTAACACGGCCACGGTCAATAAAGTCATTTACATAACTACTACCCCATGCCGTAGCAAGCGTACTGTTAATATCTGCTTGCGATAAACCAAGTGCTTCTGCTTTTGCTAAATCAATATCAAGTTGTAGCTCTGGCATGTCTTCTTGTCCATTAGGACGAACACCTGCAAGTATTGGGCTTTGTGCCGCCATGCCTAATAACTGATTTCGTGCAGCTAGCAGTGCATCGTGCCCTAACCCTACGCGGTCTTGTAAAAATACGTTAAAGCCGTTGGCTGTACCTAGTTCTACAATTGCCGGTGGTGGGAAAGCAAATACAAATGCCTCTTTAATTGTTGAAAAATAGCCCATTGCTTTACCTGCAACTGCTTGCACAGATAAACCATCACCTTGGCGTTCATCCCAGTGCTTAAAGTTAACAAAGGCAATCGCAGAGTTTTGACCAGAACCTGCAAAACTAAAACCAGTTACGGTAAAAATACCGTTTACTGCATCCGATTGGTCATTCAAAAAGTGATTTTCTACCTTTTTAACAACTTCAAGTGTTTCTTGTGTTGTAGAGCCAGCTGGTAATGAAACCTGATTAAACAAAATACCTTGGTCTTCATCAGGTAAAAATGCTGTTGGCAAGCTTGAGAACACATAAACCATACCGCCTACAATTACACCGTAAATAAGCAAGTAGCGCTTAGATGAATGAATCATACGACTTACAAAGCTTTGAGCACCCGAATTTGTTTTATCAAAACCACGGTTAAATCCTGTAAAAAACTTACCAAATAGAGAGTCGTTATTATGAACGTGGCTTGGCTTTAAAAGCGTTGCACATAAAGCAGGCGTTAAAATTAGCGCCACTAGTACCGATAAGCCCATAGCTGATACAAGCGTAATCGAAAACTGACGATAAATAATACCCGTTGAGCCACTAAAAAAGGCCATTGGAATAAATACCGCTGAAAGCACCATTGCAATACCAACCAGCGCACCTTTAATCTCATCCATCGATTTACGCGTTGCTTCAAGCGCAGAGAGTTTTTCTTCACTCATTACACGTTCAACGTTTTCTACTACAACAATCGCATCATCAACTAATAGGCCGATGGCCAGTACCATAGCAAACATAGTTAATGTATTTATTGAGTATCCAAAAGTATACAAAATCGCGAATGTACCTAGTAGTACAACAGGTACCGCTATAGTTGGGATAAGCGTTGCGCGGAAGTTTTGTAAAAATAAGTACATTACAACAAATACCAACACAATCGCTTCAATGAGGGTATGTACTACTTTTTCAATTGATAATGATACAAACGGTGTAGTGTCGTAAGGTACGACGACATCTAAGCCTTCAGGGAAGTATGGTTTTAACTCTTCAATGGCTGCTTTTACACCGTCAGCTGTATCAAGTGCGTTAGCGCCACTAGCAAGTTTAATACCTAAACCCGATGCTGGTTGACCATCGTAACGTGCAACTACGCGGTAACTTTCGCCGCCAAGCTCAACACGCGCAACATCTTTAAGACGCACAAAAGAACCATCTGCATTTGTTTTTACTAAAATTTGTTCAAACTGCTCAGCAGTTTGTAAACGACTTTGCGCTGTAACAGTCGCGTTTAACTGCTGCCCTTCAATTGCGGGCATGCCACCTAATTGGCCGGCAGACACTTGTGCATTTTGCGCACTAATTGAAGCGCTAATATCAGCAGGTGTTAGCTTGTAGTTTTGAAGCTTGGCAGGGTCTAACCATACACGCATAGCGTATTGAGAGCCAAACAATTGTACTTCACCTACCCCTTCAACACGCGACACAATGTCTTGAACGTTTGACGAAACATAATCACCAATATCGATATTGGTCATGCTGCCGTCTTTTGATACAAAACCTAAAACCATCAAAAAGTTACGTGCAGACTTGGCGACAGTTACACCTTGCCTTTGTACTTCTTCAGGTAAAAGAGGTGTAGCGGTCGCTAATTTATTTTGCACTTGTACCTGTGCAATATCAGGATCTGTTTCGGCACTAAATGAAAGTGTAAGTGTTGCTGAACCACTCGATTCAGACGTAGATGACATGTATAGCAAGCCATCAAGCCCTTTCATTTTTTGCTCTATTACCTGCGTAACCGTATCTTCAAGCGTACGAGCAGATGCGCCTGGATACGTTGCTGTAATACTAATTGCCGGCGGTGCAATTGACGGATACTGAGCAATTGGCAAACTTTGAATCGCCAAAATACCCGCTAGCATCACTACTATTGCCAGTACCCATGCAAAAATGGGTCTGTCGATAAAAAATCGTGACATTAAAACTCTCCGTTATTGCGCGTTGTTGGCGCTAGTAGACGATTGCACTTCAGAAGGCGTAACTTGCGCTCCTGGACGAATTTTTTGTAAACCTTCTACAATTAATTTATCGCCATCGCTTAAACCGTCACTTACAAGCCAATTAGAGCCAATGGTTCTATCTACTTTTAATACGCGACTTTCTACTTTATTGTCTTTGTCTACCACCATAGCTGTTGGCTCGCCTTTATTATTTCGGCTTACACCACGCTGAGGAACTAAAATAGCATTGGCTTTAACACCCTCAACCACAGAGGCACGTGCATACATACCCGGTAATAAAAGTTTTTCAGGGTTAGGGAATTTAGCACGCAACGTGACAGAGCCCGTGCTTGGGTCAACGGTAACCTCAGAGAACTGCAATGTTCCTTTATGAGAGTATGCAGAGCCATCTTCCATAGTTAATTCAACGTCAGTTTGGCTTTGAGCATCAATACCTAAATTACCTGAAGCGAGTGCTTTTTTAAGCTGAGTAAGCTCGTTGCTTGATTGGGTTAAATCAATATAAATTGGGTCTAATTGAGTCACTGTTGCAAGTGCAGTGCTTTGATTAGCACTTACTAATGCACCTACTGTTACGCTTGATTTACTAATTTGGCCACTAATAGGAGAAGATACATGGCTGTAATCAAGGTTGATTTGCGCTGACTTTAATTGTGCTTTAGCCGTTAACAATTCAGCGTTTGCCTGTTTAGACGCTGCATCAGCTTCGTCAAAGTCTTGCTGGCTTACGGCTTTAATTTTTAATAGTTCGCTGTAACGAGACGCTTTTGATTTAGAGCTCGCAATACTTGCCTCCGCACGAGCAACGGCGGCTTCACTTGCGGCTAGGTCTGCTTCAAAAGTAGCAGGGTCAATTTGATAAAGAGCTTGACCTTTTTTAACCTCCTTACCTTCTTCGAATAATCGAGATTGCACAATACCGCTTACTTGCGGACGAATTTCAGCAATTTGAAATGCGCTAATACGACCAGGAAGCTCTTTTTTGAGAGTAAGCGCTTGGCTTTTTAATGTAATTACACCCACTGGAACAGCTTGAGGCGCTGATGCTTGTGACTGATCAGCCGCTTTATCACAACCAGTTAAAGCAACAGAACCAACGAGGGCTGATAATACAAATAAAGCGATGCGGGAACGCTGCATGTTAAATACCTTTTAGTTTAGAGTGAACGATCATTCTAAATTAAAACTGGCTGATTATGAATCTAAATTATGAGGAATTTACACAAACTTACACTCTTAAGTGTAATATACGTAATAGGTTGTATTTGATGTTAACGCAATGAAAACTTAAAAACATAAGTATGAAAATTAAACGTTTTAATATGTTGGCAGGCCTTTATATTTTAGGGACACATTTTTATCACAACAATAAAAAAGCCAAGCTTTTTAAGCTTGGCCATATATAAGTTTAGTTATATATACAATTAAGATAGAGAAGTGTGTGTACTTGGCTCTGGTATAACCCTTGATACTAATAATTGCTCAACTCTAATTCCCTCTACATCAACAACTTCAAATTTAAATCCTGAAAAAGTTAAATGCTCAGCCCGCTTAGGAATACGCTTCATGTTATAAATTAAAAAGCCTGCCACTGTTTCATAATGCATTTGCTCAGGAAACTCTTCAATATCTAGTACCTTAGCTAAATCGGTAATAGGTGTTAAGCCATCTACCAGCCATGAATTTTTATCGCGCTGTATAATTAATTCATCACCTTGGTGAGTGATCAAATCGCCCATAAACCCTTTCATCAAGTCTTTTACAGTTACAATACCGACAGAAAGTGCATATTCATTTACTACAACAGCAAACGGCTTAGCTGCACTTTTAAAGGCATTTAAGGCTTCAGATAGGCTTAATGTTTCTGGTAAATAAAACACATCTGTTTCAATCAGCTCTTGTTTAATATTAGCAGGCTCACCTTTTAATACTTGTCGTAGTATATCTTTTGATTCTACCGAGCCCCGTAATTTATCTAAATTACCCGACACCACTAAAAAATGATTATGTGGGTGATCAATAATTTTTGTCGCTATATCGTGGCTACTTTCATTTAAATCAAAATACACAATTTGGTCGCGAGGAGTCATTACACTTGATAAAAACCGAGCTTCTAAATCAAAAACGTTACCTATTAGCTCATACTCTTGTTGCTGTAAGCTGCCGTACTCTGCGCCTGCATCCATCATTGCGACTATATCTTCGGTTGTTACTATGTCCTCTCGTTCAGCGGGTACTTTAAACAAACGAAGTACAAAGTTGGTTACACCATTAAAAAACATCACCAGCGGTGTAAGCGCAAACGTAACCCAGCGCATAATAGTTACCACTCTTACTGCAACAGCCTCAGGCATGATCATCGCTAAACGCTTTGGCATTAAATCGGCAAACAAAATAAAAAGTGAGGTAATAGTAAAAAATGAGAATAAAAAGCTAATTTTTTCTACGTGTGCGCCCTGATAAAAAATCACCAGTACACTTTGTACGTATGGAGATAGAGCTTGCTCACCCACAATACCACCTAAAATGGCAATCGCATTTAACGCGATTTGGATCATGGCAAAAAAGGCTCCAGGGTTTTCTTGCAGCTTAAGTACTGCCGCAGCCTTTACATTGCCTTCATCTGCCATTACACGCAGTTTTATTTTTCGCGACGCCGCAATTGCAATTTCTGACATAGCAAACAACGCACTGATCAAGATCAACAAGCTAATCCCGATTAAATCACCCATTTAACGCTCCAAAAAGTTAGCGCTTTTTCAATAAAAAGCAGCTGATTATAGTCGGTTTTTTAATCGCAGCAATTTATATTTATAGGATTTCATAAAATACATTTAGGTAATTGAATTATATTATTTTTTTACTTTTTAGCTTCGTCAAACGCAGCCGAAAGTTTATCTTGTAGGCTTTGCTCCATATTTATATTACAGGCAAAGTAAAGTGGGGACTGATGAGTATTGAGGTTTAAAACAGGTTCGAGGAGTTTTAATTTAGGCTCTCGCTTTGCACGAAAGTTAAACTGCTTGTTACTCAAAATAACAAAATCGAGAATGTTGTGACGAGTACTTATTAATTTATCTATTTTGTCTAAACTGTCAATAATAAGTAAGTTTTTAGTTTCGCTAAAGCCTCGCTCTAGTAAGTAATGGTGGCTAAAGTTATCGCGTAGTACAGCTGTTTTATAATTTTTTGCATCGTTGAGCGTATTTAATCGAATGTTACGTGATTTAAGCGCGTATATAGCTGAGTCAAAGCTTTCTAGTTCAGCAACCCAGCTAAATTTATCTTCTCTGTTGGGTAGTTTCACTATTGAAAAAATACAGGTGTGCTTATCTCTAAGCACCGCGTTATAAGATACAGCCCAACTATTTGCAGACATACTGTATTTAATATCAGTGGTATCAAGTGCTTTTTTTACTTTATCTACAGAGCGCCCAGCAAGTTGGCCGTTTGAGTCAATGTACTGAAAATCAGGAAAAACTTCAGTCACAATAGTAACTTCAGCTGCATTAACCCTTATGCATGCAAAATACAGTATAAGTAAATACAACTTCATTTAATTACGCCTCAAAACTATAAATGGGTATAAACCAACTATAGTTGAGGGTAACCGTACCGCTAGTTTTTAGTCTAATAAATCTAGCCCTATACGCTGATAGGACTAGATTTTTTAAGTTTTAACTTGCTACTTATTCATCGCACTAATTAAAAATGCTGAAATTTTAGCCCCTTCGCGTAAAGTTGTTTCTGAACTTGATTGACCTACTAAAGAGCTGTCGGTAAGTGGGGCTATTTCCATCATATCAGCGCCAGTAATAGGAAACTCATCGGCAATGGCCGATAAAATATCAAGTGCGTGCTGTGGGGTTAAACCATTATCTTCTGGCGTGCCAGTGGCTGATGCAAATTCGGCATCTAGCGCATCTATATCAAAGCTTACGTAAACTTCATCTACATTATCTGCTTTTAGCTGTGCAATGGTTTCGGCAGCAACCGCTTTAGCACCACGTTCTATTATTTCAGCAGCCCAATGCTGCTTTACACCAAAGGTGCTTTCCCAATGCGCTTTTGGTTTACCGCTTGAACGAATACCAAATTGAATTAAATGATGAGGTGCCGGTAAAAATTCTAAAATATGTGTACACCACGAACCAAAGCATAAATCTATACCTAAACGCTCTACTAATAAGTCGGTGTGCGCATCAAAATGAATAATTGCAGTACGCTTACCTTGCTCGCGCTTTGCTTTTAAATAGGCTTTAGTTAGCGGGTAGCTAATTGAATGATCGCCACCAATACCAAATATACCTTTATCTTTAAACGTCGCATAAAAGCTATCACACACGTCTTCAGTAATAGAAAGCGGGCTTACGTAATAGTCATTATTTTCATCGCCGTAAAGGGCTTTTTGACAATTAGAAATAGTTGCATTGTTTAAGTATTTATCATGCAATAAATGAGGGATTACACGTACATCACCTAAATCGAATGAGTGACACTGCGGTTGTTGATCTATAAGCGCAGAGCGTACAAATAACGGCCCCCAGTTTGCACCACGTAAAATACCACCACCACAATCTGAGCTAATGCCCAGCATAACCGCTTTGTGAGGCGAGTTTGGTAACTCATTTAAAGAGTCGCGCCAAAGTGGATCTACATTTTCGGTTTGCCCATAAAGCTTATTACGAAGTGCGGCTTTGCGCTCTTTAGCTGTATTTACAGTAAATACGCCATCACCAGGAGAGCACAAGCAGTGCTCAACTTTATTTTTAAATGCTTGAAATTGTGTGCTCATAATAAACCTCTATAAACTTTTACTGTGTGAAACTGAATTATTTTGATTAGTTATGCAAAAAGATAAAAAATACCTAAACTTTAATTTAATTTTAATAAACCATTTTTTGCGCTCTAAAAACGCAGCGGCAAGGGTCTAAATAAAGTTAAAATAAAACATTAAACATATGAATTTTAATAACTTTAACTCTGTTTTTAATCAGTAAACATTAGTGTGTTATTGCTCTTTCCCGATACATATAATGTCTGCATGGGCAAGTCAACAGCGCCTTTGCTTATACCGGTTAAGTGCTTGATTGAATATTCAAAGTAGATGAATAAATCGTTGTATCTTAATATTTTTAAAGGGGATTAATGCAAAACGGACAAACGTCCTGTACTTGGTAAACGTTTATGGCAATGATGCTAGATTGACAACAAATTTTTATAAAAGGTTTAGTTATGGAAAAGGTATTTCACTTAGGACTATGTATTGACGATCTTAAAGGTGCAAAACTTGCGATTGTACCGGGCGATCCTGATCGTGCAGCACGTATTTCACAATTCCTAGACAACCCAACCTGCCTAGCTCAAACTCGCGAATTTCATGTGTATTTAGGTCACTTAAATGGCCACTCAGTAGTGGTATGTTCAACTGGTATTGGCGGTCCATCTACATCGATTGCTGTAGAAGAATTAGCGCAACTTGGCGTGCGTAAATTTTTACGTATTGGTACTACAGGCGCTATTCAGCCACACATTAATGAAGGCGAAATTTTAATTAGCCAAGCATCTGTACGTTTAGATGGTGCAAGCCAACATTTTGCACCGCTTAGCTACCCTGCGGTATCTGACTTTTACGCAACACAAGCTATGGTACAAGCGTGTAAAAACCTAGATATTGACTTTCATATTGGTATTACCGCTTCAAGCGATACGTTCTACCCAGGGCAAGAGCGTTACGATACACACTCTGGCTATGTACCAAAGTCATTACAAGGTAGCTGTGAAGAGTGGCAAAACCTAGGCGTGATGAACTACGAAATGGAGTCGGCTACATTATTTACAATGTGTGCAGCTCTTGGCTTACAAGCTGCGTGTGTTGCGGGTGTACTTGTTAACCGTACTCGTCAAGAAATTCCAAATGTAGATCACGGCGAAATTGAAAGAAAATCAGTAGCAGTTGTATTAGAAGCTGCAAAAGTACTATTAGGCTAATCCCTTCTTAGCACTTTAATTAAACGAATAAAGCACAGCAATTGCTGTGCTTTATTGTTTTTGGCAGGTTATTTTAACCAGAGTTCAGGTTATCTTAGCTCTGCGCTAATCACTTCTATTTCAGGTAGGTTGTCAAAGCTTGCAAGTACGGCACGTGCCACTCCACCTTGATTTTCATGACCTTGTGTTTCTAAAAGGGTGATTGATTTAACCGTATTACCATTAAAGCTAAGCCCCGCTAAAAACAGCTGACTAAGCGCACTTTGCAGTGGCGAAAGGCTTGGGCTATAGGCTGCATTTTCTGCGTAACTGCCGTAAAAATCACCATCATCAAAGGTACTAATTTTAACAGCACTAAAGTTTTGGCTATAGGGTACATATGCATTTAGCGCCATGACTGCTAATTTGCCATCAAGCGCAGTATTAGCAAACTCTTGCTGCTGAGGCTTTGGATTAAACAAACTAAACTCGTTGCCTAAATCGGTAGGCCCAAATGAATGTGGTAATAACTCAGCGAGTTTAAAATGTTGCTCTGGCAGTAAAATATCAAATTCTTTAGCGTCGGCCAGCTCGTTCATAAACTGCCTACAGTAACCACACGGTGCATCACTAATTGCTATTTTAACTATTTTTTTAGCGCCATTTAACCACGCATTATTAATAGCCGACTGCTCTGCATGCACCACTAGACTAAGTGCTTGATGGTCAAACTCTACATTAGCACCAAAATAAAAATTTACATCTCCTTGCTCATCAAGCGCTTTAACAATAGCACCCACATGAAAGTGTGAAACGGGAGCCACTGAAAATTCAGAGGCAAGCGGTACCAAACCTTGTAATAACGCATCATCAGATACATTAAATTGCGCGCATAGTTGTTTAATATTTTTAGAATTTAAGATGCCGCGTTGGGCTTTTAATTGACTACGTAAAGCTTGAGTTTGCGCTACGCTTAAAGAGATATGTGAATTTGTAAGAGCTGTGTCTTGTTGCACAGTAAAAGTTGCTGAAGCCATAACATATTATAATTATTCAATGGCTAAGTAGTTTAAAAGGTTAAGGCCCAAATTGCTAGGCCATTAAACGCAAAAAAAGGGAACACAGCGTGTTCCCTTTTAAAATACCGATTACATTAAATTAGTGATTTACTATCACTATAATAAAATCACGTATTAACCTGTATTGCGCATACCTGCCGCAATACCTGTCATGGTGATCATTAATGCATTATCAATGTCGCCTTCGCTGCCTTTTTCGCTTGAGCGTGCACGTCGTAGTAGCTCAACTTGCAGTACATTAAGCGGATCGGTGTACGGATTACGAAGCCCAATAGACTCTTTGATCCATGGTTGGTCCGCTAATAAGCTTTTTTGCGGGCTGAGTGACTGAACAAGGCTAATCGCTTCTTCAAGCTCTTTACGCAGTGACACACCCAGTGGTTTGTACATATCCTCCACCAGCGCGTTATCGTAATGCTCACTTAACCAGCTGTCGGCTTTACTAAATACCATTTCTAGCATTTCTAGGCGCGCTCTGAAAAACGGCCATTGCAGGCTCATTTCATGAAGTGTTTCTAGGCCATACTTATCAAGCGCTGCTTTTAAGCCTGTTAAGGCCCCTAGCCATGCAGGTAGCATTAAACGGTTTTGACTCCATGCAAAAATCCACGGAATCGCACGTAAGCTTTCAACGCCACCATTTGGATTACGCTTAGCAGGGCGTGAACCTAATGGTAATTTAGACAGCTCAAGCTCTGGAGTTGCCATTCTAAAGTAAGGTACAAAGTTTTCATCATGACGAACTACGTTACGGTAATGCTCACACGACTCCTCACTTATTAACTTCATTACTTCACGCCACTGCGGTTTTGGCTCCGGTGGTGGTAATAAGTTGCTTTGCAGTACTGCACCAGCGTATATATTTAAGCTTTGTAGTGCTACATCAGGTAAACCAAACTTAAAGCGGATCATTTCGCCTTGCTCAGTTACACGTAAACCGCCTTTTAAAGAACCCGGTGGTTGTGAATGTAGTGCTTGAGCAGCCGGTGCTCCGCCACGCCCAACTGTACCGCCACGGCCGTGGAATAAAACAAGCTCAATGCCACGCTCATCGGCAAGCTGTACTAATTTATCCATTGCCTCGTACTGCGCCCAACCTGCAGCCATCATGCCGGCATCTTTGGCAGAATCTGAATAACCAATCATTACATTTTGGGTATTTTTAATATGCCCGCGGTACCACACGTTATCAAGCAGTGTAGTAATTACATCGCTACCCGCATTTAAATCGTCAAGTGTTTCAAACAATGGTGCAACGGGTAAATCAAACTGACAGCCACTTTCTTTTAACAGTAGTTGTACCGCTAAAATATCAGAAGCAGTACGCGCCATTGAAATAATATATAAGCCAAATGTTTTTTCATCTTGCTTTGCGATAACATCGAAGGTGTCGAGCACTTCTTGTACGTCTGGGCTTGGTTGCCAATTTTTAGGAATTAGCGGGCGACGAGAATTAAGCTCGGTAAGCAAAAACGCTTGTTTGTCTTGCTCTTGCCATTGGTTGTAGTCACCTAAGCCTAAATGACGTGTTAACTCAGAGAATACATCGCTATGACGGTCTGAATCTTGACGCACATCAAGTTTAGCCAAACGCAGGCCAAAGCTATTAATACGGTGCAGTAAATCAAGTAATAAGCCATCAGCAACTACTTTCATGTTGCATTTTAATAGCGAGCGATAACATACTTCTATTGGGTGTTTAATTTGATTAATATCAGTAATTAGGTCTTGTGAATCACTGCGCTTGTTTTTAATTTTAGCGCCTAAATGAGCCACGGTTTCAGCAACTTGCGTTTTAAGCTTTTTAATTACAGCACGGTACGGTTCAAATTCTTGTCCTGCAAGTTCAATAAGCTCATCGCTTGCATCAGACATAGACAGTTCAGCGCACAACGTCTTTAAGTCTTGAATATATAAATTAAGTGCCATCCAACGGCCATGGTCAAGCACTTGCGTGGTCACTTGCGCGGTCACAAACGGGTTACCATCGCGGTCTCCCCCCATCCAAGAGGTAAACTCTATAGGGCTGTAATCGATTGGTAATTCTAAACTTAAATGCTCTTTTACTTGATCTGAAAACTCACGTAAAAAACGCGGCACAGCATGCCACAAGCTATTCTCAATAACTGCATAGCCCCATTTAGCTTCATCAATAGGCGTAGGACGCGAACGACGAATGTCGTCTGTGTGCCACGCTTGGCTAATAAGCTGTGCAATACGGTTTAAAATAGCAGTGCGTTCTTGCTCTAAATTATCTTTGCGTTCAAGCGACGCTAAACATTCACTGAGTTCAACCTGTTTGTTGATCATTGTACGGCGCGTCACCTCGGTTGGGTGAGCAGTTAATACTAAGTTTATGTGGAGTTTTGAGAGTGTTTCGGCCAGATGATTACTGTCTAATTGGCCTTCTTTTGCTTTTGCAGTTAACGTTTTTAATGTTTGAGTGAGAGGGTTTAGTTGGCAAAAGCCAACATCATTAAAACGCGACACAGTATGGAACTGCTCTGCTACATTAGCTAAATTTAAAAAATGATTAAATGAACGGGCAACCGGTAAAAGCTCTTCGTCACTAAGCGCATGTAATACTTCGATTAATGCTTGACGGTCGTCTTCATTACCACTGCGAGATGACTTTGATAAAGCGCGAATTTCTTCTACTTTATCTAAAATCGCTTGGCCTTGGGCATCTTTAATTGTTTGCCCTAATAACTGCCCTAGTAAATTTACATTACCTCGCAAGGCGGCATATTGTTCACTCATTTCTCAGTCTCCTTTGTTTCGTGGAGTGCTATTAATATCATTATGAAGCAATATTTAATAGATCCATTTGCAATGCTTTGTCGTAAAAAAGTATATGAAAAATAAACGCTAACCAATTTTATGATCATTTTTTATGATGGTAACTGCCCCCTTTGTAGCACAGAAATGGCGCAGCTAAAGCAATCAGACACTAAAAATAAAATTAAGCTTGAGGATCTTAACGCCGCCGATTTTAGTGAGCGCTATTCATATATTGATAAAGATAAAGCAATGACTTATTTACAAGCGCAAACACACACTGGTGAAATGATATACGGCTTAGATGTTACATACCAAGCATGGAGAATTGTAGGTAAGCATCGCTGGTTGAAAATTTTTCGCTTGCCAATAATTAGTTTCTTCGCTGACTGCGGATACTTGTTTTTTGCAAAGTATAGGCATTCAATTAGCCGCTTTTTAATGCCAAATACCAAATGTTCAAACGGCCAATGTAGTATTAAAACTAGAGGTGTTAAATGAAAACGATTGTTTTATTTGGCGCAAGCAGTGCAATAGCAAAAGCCTATATTGAGCATTTACAAATTAATGTGCCGCTTTATCAAATTGTATGCGTAAGCGCTAAATCTACTGAGCCAGATGGCAGTGTTGTTTATTTAAAAACCGATTACACAAAGCAAAGCCTAGCTAAAGTAACCGCCTACTTAAAAGAGCAGAATGCTAATATAAAACAAGTTATTATGTTTAATGGCACACTGCACAACAAAACCCACATGCCTGAAAAAAAACTTGAAGATATAGACGCTGAGTATTTCAACCAACTTCTAAACTCAAACACGCTAACCCCCCTGCTTTGCCTGCAAAGTATTTTGCCACTTTTAACACATAAAACGCAGTGCACTATTACAGCACTCAGTGCGCGGGTTGGCAGTATTAACGATAATAAATTAGGCGGTTGGTATACTTATCGAGCATCTAAAGCGGCCTTAAACATGCTATTTAAAACCGCAGCGGTAGAACTGGCGCGTCGCGCTAAAAATACCAAGCTGGTGTTATTTCACCCAGGCACGACCGATACAGCGCTTTCAAAACCATTTCAAAAAAACGTACCTGCAGGAAAACTTTTTACAGCTGAATTTGTAGCAAAACAACTTTTTACACTCACATTTAATAACCCTCATTTAGAACTTAATGGTGAACCGGCCTATTTAGATTGGCAAGGCGAAACCATACCGTGGTAAGGACCTTTAATGCATTTTACTAAAGAGCGCATAAACGCACTTGAAAAACACACCCGTACTCATTTAATTAACTCGCTTTCGGGTTTTAAAAGCGCCAACTTAATTGGCACGCAAGACAAACAAGGCAACACTAATCTTGCCATTGTTAGCTCAGTTATTCATTTAGGGGCTCACCCACCGCTAGTAGGCATGATAATGCGCCCCAATAGCGTGCCTCGCCATACGTTCGAAAACATAATTGAAACGGGTAGTTACACTATTAACCAAGTTAATAAAGCAATTTATAAGCAAGCGCATCAAACATCGGCTCGATATGACAAAGGCGAATCGGAATTTGACGCGACAGGTTTAACGCCAGAATACCTAAATGAATTTACAGCCCCTTTTGTGCAAGAATCGAGATTAAAATACTCTGTAAAATATGTTGAGCACCAACACCTAGCCGTTAATGGTACAGAACTTGTTATAGGTGAAATTACAGATGTGTACTTAGATGAGATAGCCCTTCAAAGTGATGGTTTTTTAGATTTACAGGCTATTGAGACTGTGGCTGTAACGGGGCTAGATAGCTACCACACTAGTAATAAATTAACACGCCTTGCTTACGCAAAAAAATAGCAAAAATGGGTATTTACGGCCATTACCACACTACATAGCTTTTTGCTTGGGCCAGCCTCATTAATGTAATTATAAATGCGGCTGGTCGCAGATAATTGAATTTAAAAAATACATTATTCACAATGTTAAAAAATTCTAAGGAGAAGCCTATGAGCACAATTGGTGTGGGTATCAATACCCCAGAGCAAGCGCTGGCCAGTTTAAGTAATATGACCCATACGGTACAGCCTATTCAAGCTGATGAACATATTGAGCGAATAGCAAAAGCGCAAGCTTATATGGCGGCCAATAACATAGATGCCATTTATTTAAACGCTGGTACAAACCTCACCTACTTTACAGGTATGAAATGGTATGCAAGCGAGCGCATGGTTGGCGCAATACTACCTGCTATTGGTGAAGTACAATACATAGCGCCTTATTTTGAAATTGGCACCCTAAATGGCTTTAAAGTGGTTGAAGGCCCAATTCATGGTTGGCAAGAGCACGAAAACCCTTACGCGCTATTTGTTAACGTATTAAAGCAACTAAACATTAATGACAATGCCACAGTAGGCATTGATGAAAGTGCGCAGTTTTTTATATTCGATGGTATTAACAAAGCGCAAAATGGCTTGAATATAATCAATGCGCAAAGCGTTACTGCACACTGTAGAATGCATAAGTCGGTAAACGAATTAGCGCTTATGCAATGCGCAATGGACATGACTTTAGCTGTACATCAAGCAACCGCAAGTATGCTTTACGAAGGTATTACCACCACAGAAGTAGAGGCCTTTATTAAAAAAGCGCATCAAAAGGTAGGTGCACCTGGTAACTATTTTTGCATTGTATTGTTTGGTGTGGCAACGTCATTTCCCCATGGTGTTAAAGATGCGCAAGTACTTAAAAAAGGCGATATGGTATTAATAGATACCGGCTGTAAAGTACACGATTACCTATCGGATATTACCCGTACTTATGTATTTGGCGAACCAACAATGCGCCAACGCATGTTTTGGGATCATGAAAAAGCAGCGCAAATAGCCGCATTTAACGCCGCTAATATTGGTGCTACCTGCGAAGATGTTGACGCAGGTGCTCGTCACTATTTAGCGGCTCAAGGATTGGGGCCACAGTATCAAACACCCGGCTGCCCGCATCGTACTGGCCATGGTATTGGCTTAGACATTCACGAGTGGCCCTATTTAGTAGGTGGAGACAAAACCCCACTTGCACCTGGCATGTGTTTTAGTAACGAGCCAATGCTAGTTATACCCGATGAGTTTGGCGTACGTTTAGAGGATCATTTTTATATGACCGACAACGGCCCACATTGGTTTACACAACCAAGTTATAGTATTGACGACCCGTTTGGGCTTAACGCTTAAACTCTTTAAAAAGAGCAGCTATTAGCTGCTCTTTTTAGTTTGCTCGTTGATAAAGTACAGATCATCCCAATATCCTCTGTTATACCAAAGCAATCCGCAAAAGGATGAATATGAAAAACTTTAAAATTGATATCGTGTCAGACGTAATGTGCCCATGGTGTGTGGTAGGTTATAAAAACCTAGAGACAGCGCTTGGCCAACTTAAAGACGAAATGAGTGCAGATATTACGTGGCATCCTTTTGAGCTAAACCCTGATATGCCACTTGAAGGTCAAGATTTAAACGAACACTTAATGCAAAAGTACAACCTAAGCGAAGAGCAAGGCGATGAAAATCGTAAAAACATGTTCGAAGCAGGAAAGCGTGCTGGCTTTACGTTTAATTTTGATGGCAAACGCATCATGATCAACAGCTTTGATTTGCACCGCCTACTTACTTGGGCGCGTGAAGAAGATAAGCAAACCGAATTAAAGCTTGCCATGTTTGAAGCACACTTCACCGATTTAAAATACTTAAATCAGGAAGACGCTCTGCTTGATGTAGTAGCAAGTGTTGGCCTTGATAAAGAAGAGGCCCGCAGTATTTTACACTCAGATAAGTACGTTCAAACAGTACGCCAAGAGCAAGACCGCTTTAAGCAAATGGGTATTACTTCAGTCCCTACATTTATTATCAACGATAAATATGCAATCAGTGGCGGACAACCAAGGGATTCATTTATTCAAGCACTAAAACAAATTAGTGAAGAAGAAGCGAAACAAGACGCTTAGTTATTAGCTTTATAAATAAAATTGGCTAAGTATTTCAACAATAAAACGCCCGCTAATTAATAGTGGGCTTTTTTTACAACCCTCTATAGCTAACAACATTTAAACTTAGTTTTTAATTATAGAGATGAGCAGTCCAATACTTCCTCCTGATATAACGAACTTCAACATATCTCTATTTCTTCGTTTAAATATTTTGGCATGTAACTTGTACCTATTTATCGAGTAATGCTTTAAAGAAGACATCGGCAATATTATGCCGTCTATAAACAACATCAAAACTACTCTGCTTACTATAAGAGGCATAGTTACCTGTTTAATCATATAGGGAATGTATAATGTTAAATATTGACACTAAACTTAGCGTCTCTTCGCTAAATAAACTACAAATCCGTGATTTAAATGAAACTGAAATTTCTAGTTTTGCAGACATTCTAAAGCAAGCAAAGGAAGACTCTAATACCCCAAAGGCATTTTTAAAGTCACTCACTACTGATGAACTACAACTCGTAAAAAAAGCCAATAGCCTCGCCTCTACTATTAGTGTTGATTCATTAAGTGCCGAAGGTGCTCAAAATCTATTAAGCCAACCTGATGGCTCAGATTTGGTAGATTTAAATAATGATGGCATCGTTGAAATAGGTGAGTCTAGAAGTATACATTTCCCTCCTGTTAATGCGCCTTTGCATGTGAAAACAGCATGGAATAAAGCAACAGAGGGTTTGGATTGGGCCGAAAAAGCAAGAATTGAACTAACACTGCATTCTATGGTGTATGGATTCAATATTAACGGCTCAGGTACAAAAGAAGCACTTGCACCGGAGGAGCAATGGAACAAAACTAATATTGATGCGCTCTCTGAGTATGCTTATTCGAATTTGGAATTTAGAGTAAACTTAGAAGGTTGGAGCGATTACAATAAACAGCTCAACGATGTTTACGATAAATTTTTTACGTCTGTTTTACAGGGGGTGGCTTCATCACCAGAACGTTCATTTGTTGAATGAACAAGCAGCTCAAGTAAACTAATAAAACTTTCATAGAGATCTAATTATTATAGATAAATAAAAGTCTAAGCAAACGTATACCTATGAAGGCTGGGAATTGTAGCCTGTTAATTATTTCTCTTTCCATTAAACTTTATCATCTGCGCTGCTATAAAAGCGCTGGCACTATACATGCACTGTCTATTATGTGTTCTTAATAAGTGTGCTGCGCGCTATTTCACTTCAAATGTCACGTAAATATTACAAAGTGCCATTAACTTCTTTCATACCGCTATTCACCATTACTTAAGAGCTAACCAGTAACTAAATACGCATAAGGAGCAAGCATGGCTAAGTCAGCAACATTATATAGAATGGCAACCGATGAACATATATGTCCGTTTGGTTTAAAATCTAAAGATCTACTTAAACGAAAAGGCTATGAGCTTGATGATAATCTATTAACCTCTCGCGAAGAAACCGATGCATTTAAAAATAAGCACGATGTAAAAACAACGCCGCAAACCTTTATAGACAACGAACGTATAGGTGGCTACGATGAGCTACGTAGTTATTTTAACAAATCTGAAGCAGGCCAACAGGGGACAACTTATACACCTGTATTAGCTATTTTTGCTGTCACGTTATTAATGGCTTTTGCCTTTAGCTATGCCAGTAATTTTGCACTTTTATCTTCAAATACCGCTGAGCTTTTTGTCGCCCTAACAATGGGCGTACTGGCTATACAGAAATTGCGCGATTTATTTAGCTTCACAAACTCGTTTATCACCTACGACCTATTGGCTATGAAAGTTGTTAGGTATGCGTATGTTTACCCCTTTTTAGAAGCATTTGTGAGTATTGGAATGATAGCGGCGTTACCCGCTTATACTGTGGCACCTATTTCATTATTTATTGGTGGTGTTGGCGCAGTTTCTGTTATTAAAGCCGTTTATATAGATAAGCGTGAATTAAAATGCGCATGTGTAGGGGGCGATAGTAACGTGCCTTTAGGTTTTGTATCCCTCACAGAAAACCTATTTATGATTGGCGCAGGTGTTTGGATGTTTATTAAATAACTACTTAATACATTGAAGGCTGCAGCGTGCAACCTTTTTAGTAATTGTCAGTAAGCTTATTAAGTACGGTAAAGTACTTTTATAACATGCCAGCCAAATTTAGTTTTAACTAAATGCGGCTCTAAAATAGCGCCATTAAAGGCTATTTTGTCAAACTGTGGAACCATTTGCCCGCGTCTAAATTCGCCTAGGTCACCGCCTTTTTTACCTGATGGGCACGACGAGTATTTTTTAGCTAAGGTTTGAAACTTGGCACCTTTACCTAATTGCTTAATAATGTCTTCTGCTATTTCTTTGTGTTTAACCAATATGTGAAGTGCGTGCGCTGTACTTGCCATTTCAAAGCCCTGATAATTTAAAACGCGGCGATTTTAGCACAGCCACCTAAACCTAGCATCTACTTATAGCTAAGTTAACTTAGCCAATTATAAATAATGTTTTGCATCTTCTGGGTTGAGTATTCTGCAATACTGATATTTGCCAAATAAGGTATAGCGGTTTAAAGCAATTTTATCGTACAGCCAATTATTAAAGGTATTTGGTAAAACACTAAATACAGTGGCTAGTTTGTAGGGGTAACCTAGCTGCTTAACCACTTCAAAAAAAGCATGACTTTGCGTGTACGCTTTGCCGCTTTGTAGGTAAACCATTGAGGCGTATTGTGTGGTTGAAAACCCAAAGTGAGTTAATAGCAGTGCCCCTTTTGGGGATTGCACGCTGCACAGTTTAAAAATGGCATTGGTATCGTTACTAATTATAAAATTACACCACGCACTACATAATTTGCACTGTGCATCGAATAATATAATTTTTTGATTACGCATTAATGTAGCCGCATCACCACTCATTTTATACCCCTTAAGCGGTTACTGCTGAACCGGCTTTTTTTGTAACTTACGCTGCAATGTGCGCCTATGCATATTGAGTTGCCGCGCAGTGGCCGACACATTACCGTTATTACTATGTAGCACTTGCTGAATATGCTCCCACTCTAAACGCTCTGGTGACATAACTGGTGTGGCAACATCACTAACATTTTGTGTATTTAAATCTGTGTTTAGGGCCTTTAAAAGCGTGGCCATATCAACGGGTTTAGTAAGGTAGTCGTTAGCGCCTAAACGCATGGCCTCTACAGCGGTGGCTATGCTTGCAAACCCTGTTAATAATACAATATACGCCTGCGGTAATAAGCTGCGAAGTGGCTTAATTAAGGCAAGGCCGTTATCGTCACCTAGTTTCATATCGAGCAAAATAAAATCTGGTAAGTGTTTATGTGCACTGAGTAATGCATCACTTTGGTTATGCGCAACTTCACAACTAAAGCCTTGTTTTGTTAAACGCCGAGCTAGTGTACTGGCGAGGTTTATATCGTCTTCAATTATAAGTAGTTTCATATAAGTGGTTGCTCATTATTTGCTATGGCTAATTTTACTTTAGCCACTGCCCCGCCACCAGCATGATTATACAAAGTTAACGAGCCGTTTAGTCGCTCAAACGTTACATTAGAAAGTAAAACCGCAAGCCCCATACCTTGGCTGCTAGGCATAAGTTGCCCGCCAAGCTCTGCTAATTGTGATTGGCTAAAACCGCTACCAAAATCACGAATTAGCAAATATATACTTTCACTGTGTTGATTATCTTGCTGCCAGCTTAGCTCTAACTGGGTTTTGTTATTTTTTTGATTAGCAATGCATGCATTTTGTAGCAAATTGAGAATAGCAGGTAATAGCATTGCATCACTTTTTAAGGTGGCTGCTATTGGCTCACTTAACCAATTAATGTGCTGATCAGGGTATTGCAGCAATAATGTGTCGGTAATCTGCGTTTGCAGTTGGCTAACTGTTGTGTGCTCTTTGGTATTTTTATTACGAAGCTGAGCAGAGAGCTTTCTAAAGTCATTTAATTGCCTAGCACATTGCTTGAGCGGTGTTTGCATTTGCACAACGACAGGGTTATTTGGCTGCTCTTCTAAAAGCTCTTCAAATAGTAATTGTAAGTTAGCGATAGGTGTAGCGAGTTGATGTGTTATTTGCGCCGCTGCGCCATCTAGGCTTACCAGTTGCTCGTTGCGCAATTGCTGCTCCCGGGCTTTAGCTATTGTGCGCTCTCGCTCCTTTAATGCTCGGCTCATAGCGCCAATAACCAAAGCGATAACGCTTGCGCTTAAAACAAAATTTACCCACATGCCTATAAAGTGCCCGCTCATATTCATTTGGTGCATTCTATGATCGGGCATTCTAATTAATAAAAAGCTATAGGCGGCAATAGCAAGAACCGCTATATAAGCGAGTCCTTTTTCACGCAGTGTTACAGCTGCAATCATGATAGGTAATAACAGTAACGACACAAACGCATTGGTTGCGCCACCACTTAGTGAAAGCAAAATAGTTAAAAATAATACGTCAGCAGTGAGCTGCATTAACATGCCAACTGGGCGAGCTTGGCTCACATTTCGATAGGCAAATACGCTCACTAATTGAAATATAGCCTCTATCGCTATTACCACTAATAAAGGCAATAACGCTATTTGGTGCTCTAATAAAAAATACACGCTCAGTACAGCAATTAACTGCACAACAATAGCGCCACTGCGAAGCATTAAAAGGCGACTGATAGTAGGATCGGTTTGCATAAACAAGGTGCGGTTTACCTATAAAATTTAAAACGTTAATAAAAGCAGTTAATCATCATCCATTGATATGGTAAATAGCGCACACGGCGTTCCTTGATGAAATACCATTTTCCATTGTTCGTTACTTTTTCGCCAAAGCGACATACGTAGAGAATAATTAAATTCACTCCTGGCTGAGCGCCTATAAGCAGCTTGATAACTAATTTGTGCTACATCATCGCTAAGCATTCGCCCTTTAAAGTGCTGATTATAAAACTGTGGCACAACTTCAGTAGGTAAGCGGGTAATTACATGGTGTTTATCGAACACAGTGCCATTAGCTGCAATTTCAATAAATTCATCATCGAGCAAGGCATTTAATGCATCCCTTGATTGGCGTACATCTGGGTCTAATAATTGCCGCTCAGAATCTATTAAATGATTAAATAACGACGCTTTAATTTTGCTACTCATGCACTTCCCTTTTATCAGTACAAACTTAGATTAATAATACCTTTATTTGCTTTAAATTCGAACGGTTATATTGATAAATGCCCCGCATATGAATCAAAAATTGCACTAAATTAAAACTTTAAGGGACAAAATAGGGTAATAACTTCTCTTAAAGGGCAATTTTTGTTATAACTCTCCAACTAGAAATACATGTCAGACCACCTTTTAAGAGAACACACTATGTCTTACGCACATATCACTGGTTGGGGTAAATGCATTCCACCAGCAAGCATTAGCAACGATGAAATTAGCGAAATAGTTGATACCAACGATGAGTGGATCACCACACGTACAGGTATAAAGTCTCGAAGAGTGAGTCATGTAAGTACCGCTGAACTTGCAACCGTTGCTGCAAAGCACGCCATAGATTGTGCAGGTATTGACGCAAAAGATATCGATTTAGTTATTTTAGCAACGTGTACACCCTCTACCGTAGTAGCGAATACGGCCTCTATGGTGCAAAAAAACATTGGTGCCACAGGTGCTGCAGCTATGGATACAAATGCTGCGTGTTCTGGCTTTTTATATGCCCTTCAGGCTGCTACTGCACAAATTCAGGCGGGTATGATTAAAAAGGCCGTGGTTATTGCTGCCGAGCGCATGACTTGGTATGTAAACTGGGCACGCCGTGACAGCGCAGTATTATTTGGTGATGGTGCAGGTGCAGTAGTACTTGAAGCCGCAGACACACCTGCTGGCCTACTTGGTACTAAAACCGGTTGCGACAGCGAAGACAGAGATATTTTACATATCACCAACTTTGGTAGTGATTTAAATAAATATGAGCCAATTGGTCCATCTGACTTACTGTTTGAAGGCCGTGAAATTTTCAAACGTGCTGTTAAAGGCATGAGCGAAGCGTGTGATGATGTATTAACGCAAGCCAATTTGAGCCTTGATGACATAAACGTATTAGTGCCACACCAAGCTAATTTACGTATTATTCAGGCAATTCAGCATCGTTTAAGAGTACCTGATGAAAAAGTAATGGTAAATATTGCTGACTACGGTAATACGTCGGCCGCAACCATTGCTATTGCGTTGTGTGAAGCTGTTGAAAAAGGGCTAATTAAACCACACTCAAATATTATGTCGGCAGCGTTTGGCGCCGGTTTAACGTGGGCAGCAAGCTACATAAAATGGGGCGAGCGTGTAACACCTATTAAAGTAAGTGATGCAACCTTACCACCTTGTGAGCTAACAGGCCTTGAGCTTGTAGCCCCAGCAGTTAAAGCATGTAAAGAAGCTGAGCCAAGCTAAAAACACGTGTAATAAGCCATACATAAAACGCACTTTTTAAGTGCGTTTTTGCTTTAAGGAATTAAATTTGAAACTTTTAGGTATTCATCACGCTGCTATTATTTGCAGTGACTACGCACGGTCTAAACACTTTTATAGCCATGTACTTAAACTTAAAATTATTCACGAGCACTTTAGAGCTGAGCGTAACTCTTATAAATTAGATTTAGCCATGGCTGATGGTAGTCAAATAGAGTTATTTTCGTTTGATGGAGCGCCTACAAGACCAAGCTATCCAGAAGCACAAGGCTTAAGACATTTAGCATTTAAAGTTAAAAACGTAGTCCAAGCAAAGCAGTATTTAGAGTCACAAAATATAACTGTGGAAGAGATAAGAATGGATGAAATAACCGGCAAAAAATTCACCTTTTTTGCCGATCCAGACAATTTACCACTTGAGCTGTATGAGGTTTAACGCTCATAAGCTCAAGTTATTCACTTACTATTGAATCAAAAACTTACTTATTAAAGCGGCTTTGTAAGTAATTAAATACCGCACGAATACCTAACGCTTCGCCGCCGGTTGGGCGCCCAGGTAATGCACGTAAATTCCACGCCATTACATCAAAATGTACCCATGGTGTGGTTGGCTCTACAAACTCTTTTAAATAAAGCGCCGCGGTAATTGCACCACCAAATGGTGTGCTGGCACAGTTTGCCATATCGGCTACATCGCTCTTTAAAAAGCTTTTATACTGATCAAACAAAGGCAATTGCCACACCGGATCGCTTACACCCATTCCTGCATCAATAATACCATTTGCTACATCGCGCTCTGTTGAGAAAAAGCCCGGTAGTTCAGTACCTAGAGCAACACGGCAAGCACCTGTAAGGGTCGCAAAATCTATAATTAGCTCAGGGTTATCGTTTTGTGCTTCGCTAAGCGCATCGCACAATACTAAACGCCCTTCTGCGTCGGTATTATCTATTTCAACCATAATGCCTTTACGCGTTTTAATTACATCACCTGGGCGAAATGCATTTCGCGATACCGCATTTTCAACCGCAGGCACTAAAACACGCAATCTAATTGGTAAGTTAGCGGCCATAATTAATTGTGCTAATGCAATAACATGTGCTGCTCCGCCCATGTCTTTTTTCATGTTACGCATGCCCGAGCTTGGTTTTAAATCAAGCCCGCCTGAATCAAAACATACCCCTTTACCTACCAAGGTAATAAGCGGTGCATCTTTTGCGCCCCATTTTAAATCAAGTAAACGCGGTTTGTTTTCGCTCGCGCGACCTACCATATGTATTGTTGGGTAATTTTGCTCTAGTAGCTCATCGCCAATCCACTGGGTAAACTCGCCATTGTAATTATTGGCTAAGTCTTCCATCACTTGCGATAAATGCTGCGGCATCATATCTACTGCCGGTGTGTTAACTAAATCACGTGCTAAATAAATAGCATCGGCTTGTTGCTTAATACGCTGATATAGCGCGTCATCGGCAATGGCTAATTGTGCTTTAGCAGTTGGCTTTTCTTTATATTCACTAAACTCATAGCCGCCTAACACAAAACCAAGCGCCACTTGCTCTATAAATGCATCATCGCCCTGAATTTGATACGTGCCAAGCGGTAATTTATTTGCAAGCTCGCCTGCTGCCCAAAAGTCTTCTTTGCTTTGTAATAAACAATATACGTGGCTTAACTCACCCGTTTGCGCATCTGGCACTAACGCTAAGCCTTGCTTTTCAAAGCCGCTATTGGTTAACCATGTTTGAATAAAAGCAGGTTGTTGAGATTGCCAGTCAGTTAACTCGTTTTTAAGAATAAAAGATAAAGGAATACCAGAAGAAGTATGACGAAGTAATGCACTCATTAAAAAGCTCATATATTATAAAAATGGTACTTAAGAGCATATCAATAAGCACAGTTAAAAGGTATAGCTAATTTAGAGGGATTTCTGTCACTTTTTTATCGAGTTGTTAGACTGTTGCTCTTGATTTTCTTGAGCTATTTTTTGATCTAGCTCTTTTATAGGTTTGTTGATATTAAACGAACTAGGTAATACATCAACGCCTACTAAGCTGCCAAGCTTTACAACTAAAGGAATGGTGATAGGCGCAAAGGGTAACAACGCAAAAACACCTAACCCTAGCCCTTTTAAAATATCAACAAATTGCTCATTAGCGCGCTTTAGCTCTTCCTTATTGGTTTGGCCTTGCGTGTAGCGCCTATATATAGTGAGCATTTCTTTGGTTTCTTGTTTTTCTTGTTCGAGCGCAATTTTAAGCGCCACCATAGCACGACGAAAGCGAAGCTGTTGGCGCTTTTTACTAATCTTAACTACCCGCCAAGGCGCACGGTGAATAACTTTATATAATCGCATAACGGTTATTTTCACACAGGCACACTCGTTCACAAAGAATAATTTACTTACACCATGCATTACCTTATTCTTTGCACCAACTTGGTACTAAATATGTACAATTATGCATCATAATAAAAATCAATCACTGCAAAAACCTGAAAAACCAAAACCCGATGAATGTTGTGGAGGAGGAAGTTGCTGCCCTTGCGTATGGGATGCATATAGACAGCAGTTAGCTCTTTATAACCAAGCTCTAAAAAAATTAGAAAACAAATAAAAACCGGCAAAAGAAACAAAATTGCAACATTAAACGTTTTACAACTGCATTATTTTACTAAAACCCACCCCCACAAAGCACCAATATAGTTCATTTCACCTTTAAAACGCACCATTGTTGCACTTTTAGTTTTGTTTGAAGTTTTTGTTATTGAATGGTTAATTAATATTGCCCTCTCTGTTTTTTATGTATAGGCTGTAACTAGGACATAAAATTGAGGTTAACTTAATTGTTCAGGAAGTACTCTTAATACATTTTTATACAATTGTTAACTCCTCTCTTTTCTAGTCCAAAATCTAAAAATAGTAGTGCAAAACAAGCATTACAAAACAAAAATTATTCTAACTGGGGAAATTTAGAATGAAATTAAAAAACAATGCGCTAAATCAAGCAATTAAATTTGCATTAGCAACAACCACTGCAGGGTTGTTTATTTCAGGCTCAGCTATAGCAGCAGACGAGCAAAGCGAAACTAAAGTAAATAAAAATGTTGAGAAGATTGCTGTAGTAGGTACGCGCTCTGCTCCTCGTTCAATTGGTGATTCACCTGTTCCTATTGATATTATTGGCGGTGAAGAATTAGAAAAATCGGGTAACACCGATATGCTTGAGCTTTTAAAAGGCGCAGTTCCTTCTTTCAATGTTCATCAAAACCCAATCAGTGATGCTGCATCACTTGTACGCCCTGCAAACTTACGTGGTTTGCCTTCAGACAGCACATTAATTCTTTTAAATGGTAAACGCCGCCACCGCGCGTCTGTAATTGCATTTTTAGGCGGCGGTATAAATGATGGTGCACAAGGCGCCGACATTTCAGTTATTCCAAGCATTGCACTTAAACAAGTAGAAGTACTGCGTGATGGTGCTGCGGCGCAATACGGCTCTGATGCTATTGCCGGTGTAATGAACTTCCAACTTAAAGATGCCTCTGAAGGTGGTAAGTTCGAAGTACGCCATGGTCAATACTATGAAGGTGATGGCGACACAACACAGATTTCAGGTAACGTAGGCTTACCCTTTACCGACAACGGTTTTGCTAACTTAAGTTTTCAATATAAAACAGCAGATGCTACAAGTCGCTCAGAGCAACGCCCTGATGCAGCCGCACTTTCTGCTGCAGGTGTTCCAGAAGTTTCTTCGCTTGCGCAAGTTTGGGGTGCTCCAGAGGTTGATGATGATATCTCAATTTTTGGTAACTTTGGTTTAGAACTAACAAACGACTCAGAATTTTATATGTTTGGTAACTACTCTGAGCGTGACGTACGTGGTGGTTTTTACTACCGTAACCCGCATACTCGCCCAGGTGTTTACTCAAACGATGGCGGTGAAACACTGCTAGTTGCCGATTTAACAGAAGACATGAGCGGTAACTGTCCAACTATCGCAATCGACGATAACGTGCTTGATAATCCAGATTACATTAGCGGTGTTGCTAATAACCCTGATTGTTTTGCATTTAATGAAACGATCCCTGGTGGTTTTACGCCTAACTTTGGTGGCAACATCACAGATACCTCTTTAACTATTGGTACAAAGGGTATGTTTACGGGTGGCTTCTTTAAAGGCGCGTTTTACGATTTAAGCGGTACAGTTGGTTTAAACGAATCTCGCTACTTTATTTACGATACGGTTAATGCCTCATTAGGTGCAGATAGCCCGCGTGATTTTAGCCCAGGTAAATACGAGCAACTAGAGAAAAACTTTAACTTTGACCTTTCTAAAGGCTTTGATTTTGACCTAGCTTACGATGTAAATATTGCCGGTGGTTTAGAATGGCATGAAGAAACATTTACTGTAATTTCGGGTGATGAAGCATCGTTTACTGCAGGTCCTTTAACTGAGCAAGGTTTTGGTATTGGCTCTAATGGTTTCCCTGGTTTCAAACCTTCTGATGCAGGCGAATATACACGCCGTAACTACGCAGCTTATGTAGATATTGAAGCACCATTTACCGAAGACTTCTTAATGGGCCTTGCGGTACGTTTTGAAGATTACGACAGCTTTGGTACAACAACAAACTACAAAGTAATGGCGCAGTACCACGTAACTGAAGATCTAAATATTCGTGGCTCAGTAAGCACAGGTTTCCGCGCTCCAACTGTTGGCCAAGCGAACGTTAGTAACGTACAAACCAACTTAAGTGACGGTGTGCTACAAGATTCAGCACTTTTACCACCAACAAACCCAATTGCAGTGCAATTAGGTGGTACAGAGCTTGAGCCAGAAGAATCGCAAAGTTACACTCTAGGTGCGGTTTACACTATTGGCGATTTATTCTTAACACTTGATTACTACAACATTGAAGTTGATGACCGTATCAGCCAATCTGAAAAAATTGTACTGAGCCAAGATGATAAAGACACGTTAGAAGCAGCTGGCGTACCAAATGCGCAAAGCTATGCACAAGTGAGCTTTTTCACAAATGACTTTGATACAACAACGCAAGGTATTGACTTAGTAGCAAACTACACAGCTGACATGCTAGGCGGAAGCTCTACATTTAGCCTTGCTTACAACTGGAATGAAACTGAAGTAACGAAGTTCAGCGACATTACCGGTGAATTTAAAGTTAAACGTTTAGAGGAAGATTTACCTAACCACCGTGCAACGCTTACTTGGGCACAACAGTGGGAATCAATCTCGTTATTTACACGTGCTAACTACTACGGCGAGTACCAAGGTGTTCACGTAGATTACGATGCAACAGCAAAAACAGCTGACGCAGCAGTAACCATTGACGCTGAAATTACATACTTCTTAAATGAGTCTGTTAGTTTCTCGGTTGGTGCTCAAAACTTGTTTGACCAAGATGCTGAAAAACTTGATTTTGAAGACCGTACGGGTATCCCTAACAATAACTGGGGTGGTCAGTACTACGAAACATCTCCTTATGGAATTAACGGCGGCTTTTACTACGCAAAAGCTACGTATACTTTCTAAACTATTTTCATGATAGACCAAGGCGAAATGTTAAGACATTTCGCCTTTTTTATTTTATATTAATTAAAAAACAATAATGCCTCATCATGCTAATTAAAAAAGCCAACCAATTACTCCAAGAGAATAAACTCAAAGAAGCCGAGTTTCATTTTAAAGCAATTTTAAATAGCAACCCGCAAAGCGGCGAAGCATTATTTGGTTTAGGCAGGATAGCTCTTAGGTTAGAGCGCTTTGATGCAGCGGTTTATTTATTGCAAAAGGCATGTGGGCTTTTACCACATATCTTAGAGCCCCTTCACGCACTTGCTGATGCATTTAATGGCGTTAATTCTCCTAACGATGCACTAAAAGTGCTTGAATACGCCAAAAGCATAGCAAGTCATAACCCTGAGCCTCATTACTACTTAGCCCAGCATTATTTAAATTACGGTGAGCTCGACAAAGCACACACTACGTTTGCTCATGCGCTCAGCATGGGGCTTTATCCAGTTACGGCATACATATTATTTGAGTTGGTGCAGCTAGGTCGCTTTAATAAAGAGCACAACTACATAAGTAATTTGCATCACTTTTTAACACAAACCAATAACTTGCGTTTAAAAATGGTGTGTTACTACGCATTAGGTAAAAGCTACGATAAATTAGACGATACAGAGCAAGCATTTAACTACTATGTACTTGCCAATAAACTACAAAAAAAACTCACTGATTTTAATACCACCGAGCTGAATCCGTTTTATAAACGTATTTTAGAGCAAAATACGCCAGCACTTATCAAAAGTGCAGATCACACTTTTACCGGCTCTATAACCCCCGTATTTATAATAGGCATGCCACGCAGTGGTTCAACATTACTTGAGCAAATGCTGGCAAATCATTCACAGTTTTCAACACTGGGTGAAAACTCAAGCATTAGTAATCAGGTGGTGGCTTTTATTGAGCAACAAACGCAAACGCCCTACCCTGAGTGTTTAAGCTTGCTTACAAGTGATTTAATAGCTAAAGCGCGTAATATTTATATTGAAACATTAAAAACAGCACAGCCAATTCGCCCTTATATTGTTAATAAGTTACCGAGTAATTATCAGTCTATTGGGCTTATTTATTTACTATTTCCAAACGCTAAGTTTGTAAATTTAAGTCGGGATTTTAACGCAACGGCTTTTTCGGTATTTAGTAATTACTTTGCTCAAAATGAGCCTTACTTTTGTGATTTAACAGAGTTTAAGCACTACCACACACTTTATACCGAACTAATGGCGCATTGGCAGAGTATGCCAGACATCGCCATTTACAATATGAGTTATGAGCAATTAGTAACTGAGCCTAAAGCGCAACTAAACGCGTTATTTTCGTTCTTAAATTGCCAGTTTGAGCCACAATGTCTGCAGTTTTATACACGTAAGTCGGCCGTAACAACACTAAGCAAACAAGCTATTAGGCAACCTGTAAATACATCTGCAGTGGCCCATTGGCAGCGCTATAAAACACCACTTTTAAAACTCCTAGATGAAACACCTTAATTAACTATGATCATTAAACCAGGTTAATACATCGCTAAATTGCTCATCACGGGCGCTTGGGTGGGTAAGCATATTAATATGATCGTAATCAACATGGTGACCATGGCGTTTACCGTAAATTTTTAAGGTTTGTTTACCAGGCCCAGACTCTGCTATAAACTTTTTAATATCAATAGGCTGTGCGAGAGCTTTGTCGTTTACTGCTGCAACATGAAGCGTAGGCGGCACATGCAGCTTAGCTAACGCACTTGCGTAATCAAACCCATCGTCACTATCAACCCACGGGCGTTTTTTAGCCCACTGCATACTTTGATAGTGCGACTTTTGCGATTCGTTGTCACTGCCCCATTTATAACCTTTCGCATTTAAAAACCCGTGTTTTTTAGCTAGTAACGGCGCCATAAAGTACCAAATAACATTCGCTTGCAGTAACTTCTTAGGATGGTTATTAAACAGTGAACGCTTTGAGCCAAAATAAGCACAGGCTTTAACGTCTTTTAAATATTCAGGGAAGCGCGCAAATACGCTATTCATCAATACGCCGCCCCAAGAATGGGCAACCCAGTAGTCAGGCTTTTTACCTTCTAATTGTTCAATATGATCAATAAAAGCAGGAATATCTTCTACTATTGCTTCTGTTTGGCCATATTTTGAATGGCGAGTTATAAGAGGTTTACTTTCTCCGCGCCCACGTAAGTCTGCCACATAGCAGCAATAGCCTTGCTCAGCCAAAAAAGGCGCTAACCCTTTATTACTATGAGTATAAAAAATTTTGCCGTTTTCTACTGCGCCATGCATTAAAAACACCACCGGACCTGATTGCTCATCGTTCGCAATACGACGTAAATGCAACGTTTGCTGTTCGGCTAATTGAACAAAATGTGATTGCTGAGTGATTGCCACGTATTTTCCTTTATAATTTTTATAAACTCATCCTACCAGTTGCCATGCTAATTCTAAAGTAAATGGTTGCACTTTTTAGCCATGCATTTGATACAATTGTGTCATTATTTAATTGCTAACTTTAAGCCATGAAATCAAAACCTAATAGCAACAAACTACACCCTCGCAATCAGCATTTAAATGGCTATGATTTAGACCTGTTATGCGAAAAACATAATGCGTTAGCACCTTTTATAGTGGTAACACCTGCGGGCAATAAAAGCATAGATTTTAGCAATAACAAGGCAGTTAAAACACTTAATCAGGCTCTGTTAAAAGCGCACTATAATATTGAGTTTTGGGATATACCAGATCAAAACTTATGCCCCCCTATTCCAGGGCGAGTAGATTATATACATTACTTGGCCGATTTATTAAGCACAGATAACCAACAGAACATACCTACAGGGCGTCAAATTAAAGCGCTTGATATTGGTACCGGTGCTAACTTAGTTTACCCTCTTACAGGTATCCACGAATACAACTGGCACTTTACGGGTAGTGATGTAGATGCAAGCTCAATAAAAATTGCTAAGCAAATTGCGCAGTTTAACGGTTTAAAAATCACCTTAAAACAACAAAAGAATTCATCTTCTATTTTTGAGGGCATTATTAATCAAAAAGACTTGTTTCATGTAACTCTGTGTAATCCTCCGTTTCATGCAAGCGCGGATGAGGCTAACAAAGGCACTGAGCGAAAGTGGAAAAATTTAGGAAAAGCTCCGCAAAACGCCCTTAATTTTGGCGGCCAAAATAACGAGTTGTGGTGCGAAGGGGGTGAGGCCCAGTTTATCAGTAATATGATTACTGAAAGCGAGCAATTTGCAGAGCAAGTAATATGGTTTACCTCCTTGGTTTCAAAAAAAGAAACACTTGCTACGTTAGAAGAAAAGCTAAGCACTCTACCTATTGCTGAATATAAAATTATAGATATGGCACAGGGACAAAAGATAAGCCGCTTTATTGCGTGGAGTTATTTTGATAAAGCCACCCGTGAGCAAATTTTTGAAGAGTTTGTGTAAACTCATAAAAATAATAAAGCCTGCACTAATAAAGGAATAACAACAATGATAGATTTTCGTTCAGACACCGTTACTCAACCGTCAAAAGCCATGCGCGATGTAATGCACAATGCAGCTGTTGGCGATGATGTATACGGCGATGATCCTAGCGTAAACCAATTAGAATCATACGCGTGTAAGCGTTTTGAATTTGACGCTGCGCTTTACTGCAGCTCTGGCACACAAGCTAATTTACTGGCGTTAATGGCACATTGCGAACGCGGGGATGAATATATTTGTGGGCAAAATGCTCATAATTATAAGTTTGAAGGCGGTGGCGCTGCTGTCCTTGGCTCTATACAACCTCAACCTATCGAAAACGAAAAAGACGGCAGCTTATGTTTTAATAAAGTTGCCGCAGCTATAAAACCTGACGATAGCCACTTTGCAAACACTCGCTTGCTTAGCCTTGAAAACACCATTGGCGGAAAAGTGCTCCCGCTTGAGTACTTAGCTCAAGCTCGCGACTTTGTTAATACACATAATTTAGCGCTGCATTTAGACGGAGCACGCGCGTTTAATGCAGCCGTTGAGCTAAATGTTGATATAACAGCAATTACAAAGCACTTTGACTCTGTTTCAATTTGTTTATCCAAAGGCTTAGGGGCGCCAATAGGCTCGTTATTATTAGGCTCACAAGAATTGATTAACAAAGCTAGGCGCTGGAGAAAAGTGCTAGGTGGTGGGATGAGACAAGCAGGTATGCTGGCAGCCGCTGGGCAATATGCACTTGAAAACAACGTAACCCGTTTAAGTGATGATCATGCTAATGCACGCTACTTGGCGACTAAGTTAGATGAGCTAAATGGTTTTAGCGTTGATATGAGCAATACAACCAACATGGTGTATGCAAGTTACTCAGGCGGCACTAACATTAGTAAAATTGCCAATGAGCTTGCACAACAAGGGATATTAATTAGCCCAAGCAAGCAACTTAGGCTAGTAACGCATTTAGATATTACGGGCGAAGATATTGATATATTTTTAAATGCTTTGTCGGCCCATATTTAATTCTGCTTTATAGTGTTTGCGGCACACCGAAACATATCGATCGTTGCCGCCTATTTCCACTTGGTTACCATCGGCAATGGCATTGCCATTTTCATCCGTACGCAGCACATGGTTTGCTTTGCGTCCGCAATGACACACCGTTTTAAGCTCAATCAGCTTATCGGCCCACGCTAATAAATACTGTGAGCCAATAAATAACTCGCCTCTAAAATCGCTACGCAGGCCATAACATAGTACCGGAATACCTAATTCATCCACTACATCAGTTAACTGCATTACCTGCTCTTTTGATAAAAACTGACACTCGTCAACCAACACACAATGGCGTTTTTTTTCATCTTGCAGCGTTTTAATAAGATCAAATACATTTTTAGATTCATCAAATATATGTGCATCTGCCTGCAGGCCGATACGAGATGATACTTTTCCTACCCCTGAGCGATTATCAATTGCAGCTGTTAAAATAACCGGTTCCATACCGCGTTCGCGATAGTTAAATGCCGATTGCAATAAAGTGGTTGATTTACCCGCATTCATCGCTGAGTAGTAAAAGTATAATTGAGCCATTACCGTGCCTAAAGAGAAAAAGTGCGCTTATGCTACCTTAATATGCCATTAATACCAATTTCATATCGTTATTAAACCTAGTTATTGCTCAAAGGCTTGTAAGTATTTTACATAAACAGGTGCGCTATCAAACCTAGATAACCATTGCCACATCTCAAGGCTTAAAGCGCTATTTTCTGTGTAAAATTGTTTAGAAAAAATAAGATAACCATTTGTGGTTTCATAAGGAGGATAAATGGCCTTAACATTTTTATTATGCGGGTAGCTCGATACATTTAAATCATCTACTTTGCATAAATCAACACTCGCTTGTACTACTCCCTTATCAAGAAGCTCAAATGCTTTAGCTTTAGAAAACGTATTATGAATAAATAAAGGCTCATCTTTTAAGGTGCTATTGAGGCCATAACCATTAGGTATAGCAATAGTGAATGCTTTTTTTTGAAAAACTTCGCGAGAGTGCCACTCCTTATGAAACTTAGAATTACCAATTAAACAACTACTAAAGCGACTCACAGCAAATTGCGATTGTAAGTCTCCCTTTTCATTAAACGGGTAAGCTGCAATCCGCTCACGACCTTGGCGGTAACTTGCAATAACCGCATCTACCTTATTAAATTCAAGATCGTTTAGGCACCTGCGCCAAGGTTTCCTTACAAATTCAACCTTAACACTGTCTAATTCAGCGTCTAATTTACGAAGCACTTCTATAGAAGCACCTGGTTTATCTATCGGTACTTCTTGCCCTACGCCTAAAAACATAGGCGCGATATCTTTATCTTCGTAACAAAATAGAAGCGTTTGAGGCTTAGCAAACACTGCTGAAGAAAACATCAAAATAATTATAAATAAATAATTTAAGCTGCTGATACTCATAATAATTTTTATTAATAAATAATATTAAATTGTAGCTTGTGATAATAAAGCTGCCAGTACTGTCTCTATTAAATTATCCCTTCATGCTTTAGTAGCCAACTTTTTCTCTCAAGTCCACCCGCATACCCTGTAAGTTTTGAGTTTGCACCTATTATACGATGGCACGGTACAATAATGCTGATAGGGTTTTTTCCATTTGCGGCACCAACAGCCCTGACTGCTTTTGGGTTACTTAATGCCGTGGCAATATCACCGTAGGTGTTCGTTTTCCCATAAGGCACATTTAACAATGCTTGCCATACACTTTGTTGAAATACTGTGCCTTTTGTATCAAGAGGTACATTAAACGTGGTACGCGTATTGTTAAAGTACTCATTGAGCTGTTCAACACAGCAAAGTATTGCTGTATTCGTTACTTCTTCAAAAGGGGTATGAACATATTCTACATGCGGGTAAAAGCCCACATAGCTAACCCCTACTTCAGTTGCCTGAATAATAATATCGTCCATTGGGCTTGGGATACATGTTTGAATTATCATTATAATTGCTGCCATAGTTGAAACGTTAAGTAAGAACGAAAAGGAGCACAATTTTCACTCTCAAATGGGGTTGCCGCAGCCTGTGCTTTTTTTACCCCTAAATCCCCATCTAGTAATATGTCGGGCAGGCTTTGCCCTCTTAATTTTGCATAATTAACCGTCCAAGGGCCAATTCCTTTTAAGCTTAGCCACTGTTCTAAATCATTACAATCAGGGTTTAGTGCACAAAACTCAGCTAAGTTGTGCAATGCGTTTTTTCGCGCTTGCGGCATTTTAAAAAATGTAAACTCACTTTTAGCAACGCGATCTGCACTTGGAAAGTAGACTCGTTCACCTTGTTGTTCACCAAGTTCATTCACTAATTTTGTTACTAAATTATGTGCAGCTGTAACGCTTACCTGTTGACCAAGTACCGCTCTTATTCCGGCCTCAAAGCTTGACCAAATACCCGGTATTCTTAAACCATGAGTGAGTATAAATGCGTTATTTATATTATTAGCTAAATGACTTTCGATTAAATTAATATCTGCGTCTAAATCAAGTACGCGCCGTATATTATTAATGACTTGTTGCAGGTAAAGCGTGTTATCGATATCTATCTCAACAACAAAGTAATTTTTACTTTCTACAAAACGCGCGTTAAAACTTCCTTTACAACTAGCGTAGGTAAATGTACGACCATAACTTTTATCATCAAGCCACTCTATTGGCTTAATAAGCCTTTTTGCTAAAAAACCATGTAACGCTTGCCAATTATAAGGGGGCCTAAAAGGTAAAGTTAGTTTAAGTGTAGAACTTGATGGTTTGTCACTTGAACGAAGCTTAGAAGGGGCAATATTTAATTGTTGTAAAAAAGCGTCGTTAAAACGTCTAATACTTTTAAAACCTGATGCAAACGCAATTTGCGTAAGCGGGAGGCTTGTTTCTTGAATTAATTTTTTAGCGAAATGACACTGATTAAATAATCTATATTGTGTAATAGACACACCAAAATATTGAGAAAACAGTCGTCTTAAATAACGGCTACTTATTCCTAAGCGAGCTGCTAGCTTTTCACAGTCGTGCTCATCGTTTTGATCTATTAACTGCTTTGCTCTAAGCGCTGTCGTTTTTGTGCCCTGCCAAGCAGCACTGCCTGGAGCACTGTCGGGACGGCATCGAATACAAGGTCTAAACCCAGCTTGTGCAGCATTATGTGCAAACTGATAATAAGTTACATTTTTTTCGTGTGCAGTGGGAGCTGGGCATATAGGCCTGCAATATATCCCCGTACTTTTAACAGCAATATAAAAAAGCCCATCAAAACGGGCATCTCTACTTTGACGTGCCTTTTGCCAATGCTGAATATTCATAAAGCTGCTCAGTATAATAAATTAAGATGCCAGTAGCTTATAGAAACGATAGTACATTACTAGCCATTTTCGGACCTTAATTAAACCCTAATTTTTTATGAGTTTATAATATTGCACTTAATTTATTAACCAAAGCGCTAACCAAGAGATTAACTAATCTAATCGCAATAATAGACTACTTAGCAAAGTCGATTAGCTCTTGCCCAGTTAACCTATAAATTATCCATTCATTTTGAGGTTTAGCCCCAATACTGTCATAAAAGTCTATTGCAGGTTTATTCCAATCAAGTACCACCCATTCAAAGCGACCGCAGTTATTACTAATTGCTTTATTTGCAAGGTGTTTCATTATTGCTTTGCCTGCGCCATTACCGCGACTATCTGGGCTTACGTATAAATCCTCTAGGTATAAACCGTTTTTACCAAGCCACGTAGAATAGTTGTAAAAATACACAGCAAAACCAATGGGTTCATCATCTTGTAAGCAAATAATACTATGAGCGGTAGCACCTTCACTAAATAAAGTATCTATAATGGCTTGTTCATCTGTTTTTACAGCATCTGGCTCTTTTTCGTATATGGCAAGCTCAGTAATAAAATGCAAAATAGTTTTCGCGTCACTTGGCTTCGCGTCACGAATAATAACGGGTTGTTTCATTTATTTTTAATCCTAAATATACTGCTCTAATTTATCTTTTAAAATATCTAATTGAATTGGTTTACTCAAGTAATCATCCATTCCTGCTTTAATACAATGCTCTTTATCTGACTCCATTGCATTAGCAGTCAGCGCAATGATTTTAATATCTTTGTGTTTCATCGTCGCCAACCCTTTGCGAATAGCTGCGGTGGCTGCAAATCCATCCATTACAGGCATTTGGCAATCCATTAAAACAACTTTAAAAAAGTCAGACTCGTGGGCTTTTAATATATCGATGGCTAATTGCCCATTTTCAGCAATAGTCACTTCGCAATTAAGCTTTTTAAGCATTAATTTAGAAACCTGTTGATTGATAGGGTTATCTTCAACTAATAATATTTGCGCAGGCTCTCCTACTTTTTTAAGCGAAGAAATATAACCTGGTGTAACTAATGGCAGCACTTCATCATCTTCGTTACTTGTAATAACAGACAACGCCGAAATTAAATCGGCCGTTGTTACTGGCTTTGGAAAATATGCCTGAAAACCAACATCTGAATATTTCTGCGCACCTTCCATACCCGCAATACTCGTCATCATTACAAGTGGCATTGATTTGTAGCGCTCATCCGCTTTTAATACTTTACACAGCTCAATGCCGTCCATTTCGGGCATTTGCATATCAAGCACTGCTATATTGTACATTTCTTGGTCATTTTTATATCGCTGCGCGCACATATCCAATGCTTGTTTAGCGTTAGAAGCAAGGACTACTTTGGCACCCCAATGCTGGAGTTGTTGAGAAATAACAATACGATTTGTTTCATTGTCATCAACAACTAAAACCGTTAACTCAGCCATGTTAACATTAGGTATATAGCGCTCTTTTTGCTCACCTTGAGTAAGCATAAAAGTGGCTGTAAATACGCTCCCTTCTCCTTGTTTACTGACAAGAGAAATCTCTCCCCCCATCAATTCACAAAGCTGTTTACATATAGCAAGACCTAAACCTGTGCCACCATATTCACGCGTTGTTGATGCATCAACTTGAGAAAAAGGTGTAAATAATTGCTGCTGTTTTTCCTCACTAATTCCAATACCAGAGTCTTTCACGCTAATAACAAACGCTAAACCTTGCGCTAATTTATTAACTTTTGCACTAACCACCACCTCTCCATGGCTGGTAAACTTAACGGCATTGCTGAGTAAATTAGTTACAACTTGACGAATACGACCAGGGTCGCCGCACAACTGTGAAGGCTCTAGCGAGACTAAATCAAGAATGATCTCAATGCCTTTATCCTGTGCTGACAGTGCTTGAGCCGCAGCAACTTCACCTATTAAATCACGGCCATTAAAGTTAATTTTTTCAAGTTCAATTTTACCTGCTTCACCCTTTGAAAAATCAAGTATATCGTTAATGACCCCCAATAAAGAGTGAGCACTTTTTTTAGCGATACCAACTTTAGTTTCAATTGGTTTTGATAGCGGCTCAAGCTCCACCAACTCAAGCATACCCAGTACACCATTCATAGGCGTTCTAATTTCGTGACTCATAGTGGCTAAAAAGTCGCTCTTAGCAACGGCAGCCTCTTCGGCTTTTACAAGGGCGACTTTTAGCTCTTCACTTATAACTTTACGTTGCTGAGATACTAACGTACTGCCCACTAACGTCGCCAAAGAGCGAAGATAGGTTTCCTCACTTTGGCTCCAATGATGATGCTCACCTACGGTTTCTGCGCACAAAATCCCTAAGTTTCCGTCTCCGCTAGAAATTACAGCGTCTAACATTGACTTAATATTAAGTGGCTTAGTATATGAGTCTGTAAAGTCAGTGGTTGCCGGATGCGTATATACATCTTCTATAGCCACTAAATTATGTTCAAAAATGGAATTATAATAGCATGGGTAATCTTTAGCGGTTAATACAGCATCAGAATCAACAAACCCCTGTCCTTGAATATATAGACCATGACAAGCCATTGCGTTTCGTTGTGGGTTAAAAATCCATATCGATGCGCGTGCAACATCTAATACTTCACACATTGATTTAATGGCTAATTTTTTAACTTGAGCCACTTCACTATTTTGCACCTCTGGCGCAACAGTTAATGATGCTAAATTTTTGTTGTATCTGTTGGCTTTTTCACTTTCGAGTTCTAAGCGTTTATGAGCGTCAATACTTTGAAATGAGCCAAATACTCGTACGCACTTATCGTCTTTAAATTCTGCCTGCCCCATTGATTTAACCCAGCGCTCTTGCCCTGTATGAGTTAAAATAATAAGCTCAACACTCCAACTCTCTCCAAGCGTCACTGCACATTCAAACAGAGTATTTATAGTATCTTGATGCACTCCTGGTTTGTAAAACTCAATAGCAGTATCAATATTCGGTTCAAAGTCTTCAGGCACATCATGAATAACTTTAACCTCGTCAGACCAATAAAGCGTATGCGCTTCTAAGTCCATTTCCCAGGCGCCAATTTGCCCTTGTTTACTCATTGATTCTAATAGGCTTTGCTGACGTTTTATTTCTAGTTGTGTGTTATAACGCTGTGTAATATCTAAAATAAAACCATCTAAATATAAAACGCTGCCATCATCTGCGTAAATTGCTTGGCCTTTTTCATTTACCCAATGCAAGCTTCCATCACGGGCATTTACTCTGTACTCAATAGACCAAGGTTGTTTAGCTCCTACACAGTGCAAAATTTCATTTTTTACCTTTAGTGCGTCATCTTTATGTATTAAGTCATAAAAATCTAAAGATTCATTATGAATTAGTTCATTAGGTGAATAACCTGTTATTTCAATCGATTGCTCACTCATATAAAGAGTGCTTAACTTCTCATCAAACTTACAGCGATAAATAATTCCAGGTATATTAGCAACTAAAGATGCAAACCTGTCTCGACTCCCTTGTAACTCATGTTCAGTCGCTTTTTGAGCTGATATATCTAAATGAGTACCAATCATACGCATTGGTGAGCCATCACTATTCCACTCAACCACTTTTGCAGTATCTAGCACCCAAATCCAATGCCCATTTTTATGCTTCATACGGGCTTGGTGCACATAGTAATCTGTTTGCCCGGTAAAGTGCTCTTTGAGTTTTTGTTCCGATATGATCAAGTCTTCGGGGTGAGCATACTTATACCAAGTATTTATACTGAAAGGCTCAATTTCACTTAGCTGATAGCCGATAATTTCAGCCCATCGGTTGTTGAATGTAACTTTACCTGTATCAACATACCAATCCCAAATACCCACAGCGGTTGAGTCAATTACAAGCTGTAATTGTGTTTTATGTTGCTCAAGCTCTAGCTCTTGCAGTTTAAGTGCTGTTAAATCAGTTCTAATAGCAATGTAACTTTGCGGCTTACCATGCTCATCTAAAAATGGCGCAATGGTGGTATCTACCCAATAAATTCCACCATGTTTTGCTTTATTACAAATATGGCCGTTCCATACATCACCACGTTTGAGGGTTTGATACATTTCTTTAAAAAATGCTTTGTCGTGTTTACCTGAATTTAAAAGGCGATGATTTTTACCTATTAACTCATGCTCATCGTAGCCACTGATCTCGCAAAACTTTTTATTTACAAAAGTAATAGTGCCATGTAAATCCGTTATCGCCACAATAGCGTGCTCATCTAGCGCACTTTTTTGCTCTGCGAGCTGCTTTAGCGCAACTTGTAAGGCTGTACGTTGTTCTTGCAAGGTAGTTTGTTGCTTTGCTTTTACTTCTACCAGTTCATTTAAATCTGATGAAAGTTGATTGAACTCTTTACTGTCATTAAGGATCGCAACCTTACCTGTGCCACCTTTAGTAATATTTTCTACTGTTTTAGCAAGATTAATTAATGGCCTAGATAGCCTGCGCCCAAACCACAAAGATGAAATAAGTATTAATATCAACGCAGCTGCATTAGTTAATAGTGCTAACTGTTTATAATTATCAGCCCCCTGAAGCGCTACTCTTACAGGCTTAGATACCAATAATTGCCAACCATCTTCATTTAAAAAATTTAAATTACTTTTATAGGCATAGAGAGTTTCGTTATTAGTATTTTTGTAAGAAAAAACTCGATCTAGCACAGAGCTATTTTGAAAAAGAAATAGGGAATTATCCGGGCCTTCAATAAGTTGCTGTAATTTATTATGGTGCATAACGTAAAATGTTATGTCTTTATTTTCTGCATGTATTTTATTTAGGTTATTTAACAAGCCTGCTAAATTTACATCTGCCAGTAAAATAGCATCTAATTGTTGATTAGAGTTTAAGATGGGGATTGCAACTAAGTGAATCGCTTTTTTAGAAAGACCCATCGTGTGAAACTGTATCTTGCTCGATACAGACACACGTTTAAAAATGTTATCAACACTTTGTTTTTCTAATGAGCTAAAAAAATCGGAGGTAGGCTGCGTATCTCCAAGGCTAGCATCAACTAGTTCAACGTGATTGACAAAATCGTACTGCTTCTCAAATTTATCTATTAAGTTTTGCTTTTGTAAAGGAGCTGTCGCGAGTTGAGCTTTTAGCAAATATAAATCTTTAATGTGATCAGTAAACCAAATATTAGCAAATTGCTTACCAATATCACTTAACTCACTGAGTTCGTTATCTAAATTTTTTTAAGCGTGCTATTAACATGACTAAAGCTAAACCACGTCAGTAAACAAAGTGGAGCTAAAGCAATAATTATAAAGGTTATAATTAGTTTACTTCGAATTGACTGGCCTTTCCCTGACATCACACTAAAGTTTGAACCTTTATCCATGCTTTCACTCAGCAACTTTAATCATTTTATATTACTTACATTAATGCACTAAATCACTAAACTCGCAAGTATTTGGCATTAAACCCTATAAAAAATCAGTATTTAGCATGCTTTGTTAAATTTTGAATATGTATGCACTATCATTAGTCCCATGGTGTTAATTCACTTTACTTACAATGTAAAAATACGCATGGTATTAGGGCGTGTTGACCTTTCTTGATTAATTTTGCAGCTGTATGTTTGGTTTTTAGGCAAGACAGAGCCTATGTCGTGTGGTTGTTCCCCATAAATAGGCGATAACGCAGCATAAATGCCAAACATGCGCTGCCCTTTGGGTTCTTTCTAGGGACGATTAATTCTTTGTTGCCTACATGGATGTAGGTAAGGGGCGTGAGCAGGACGCGGAAGCTTTGCTCGGTTTTTACTTAGCCCACTAGGTTACAAACCTCGCGCCGCGATTTAATCGCCCCTAGATTGAACAAATTTCAATCCACAAAGGTCAACACGCCCTAATATTAGTCTGCACATAAAAAAGAGGCCCCATGGGACACAATCACGCACATAGCCATGTAGATGATAACCAAAGTAACAAACAGCTTTTTATCGCTATTTTAATTAATGTATTGCTGAGTGTAGTACAAATTATTGGTGGTATATTTTCGGGTAGCTTGTCCTTAATAGCAGATGCACTTCATAATCTAAGTGATGCTGGGGCTATATTCATTGCGCTAGTCGCTCGTAAAATCAGTGCTAAACCTGCAAGTTCAACTCATCATTTTGGTTATAAACGCGCCGAAATACTCGCCACACTTTTTAATAGCAGCACGTTAATAGTAATAGGTGTGTATTTAATTTTTGAGGCAATAGCAAATTACATAAACCCGCAACCTATTAATGGCTGGGTAGTAGTTTGGGTTGCTGCAATTGCGCTTATTGTAGATATAGCTACGGCATTACTAACCTATAAAGCAGGCGCAAACCACAATATGAATATTAGAGCTGCATTTATTCATAACGTTTCTGACGCTATGGCGTCTATTGTAGTGATGATTGCTGGTACGCTCATTATTTTATTTGATTGGTATATTGTAGACTTGATAGCCACGGTACTTATTTCAATCTATGTGATTTACCACGGCGTTTTATTATTAAAAGAAAGTTGCAAAATTTTAATGCAAGCAGCACCTAGCAACTTAGATACAGATGCGCTAGCTCGCGCTATTAAAAAAGAATTTAATATTGAGTCTGTAGTAAGTATAAAAGTGTGGCTACTTGATGATACTCAAAGTCACTGTGAGCTAGTAATTAGCACAAAAACTAGAGTTAAACTTACTGACGTGAAACGTTTTATGCATGACAATTTTAACATTGAAAACTGCATAATCGAAAACCAACCTTATACAATTAATAGCGAAGCATGAAACACTAGAGCGGTATTTAATTGAAAACTGCTCGTATTATCATTTACAATAAGTGTATTAGCTCAACATTGAGATACACTTTTTGAAACTTTGGTTACGCAGAATCCATTTAGGTTTAGCCCTAATTAGCGGATTGTTTTTATTAATAGTAAGTTTAACGGGTGCAGTATTAATTTACGCTAAAGATATACAGCATTTTATTCAACCAGATAAATGGCAAGTTACCCCTCAGGAAAAAACATTAAGCAACCAAAAACTAATCGAATATGTGCAAAGCCATACACAGCAAAAAATAAACTTTTTTATGCCCGAGGCTGATAAAATACTCGCGTGGCAATTTAGGTTAGCAAATAGACATTACGTGAGTGTAAACCCTTACTCGGGACAATTGCTGCACAGCTACGAAAGTAGCGATACGCTTTATGGTTTTACTTTAGGCTTACATCGCTGGTTATTGTTTGAAGACAGTGATGGGAACAAGCCCTTCAAGAACTGGATGTCTGTATGTGCTTTAATGCTTTTAGTAAACGTACTACTCGGCTTTTATATTTGGGTAAAACCCAAAAACAGAGTTAAACGTTTGGCCATAAAACCTAAAGCTAAATTTAGAGTGTTAATGTATCAACTACACACTGTATTAGGAGTCTATTTTTTTATACCGCTAATACTTATAGCGTTTACAGGAATGGCGTTTAATTGGAAAACACAAACTCAATCCGTATTAGAGGTTGTGACATTCAATAAAGTTCAAAGCAGGCCCTCTGCACCTAAAATAAGCCTTCCATTACAAGGTGTTGCAAATTATAATGAAGCAATTAAAAATGCCCAAGGTACCTTTCCAAATGCTCAATTATATAGGGTGTATCTACCTAAAAAAACAAATGATGCACTCGCACTGAGAGTTAAAAACCCTGGCGAAAGCCATGCATATAGCTGGGTATGGGCAAACCCTTTTACTGGGGAGGTATTAGATTCGTTTGATGCCAGTAAAACTAACTTTACAACCCAAGCATGGAACTTTAAATACAAATTTCATATAGGCGGTTTTGCTGGGCCGATAGTACAATTTTTATGGTTACTAATAGCATTATCACTGGCGTTTTTTATTATAAGTGGCTTTTATTTTTGGGCAAAAAGACATAAGTGGATCTAAATACAAATAAAAAACTATCCACAAACCAAGCAATAACGCAAACTTAAATAAGAATCAAAACCAATAGTAAACCAATGATTTTTAAAGAAAAACTTGCAATGAAAGCAATTTATACTACACTGCATACAATTGAAATAGTTAAGGCGATTTATCATGAAAGGTAATCAAAAAGTAATCGATGCATTTAACACATTGTTAGCTAACGAGTTAGCGGCAATCGATCAGTATTTTATACACTCACGCATGTATGATGACTGGGGCTTAAACAAGCTATACGAGCGCCTTAACCACGAAATGGAAGAAGAAAAAGATCACGCAGATTGGCTTATCAAACGCATTTTATTTTTAGAAGGCGTACCAAATATGACCAAACGCCGTGATTTACTTATTGGTAATGACGTAAAAAGCATGATGCAAAACGACTTAACACTTGAGCTTGAGGTAGTTGCGTGTGTTAAAGATGTAATCGCAATATGCGAAGAGCAACAAGATTACCAATCTCGCAGCATTTTAGAAAAGCTATTATTTGATACCGAAGAAGATCACGTTTATTGGTTAGAGCAGCAAATTGGCTTAATTGACAAAATCGGCGCTCCAAATTACCACCAAGCACAACTAGGCTAGCAGGAGCATATTATGAAAGGCGATAAAGACGTTATTGCAGCACTAAATAAAGTGCTAGCTAATGAGCTTGTAGGTATTAACCAATATTTTTTACATGCACGTATGTTTAAAGATTTTGGCTTCACTCAACTAGACAAAGCAGACTACAAAGTATCTATTCAAAAAATGAAAAATGCAGATAGATTAATCGAACGCATTTTATTTTTAGAAGGGCTGCCAAATCTTCAAGACTTAGGCCGATTACGTATTGGTGAAAACAGCGAAGAAATGATTGCAGCTAATATGAGCTTTGAGCTTGATACAATCGACGAACTGAGAAGTGCAGTTAAATTAGCTGAAAGTAAACAAGATTATATTAGCCGAGAAGCGCTCGATCACATTTTAAACGAACAAGAAGAGCAAATTGACTGGCTAGAAACACAGCAATTACTTATTAAAAATACAGGGCTTGAAAATTACTTACAGTCTCAACTGTAAACAATGATTCAGCCACAAAAAAGCAGCTTAATAAAGCTGCTTTTTTTATGGATTTTTTAAAATGTAATTACGCAACTTGATCGGTAATATCTGCAATTTCGATAAGTTTACGATTAAGGATCTTTTTAGTACAACCACAACACTTACCGCATTGGCTGCCCACTTTAAGCTCTTTAGTTAATTCACGCATGGTCGTTGCACCATCGTCAATTGTTTGCTCAATTTTTTTATCAGTCACACCGTGACAAAGACAAATATACATCAATACAAACCATGTTAATTACATTCAATGGATGCATACTAATCTAAACGACAATTGTTATCAATAGCTTCCTCACTAAAAATACACATTATTTATTAAATAATAGCCTTTGTTCTTTTTACTATATTTACCTAAAAATCAAGTTATGGAATAATGTCCACCTCTTAGGGGAGTAGCCCGCTCAGTAATGAGTAAACTTATCAACATAATTGCACCTCATGTGCATGGTAAGTTTGTAATGTTGTAGCAAGCATTATCGGCGAGACCTAGGTAGGCACTATCCTCATGGCGGGAGATACGTGTTTACCTTGGTTTAGCACTCCCGCCTATAAGTATTTTTTAATGGAAGTTTTTTTTACCTCAACCGTCACCGTCACACTTGCCGAAATTGGCGATAAAACTCAGCTTTTATCACTATTACTTGCCGTACGCTTTCGTAATAAAGCAGCCCTGGCTCTAGGTGTTTTAGCCGCCACACTTATTAACCATGGCCTATCTGCTTGGCTTGGGGGCTGGATAAGTGAAAGTATTACTCTCTCCTATTTACCAATAATCGTTAATTTAAGCATAATTGCAGTTGGCATATGGCTGCTAATTCCAGATAAGGATGAAGATGTTAGCCATCGATATGATAAATATGGCGCATTTTTAGTGTCTTTTGTATTATTTTTTATCGCTGAAATAGGTGATAAAACACAAGTTGCCACAGTATTACTCGGTGCCCAATATCAAGACGTATTTTGGGTAACTATTGGTACAACATTAGGAATGCTAATCGCTAATATCCCTGTAATTTACGCAGGTAATGCATTGTTAAAGCGAATATCGCTTAATAGTGTAAGGTTTATTGCTGCCAGCGTGTTTGTTCTATTAGGCGTGTATGGATTAATGACTTACTAACTTAGCCTGAACCCTGGATAATAAACCTATCTCTAGCAGCTATTTTCAGCGCTAACTGCGTTATTTATGAATAATAGAGCAACTAGCTAGTTGCTCTATTATGCTTGGGTTGAAGTTGTACAGTAACAACCCTTAGTATTGTTAAGTAATAGCTCGTTATTAAACCCAGCCATTAAATTAGTAATTACAGTTTCAACAAAACCGCTGCCCTGAGCGCAACCAAGCCCTTCAGAAAGAGGCCCCGCATATACAAACTCTCCTTTTTTATCTAAAACAACCGCTGCGGGTGTGGAGGGGATTACCGCTTGTAAAGATTTCGATTGCTCGAGGTTTATTACCTGTACACCCTTTTGGTTCGAAAAATCAGTTAATTGCTTCAAGTGCGTTTTAGCCTGAAGAGTACAACCACAATTAGGGTCTGTTACAATTACTAAAGAAGCATGCTGGTTATTTTCATATTTAATTTGTTGTTTAAATTTATAAAACCACTGTGGTTCATTTAACAACTTATTATTATCAAAATCAGTAAGCTGCGTCATTTGAAAGTATACTAGCCCAATCACTATGCTAACAAACCAAGCTGCTATCAAAACATAAGTGACCAACTTAGATTTATTTGAATTTAGCAATACTTTGCTCTAACACATCAATGCTTACATCAATAAGTTGCACCTTAGCAGTTAACTGCTGCACTATTTGCGTATCTTGATATTGGTTTTGGCGCATATTATCAGTACTACTTGCTATTAATTCAGTATTACCTGCTTGCTCTGCAACAACCTGTGCAACAGAGTCTGAACTTGCAGAAACGGCTTCTATTTGTGCACTCATAGCCGAAATATTTTCTTTCATTGCTGCACTAATATCTGTTAAATCAACAACAAAACTAACACATTGGCTCATTGATTGAGTCGAGGTTTTACTATTACTTACTAAATCTTTTAACGTTAAGCTTATTTTATCGGTGGTGGCCTTACTATGGTTTGCAAGCGATCTTACTTCATCTGCTACAACAGCAAAGCCGCGCCCATGCTCCCCAGCTCGAGCAGCCTCAATTGCAGCATTCAAAGCAAGGAGGTTCGTTTGCTCTGCAATACCTGATATCTCATTTAACAAACTTGAAATAACGTCACCCGCCGCGACTAAATGGTTTATTTGCTCTTCGGTGTGATTAAGTAGCGTTAATAACTCTCGACTTTTAGCATCAGTTTGTAGCACTTCTTTTAAAGCATTACCTGCGGCCTGAGTGATATGATCGACCTGATTTTTTAATACCTCACTTTCCTCTTCAACCAACTTAAAGCCATGGGCCACTTGTGCACCTGAGTTTGCTATGTCGTCTGTTTGCTGCGTTCGCTGTGTTGCGCCATCAGCTAGCTGATCATGCACTTGAATAAGCTCTTGTGAGTTGTTTTGCAATGATAATGACTGAGTTTGGACCTGTTTAATAACATCAGCAATGTAATCTAGTAATGTATTAAATCCAGCCACAGCCTTACTATTAGTATCATCTGCGCGCAGCGATAGCTTGATATTTTCTGGGTCTTTCATTATTTGCTCTGTTGCAAAGCTTAATGACAAACCTGCACGTCGCTCTCGCTGTAATGTTATTGCTATATAACCTGCTACTAATACTTCAACGACAGCATAGCCGGCATGAATAAGCACAGTAGTAAATGCTAATCTGTCAGGGTCAAAAACATAAAATCCGGTATTTTGGGTCTGCAGGTAGTAAAAAGACAAATGATGAATAGCAACAAATACAATGGCCGTTATAAATACCTGCCACTGTACAAACATTATAAGTACAGCCATTAAAATGAATATTTCGAAGTGAACTTCTATTAGCCCAAATGTCTGTTGGATATGTAAAAAAGAGAACATCATAATAGCGGCTGCAACTACATGTGCAGTTAAAACACTGTCAGGCTGCGTTCTAAGTAACCAAATTGGGAGTATGCAAAGCGGCAAGCCAATAATAAAAGCTTGGGTTAACGTACCAAAATACAGACCAACACCGATAGACTCAATAAATAGAAGGCTAAAAATAATGGTGAATAACCGAGCGACACTAGACATAAATACCTTAATACAATTTAAGTTTATTAAACAAATCAAAGCCTATACGTAATAAACTCTAAATTTGAGCACCAACCCTAATAATAAAACATAGCAAGCATTTTAAAAACAAATAACTTACTAAAAATTAACAAAGACCAGGCTTTGTGACTACTTAATAATAGGTAGTATTTGTTTAAACGTAGATGTAGCCGCTTTTTTTGTCCACTGGAAAATAACAATTTCAGCACACGATATCACCCCATCGGCTTGTTTAAGCTGCTCTAACGCTAACTTTTTATGTTCTGGATTTCGTGAACCAACCGCATCATGCACTAAAATCACTTCAAAGCCGTTTTGTATTAAATCTAAACAGGTTTGTAAAACGCACACATGAGCCTCAGTACCAACCACAATAATTTGCTTTTTACCGTAGCTTTTTATGTGTTCAAGAAAACCAGGCTCTGCACAAGCACTAAAGTAAGTTTTGTGAAAATATGACGCATCGGGTAAAGCATGCTTAATTGCAGCGCTGCTCTGACCTAAACCAACTATATATTGTTCTGTAATTAACGCAGGTATTTTAAGAATGTCACTAACTTTGGCGAGTTTAAGTACACTTTCTAAAATAGAATCAAAGCCTGATATTGAAGGAGCAAGCTTAACTTGCAAATCTATAATTAAAAGCAAACTACTTGCTGATTGTACATTTATGACTTTGCTCATATCACTACCTAAAATACTTTAAGCTATTGTGTTACAAAGGTTAGCTCATATTTTAAAAAGAGGTACATAAGTTAATTTATAGATGTTTTTTGTAATCGACATTTCAAAACATGCTATATTTAATTATAAATTAAGCCCCCCACTACCTGTTTTAAAGCGAGTTTATTAGTGTATATGAGTAAGATGGTTTTTCTTATCATCATTGTTGTTTTATTTTGCATTGGAAGTGCGAGCGCATCTCAAAACTATGCTCAGCAATTACAGCGACTTTCAACCGATGAAGGACTATCGCAAAGCTATGTCACACGCTCATTACAAGATGATATAGGATTTGTATGGATTGCCACTGCACAAGGCTTAAACCGTTATGACGGGTATCAAGTAACCGCGTTTGACGGAGATTACGACCTTGATAAACAATACATATATGACTTGTTTGAAACTTCTACAGGAAACATTATTGTATCTACCGATGTTACAGGCGCTTATTTAGTAAACCCCAATACGCTCAAAACAGAAAAAATTTACTCTGGGCAACTAGATGATAAAACAAATACCTACTCACCAATTTCGGCAGTTGCACAGCTTAATGAGCAATCATACTTTGCCATTGATGAGCAAATACTTACCTACAATCATAGTACTAAAAAATTAACGCCAATTGCCGCTTTAACCAATAAAGACGATTACATAAGAGCACTAGCTTTTTACAAAAACACCTTATACGTTGGTACTAACAATGGTATTTACACACTTGATATTAAAAGTAAAAAATTACAAACACTTTCACTTCACAAACATGAAAATGTGACTGCTGATAATAATAATATAAAACTTTTAACTCTTGATGCAGAGCTCGGTTTAATGGTTGGTACTGTAGAAGGTTTATATCTCTTAGCCTTCGACAAAAATAAAAATATAAACCCAGATCAAGTAAATACATTAGTTGAAGATTATAATATTTGGGATTACTCGAAAACAGACGCTGGAGAGTTTATTGCTACCCAAAGTGGCCTATTTCAGTACTTTAGACACACCGGAAATATCGAGTTTATTTTAAGCTTTGATGAGAGCAAATTTAATATTACAGAAAACACCATAAACGACGTGATGATTGATAAATCGGGTCTGCTCTGGCTTGCTTCACGTACTCAAGGTGTTCTAACGTGGGCAACACAAACAAAACGTTTTAAAAATATCACTCTACCTAACAGTAATATAATTAATAAAATTGTTCAGGATGAAAATATACTTTGGGTAGGTACAGATAATGGAATTGCAAAATATAATTTAAATACTCAACAAGTGAAAACCTTTTTAGAATCTACAGACAGTAAAGCAGTTTATGGTGAATATGCCGTATTTGATATTTTCCCTGCGAATATTAAGGGGGGGCAATATTTGTGGTTAGCGCGTTACCATGGCTTAGAGTTATTTAACAAGGTTACTGGAGAGAAAAAATCTGGCCATGAGCTAATAACGAGTGATCTAATCAATACAAATTTATTTGGTTTTGCTCAAATAGCACCAGACACTTTTGCATATATTTCTAACAGTGGGTTTTACATTTACAATGGTAAAACAGGTGAAAATAGGCCTATAAGAGGCCTAAAAGAGAAAACAAAACCAATAGATGCTTACACTTTTCATGCACCTTTAAACGCCTACCCAGAGGAGCTAATTTTAAGCACTAAAAATAAACTTTATAGATACCACGAAAAAACTGAAACGTTAACGACGATATTTCAATCAAATAATAAAAATAACAACCTATTTAATACTGTAGAAAACTTTTATTTAGACACTAAACGCAATTTACTATGGCTTGCTACAACGCAAGAAGGCCTTATTGCCCTTGATACTAAAACTTATGAACGAAAGCACACTTTTAACATTAAAAATGCGCTAGAAACCAACTCAATTTATATGTTGCTCGCAGACAATAATCGTAAATTATGGGCGAGCAGTGAAAATGGCTTATATCAGCTAAATTTAGATACCCAAAATATAACAAGTTACACCGTAAAAGATGGACTCAATAATAATAAATTTAGTGCTATTTCCGGTGTTATTTTAAATAACAAGCACATAGCTTTTGGCAGTTATCATGGCATATTACAGTTCGATCCGACTGATTTTAACTCCACAGATCAATCAACGCATACTAACTTAGAAATTACTGATATCAACTTACTTTCCAAAAACCTAACGTACTATCCAAATAAGTATAAATACAAGCCTCTAAAACTTGCTTACGACGATGTGGGTTTAACTGTGAAATTTTCAAACTTTGACTACATAAATAAAGAAAGCACACGCTATAAAGTAGTTCTTTCAGGTGCAAATCCACTTATTTATGACGAATTAAAAACAAATCAGGTGTTTTTTACGAAATTACAGCCTGGCGATTACTCATTAACGGTTTCCGTTGTAAATCAAAATGATACAAGTATTGGCGAGCAACGGTCACTTAACTTTAGTGTTGCCTACGCACCGTGGCAGTCGCCTCTTGCTTATGCGCTATACCTTATAGGAATATTCTTAATATTCTTTTTATTATTTTGGCAGTACAGAAACCGCCAAGTAGCAATAGAAAGCGCACAAAGAGAAACTATTCATTCACAAAAACAAACTGAGCTCGCGCTTAAAAACAACAAAAGTGGCGTATGGAATTATCGTTTTAGTGATCACACGGTTAACACGCAAAGAGGCTCAGAATTAGGCTACTTTAATTTACCTGAACGACTGAGCATAGAACGTTATTTTTTACTTATTCACCCTGATGATAGACGAAGAGTTGAAGCTCAATGGTACGCCTATATTAAACAAAATAAACAGCAACATTGGCAATCTACCTACCGCTTAAAGCATAAAGAGGGTCACTGGCTTTGGTATCAAGACCTCGGTCAAATTATGTATAAGGAACACACGAGTGAAGCACAGTATGTTTCAGGCATTTATACAAATATTACTGAGCAACGTGCTAATGAGCAACAAGCAAATATTTTAGGCGAGGCATTTAGCCAAATTACCGATTGGCTGTTAATTTTGGATGATCGACTGATGCCATTTTCTGCTAATAATAGCTTTATAGACACTTTTTCGAACGAACACCATTCAACAAAACTAAGCCTAAAACTTATAATTAATGCGATTGGAAAAGCTAAATGCAGAGAATTTGCAGCTAACTTTAAAGCTTTAAAAGCAAAACAAAACTGGCGCACAAATACACATATAAAAACCGCAAAAAACTCCCAGCACCCAGTTCACTTAAGCGTTACTGCAGTAGCAAAAGAAAGCAACACTGTAAGTTATTACGTGGTTGTTATATCAGATTTAACAGAGCAAAAACGCGCTGAAACAGAGCTTCGTTATTTAGCAAACTTTGACCCTTTAACGCGCTTACCGAATCGTAGTTTGATGTATAAAAATATTGAGCAAGCAATTGTTAAAGTACAAAAAAGTAATAATCAATGCGCTCTTTTGTTCATAGATTTAGATAAGTTTAAACCCGTAAACGACTCATTTGGCCATGCAGTTGGCGATAAATTATTGTGTGATATAACACGACGCGTGAGTGCAATGCTTGGTGACAACGCAGCACTTGGACGACAAAGTGGGGATGAATTTTTAGTATTAATTGAAAATATTGATTCGATAGAGTCACTCAACAATACAGTAAAAACAATAAGCCATGAGCTTGCTAATAAAGTTAGCATTGAAGATTTTTCGATTAATATATCTGCAAGTATAGGTGTTGCACTTTATCCTAATGACGCAAACTCTACTGATACTCTGATCCGAAATGCCGACGTTGCGATGATGCAAGCTAAACAAGCTGGCCGTAATGGGTTTAAGTTTTTTAATGAAAAGATGAACGAGCAAATCAAACAAAAGCTCATCCTAGAAAACGACTTAAAAGATGCAACAAAGGAAAATCTGCTATTTAATCATTACCAACCCATTGTTGATTTACACGCTAAAACAATAAATGGAGTTGAATTACTTATGCGCTGGGAGAATAAAGGACAATTTATCTCTCCGGCTGTGTTTATACCCGTAGCTGAAGAGACTGGGTTAATCGAAAAGTTAACCGAGCAAGCATTAAAGCGTGCTTTAACTGATTTAGCTCCTTTACTTAATAATAACCCACTGTTTTATATATCTCTGAACTTATCACCTAAGCATATTTTAAAAATACATATAGCGAGTCGCTTAGTGGCTATTTTAAGTGCTCACAATATAAATCCAAAGCAATTACGCCTTGAAATAACCGAAAGCACGCTCCTAGAAGATAAACAAAAAGCGTCAAAACAATTACACAAACTAAAAACAGCAGGATTTAAATTATTACTTGATGACTTTGGAACGGGCTATTCATCACTGACCTATTTAAGCCAGTTTCCGATTAATGTTATTAAAGTTGATCAAAGCTTTGTACAAAGCATAGGCCTTGATAAAAATAACGAATCAATAATTAAAACAATCTATTCTTTAGCTGATAACCTTGGCTTGTATTGTATTGCAGAAGGGGTAGAAACTCATGAACAAATTATATTTCTTTCTGCTTTAGGCTGTCACGTATTACAAGGTTATTACTTCGCCAAACCAATGACAGCACAAGATTTATGTAATGGCAAAACCTTTGAAGAGATTACAAATTTACTTTAAGTAAGTTTTAGCGGTTAAATAAGCTTTAGAGCTGCGTATAAAATACTAATACCAATCTGCCTATATATGAGGTCTATTTAATGTTAAGAAAATCATGCTAGAACTAGGCAAAAATTTTTGTATCTAGTTGTTCTAAATAAAAAATTTTTAAAGACGTTATAGTACAATTTAATTCTTTAAATTGATCAAAGATTTATGCGGATTGGTATAAGAGCCCCCTGAATACGGGCTCGTTTACTTAGCTATGAATATGATGACACTCATGGCTTTCAATTTGAAGCACACTATTTTTGACTTTAAATTTACTGCTAAGTAGCTGCTCTACTTTCATTCGGCACGCTTCGTCATGCTTTTCAATGGTACAGTGCTGTTTAAGCACAACATGTGCGCCAACGACTATATCTTTATCTTTTCGAGAAACAGTTACATTGTGAACATTATGAACATGTTCCATATTTGTAATTTCATGTTCTATATCAGCCACTTTAGGCAGCTTCGCTTTATTTAAACGTAAACCTTTTATACAGCTAATAATAACCTTTATACCTGTGAATAATACAAACGACGCTATAAGCATACTCGATAAAATATCAATGACCGTCCAGCCGGTTAGGTAAATTAAAATACCAGCCACAAAGGTCGACACTGTAGATATTAAGTCAAAAAATGAGTGCAAGAATACAGCATATACATTAATACTCGCCTTGCGACCTTTATATAAAACCCAGGCTGCAGCACCATGAAATAAAAAGCCAATGGCTGCAATAACCGACATTAAATAACTATTAATAGCAAGCTCATTGCCTTCGTGCTGATGTATAAAGCGCTCGCCCCCTTCATATAAAATAATTAAGCTAATAGCTAAATAGAGCGTTCCGTTTATTAAACCACCAATCAGCTCTGCTCGTTGGTGTCCATCGTTATAGGTTTTAGCAAAATGAATAGCGAGGCTAGAAGCAATCAATGCAATAAATAGCGAGCTATTATGCACAAACAAATGCCCTGCATCGGCAAGTACTGCTAGGGAATTAGAGTAGTAAGCGCCAACAACCTGAATAACCATAAATGAACATGTTATTGCCAAAGCAATAAGCAACCGACGGCGTGATGCCTGGTGTGTAGTGATTTCTGTCATGAAATGCTTGAATAACCTATACTTAAAATTGCAAATAAGCCGGTAGGAGGCTTAGAGTAGAAATGGGTAATGATATACAGTTGCAATTGTAATACGAAGGCCAAATAAACGCACTAAAAACTTAGTAAATTAGCCAAAACTGTACTAAATAATAGATAAACAATAATAAAAATATTGAGTTAATATTTAATTTCATATGGAGCAATGAGTGGGCTTTAAATCAGTAGAAGATACTTGGAGTACTATAAAGCTAATCCCTTTTGCCGTTGTACTTTATGATGCTAAAAAAAAGACTTACAAAGCTAACTCTCAAGCACAAAGTTTATTTGAGCTATCTCCACACAATAATTTCGATGATGTCGACTTTAAGCACCTCACCCTCACAAACCCAGAAAGCAAAAAGCAATTAATATTCCGAGAGCTATTTGATAAATATTTAGTCATAAATACAAGTTCAAATATTCTCCTAGGGAAAGCAAATACAAATTCATTAATAAATGCAAAGCTTGCTCAGCTCAGTGATAGCGTACACATTGTAACCTTTGAAATTATTAAACAAAGCGAAGATGAACAATACAACTTCGACAAAATCATTTCAAAAATTTCTACCGACTTAATTGATATTCAAAGTGACGAAATTAATACTCATATAGAGTTTGCCTTAAAAGCAATTGGTACTGTTTGCTTTGCCGATAGAAGCTATTTATTTAAATTCTCAGACGATGGAAAGTCAATGAGAAACACTCATGAATGGGTCAATCAAGGGGTTGAGCCATTTAAAGATAAGCTACAACATATACCTAAAAATTCACTGCCCTACTTCACAAGTTTAATGAATAGTACTCACCTTTTTAAAGTAAATGATGTTGAAAAGCTTCCTAAGAAAGCAATCAAAGAAAAAGAAGAATTACAGTCTGAAGAAATACAGTCAGTTTTATGTATTGGCCTACGTTACGATAAAGAACTAGTTGGGTTTATTGGCTGTGACTGTGTAAAGCAAAAAAGGCAATGGACAGACTTAGATTTAATTAGGCTAAAGCTAGTTGGTGAAATGATAGCTAATGCTTTTAAAAATATAAACTTTAAGAATGAACTTCAATATATTCAGCAACAACTCATCACAGCAAATTTAAAACTTAATGAACAAGTTAATACCGATGGTTTAACCGATATAGCTAACCGCCGTTGCTTTGACGACACACTAAAAAACGAACTACTTCGCTGCACGCGCTACCAGCAACCTATAGGTTTGATAATGTGCGACATAGATTTTTTCAAAAAATATAACGATAATTACGGACACCAGCAAGGCGATGAAGTTTTAAAATCTGTAGCGCAAGCGTTAAAAGCCATGTGTAAACGCCAAGGTGATTTGGCAGCTCGATACGGCGGAGAAGAATTTGCGATTATTTTACCCGCAACAGATACCGATAACAGCTTAAAATTTGCAGCGCTAATCCAGCAAAAAATGGCAGAATTAGCAATAGAACATAACTACTCCACTGTTAGTAAGCAGCTCACTATAAGCATGGGGGTTTATAGTTTAATTCCGTGTAAAAAAACAACTGCGCAAAGCCTTATAAGTGGTGCCGATAAAGCACTTTACGATGCAAAAAATACAGGCAGAAACCAAGTAGCACTCTATAAGTAAGTACTTAATAATCACACTATAACGGGGGGGTCAAATCGCCCGTTATTTATGCCTGAAATTTGAAATATCATGCCTTGTTGTTCTTTTGCCTCTTTGTATTGCTCATCAAATGCAGAAGTGACAAATAGGGTCTCTGCATTTTTACCACCAAACGCAGTGCACGTTACTTTAGTAGCTGGTAGCTTAATCGTTGTGAGTAGCTTAGCTTGTGGGGATAAACACATAACGCATCCCATATCCCATACTGCAACCCATAAGTTACCGCACTTATCTAGCACGCACCCATCAGGGTCAACATCTGTATTAGAAAATTGGTAAAATACACTAGGTTTAGAACAAGGCTCTCCGGTAAGCTCATTTAAACTTATTACATAAATACAACTCGTTAATGAGTCGCAGTAATATCCGCGCAAACGAGACTTATCAAAACATAAACCATTAGGAATACTTAAGTCGGTAATAACCTCAATGAGTTGCTGTTTGTAATACCGATAAATTTTCCCCTCACCTTTTTTAGCATTTATATCCATGGTACTTAACCAAACCCCCCCCCATGGATCAGCTCGACCATCATTACTACGCCTCTTTAAATGATCTTGTTCAATATTAATAATAAGCTCACGGCTATGTGACTCAATATGATATTTATATAAACCAGTGCTTGTACTTAATAATAAGTGACTCTCATCAATCCACGCTAAGGCACTGAGTGTATCGGGCATTGTAATGGTATTCACTCTACATATATCTTTAATGCCTTTACTTAAAAGTTGCTTTTTATTTATATCTACCCAAAACAACGTATTTAACAGCGGATGCCAGAGCGGGCTTTCGGCTAGCTGGTGTTGTGTGTTTTCAAAAACAGATACGGTAGGATCAAACATAAATAGTTATTCTTTATTAACAATGCCTTGTGATACTAAACCTTATCAGAAAAGCGTAATTGGCGCGATCAGTCATACGTTTTAATTTTTCTTCTACTATCTCTATCGCATTTTTTAGATCGAGTTGATAATATCAAGAGTCATAAAAGGATTGTAAAATGAACAATAATAAAAACACCCTTGTGGTAGAAGGCGGTGCCATGCGCGGTATTTTTGCAGCTGGCGTGCTTGATGAATTTTTAAATCAGCAGCATCAACCTTTTGAACGCTATTTTGGCGTATCGGCCGGAGCCACCAATATTGCAGCCTATTTATGTAATCAACCAAAGCGCAATTATACCGTGATTACCGATTATTCATGTAGGCCTGAATTTATAAACGTAAAACGCTTTATTAAAGGTGGTCATTTATTTGACTTAGATTGGCTTTGGCAAGAAACAATACGTGAAATACGCCTTAAAACCGAAGTGTTTGAACAAAACCAGCCCGAGTTTTACATTGTATCTACTGCTATAAACACCGGTGCAGCACATTATTTAAAAGCCACAAGCAGCGAGATGGTTGAGCAACTCAAAGCTTCTTGCGCTATACCTATTGCCTATCGCGATTACCCTGTAATTAATAATGAGCCAATGACAGACGGCGGTGTAGCCGACTCAATCCCAGTTTTAAAAGCATATGAAATGGGGGCAAAAGAAATTACCGTGGTGCTATCTCAACCGCTGGGCTATCGTAAAAAACCAAGCAAAGCCCCATGGCTTACTAAAAAAGTGTACAAAAGTTACCCAGCGCTTATTCAAGCATCTTTAAATAGGTCACACGTATACAACCAAAGTATCGACTTTATACTAAACCCGCCAAGTGACTGTAAAATGAATATAATTGCGCCACCAGCTAATTTTAGGGTAGGCCGTACAACTAAAAAATTAAAGCTACTGAATAACGGATACACTATGGGTATAGACGCAGCCAAAGATTTTTTAAGATAGGGAGTGTTGATCTTTGTGGATTGAAATTTGTTCAATCCAAAAAGATTAAATCGCGGCGAGGTCTGTATCCTAGTGGCCCGGTAACTGCTCCTGCGCTGCCCTACTGGCTTTTAAGAATAAAGTAAAACCGAGCAAAGCTTGAAGTCCTGCTTACGCCCCTTACCCACATCCATGTAGGCAACAGAAAATTGATCGTCCCTAGAAAAAACTCAAAGGGCACCGCATGTTCACCCATCAAAGATCAACACACCCTTTAATAACCTTTGAGCGCTTTACCTGTTATAAATGCGGTTAAAAGCCCTACGCACATTAAGCATGCAACACCTGTAATTATTCCGCCAAGTAAACCGTACACGTTTGCAAAACAAACAAACGATATAATTAATGAAATAAGGCTGTAAATTACTTTAATAATTTTTGAACTAGCGTTTTTACGTATAATGAGTGTCATAAAAACGAGACTCAAAACAGCACAAAAAATCAATGTTATATTCATACTGTTTGAGCCTCAAGTATCGGTTGTTTTGTCAATTTGAGCTTTAATCCAGCCCAAATAAACGTAAGGCCTATCAACATAAATAACGAATCAACAATCACAACAAGTGCGCTATTAAAATTCATAATATTATTTTGACCTATTAGAATGTTAAGTGGCATCACCGCACTTAGCGCAGCGCCACATAATAAAAGCGTAAGTTTAAAATAAAAGGTGTGATGCATTGGCAATAAACTAACTAAAAGCCAACCTAACCAGCTATAAAAAAACACAGGTCCAAAAAAAGCATTTTGCAAAGCGCCATCAACGCTGTAATTCAATACTATTTGTAATGGAAAAAGCACAAAGCTTGCTAAAACCAATCCACCACAACTGCCAATAATAAAACGATTCCAACGCGTATAAGCTTGAACACTTAAAGTAGGATTACTCCCTCTGGTGCGTTTAGATAGCCACATCATCATGCCCGAAAGAGGTAAAAGAGCCGTTGTTAATCCAAGAATTACCCACAATAGCTTTATAAATATCCCAGCAAAGTTGCCAAAGTGCAGTGGAAATAACACCTCTATTACCTTTATTGATATACCTGATATATCCCCAAAGCTGCTCATAGACTTTACAAATTCGCCATCACCGCGGTAATGCAATAATTGAGAGGCAACGGCTTCACCTCCTAGCAAGCGCAAATATACTTGAGCGTTAGCGTCGTTGTTTGCCATAATTGTTGCATCAATAATCACTGCTTTAGGAAAGCGAGATTTGGCATTTTCTAAAATAGCGTCAATATTAGTTGGTTGCTCTATATGACTAACTACCGGCTCGGGGATAGCAGTAAATGTTTCTATTAGCTTATCTTGATCGCCACCAAAACTGACAAATGCAGCGGCTGGCAACAATATAATGGTTGCAAGACCTAAAAATGCACCAGTAAAACCAATAACAATATTAAATACACTCCCCCAAATTCCCATCACTTTATGGGCATCGCTAATAGCTATATCTAAGCCCTTGCTCCGCCTAAAAGTAAACAGCTCTTTAAACATCTTTCTATGAATAAATAACCCTGTGACCGCGCTTTTTAATAAAGTGAGTCCTAAAAATCCAGTTAAAATTAGTCCTATAGGCCTACCTAAATGCAAATCAGCATGAAACTCTCCAATATAACTCGGCGCATCTGTTTTTTTATTTGCATAAAATTCTTTACTTGGGCCGTAGTAGCTATCAACCAAGGCCAGCGAATCTGGGTGAAACTGAAATACACGGGCCACCTCTTGGGAATAGTTTTCATCTCCATGGTGCGATTCAAAAACAAGTGTCAGTAAATAAAAATTATGACCACTTGGCATAAATACGTGGATATTTTCACCAAATGCACTGGGTACTTGTTTATAATATTGATTAACTAATGTGTTTATATCACTACTTGGTACTATTTGAGTTGATTGTAATTCAGGATTAGCCCAAATTTTTAGTTCGGGCCGGCTAAGTACTGCTAATGCCCCACTAAAGGCCACAATAAATAACAGCACTGCAGTTAAAACGCCTACCCAGCTGTGCATTAAAAATAACTTTTTTAACGTAATTGATTTCATGCTTTCCCCTGCATCAGTGCTAATAAACTTAATAACCCGTGTGAGATGCTCAGCAGCAACATTACAGCAAATGGTTGCCATACATGTTCAGCTAAATAGGCATACATAAAAAGCCCAACCCAAATAATCGGAAAAAGCATAATTGGGAGTAAAATTTGCTCATTCATATGAAAAGGTAAATAAGTCGTCATTCCGGGGATTATTATTACTGCGGTAATAAGTGCCACAACACACGCTAAAAAGTGTCGCCTTTTAATTGCTTTAAAAGTGCTTTTATTATTTTTCGATACTTTAAACATTTATGCTGCAAGGTTGTAAATGATAATTGTTTTTATTATATTGCGTATTTGTAAATAAAAGCAATTAATTAAATGTACTTTTGATTAATTAACTTAAAAACCTTCATAAATAACAAGTATGTTTTATCCGCAATTACAAACATTCATTCTAAGGCCTTGTAGTACAGTTATTATTTTTATAAAACCAATAAATTAAGATGTATTACATGCTCTATGTTAAGAAATAAATAAGGCTTACAATGTATTTTCAACTGTTCGTCCACATACTGCTTTAACGGGGTCAAGTATCAAGTTAATCACTTTTATAAAGTATTTAAGATAACTGTTTGTGGGTTCATATCGTAATATCTTTACTGGGTGTGTTCTTTTAATAGGCTTAACAACGCTTTGTGTTAGCTTAGTTACTAGGCTTATAACCACCCTTTTATCTGTAAGCTCTTAATATATTTTTAGAAAATTTCACTTTTTTAAGTTTTGGTATTTACCGTATTGTATTTGGTGTTATTTTATTAAACCTAGCTTACGTTTAATTAGAGGGAAATCATGAGCGAAAAAATCAACCCAGAAGCCTTACACGCACTTAAAATTGCATTTACGTATATGCCACAAGCCATTGAGGTAACAAAATATGAGTATGGCGAGCGTTATCAAACAGTACTTGATCACATAGAAGCCGTGCGAGAAACATTGCTTATAAACGATGTTGACCCTGATGAAGTGGGTGGCGACATTAATCCAGAGTACACACCTAACTCTACCTACTAAATACTTAGCGCTGAGTATTATTTATTCAGCGCAGTATTTTGCTTTATATAAAACATAGACTTATAAATTAAAATGCCACCAATTTTAGTTATTACTTACTAAAACTGCTAAACTGGCCATTAAATAATAAAAACGCCTTAATTGGCTAGCATATTTTATAAATTTAACAAAAGCTTACGGGGTGTTTTCTTTTGAATTTTTTAAGGCGTTTTCACGACATTGTATCAAATCAAGCTCTTGATTTTGAAAGCAAAATTAATAAGCTTTTGATCTTTGGGCTAAAAGTATTCGATCTTGAGCTAGGTATTGTTAGTAAAGTAGATGAAAACAGTTACATCGTTTTACATGCTATAACCCCCGACAACTCACTTTTACCCGGTACTGTATTTGATTTACAAGGCACCTATTGCGTACATACGCTCGGTGCTGGATCTGCACTTGCCTTTCATAAAGCATCGCAAAGCGCTATAGCAAACCACCCCTGCTACATTAATTTTCAGCTAGAGTCATATATTGGTGCTCCTATAAAAATTGGAGATAAAGTATTTGGCACTGTTAACTTTTCATCAGCAAAAGACTCCCTCGCTTTTAATGACGACGCATACGACTATATAGAGCTATTCGCGCAATGGCTCGGTTCGGAATTTGCGCGTTCGCAAACTAAAGAGCAACTTATAAAAAACAGTAATACCTTATTAAAACTAGAGAGCGTAGCAAACATAGGTACGTGGGAAGTTGATTTAATAGAAAATAAAATATACTGGAGCGAACAAACTAAGCGTATTCATCAAGTATCAAGTGACTACCAACCCGTAATGGAAGGAGCTTTAGAATTTTATAAAGAAGGAACTAGCCGTGAAAGCATCAGTCAAGCGGTCAAAAATGCCACCGAAAAAGGCGATAAATGGAATTTAGACTTACAAATAGTAACCGCAAAAAATGAAATTTTGTGGATATCTACCTTTGGTGAGGCTGAGTTTGACGGCGGCCGCTGTATAAGGTTGTTTGGCACCTTTCAAGATGTAACAGAATCTATGTTACTGCGCGAAGAGCTCAAGCAAAAGCAAGCCCAAGCCGAACGCTTGCTTGAAGATAGGAGCATGCTACTTGCTAAAATAAGCCATGAGCTGAGAACGCCACTTAATGGTATTACAGGTATGCTTACTACATTAATTGACGAGCATAGTGAGGAAGTACGCGCCGAAAAAATAAAAGTAGCACTAAGAAGCGCTGATATCCTACTTAGCATAATTAATGAAGTACTCGATTTTTCTAAAATTAATCACGGTGAATTAAAACTAGAGCCTACCGATTTTTTACTAAAAACTATTTTTACAGATTTAACGTCGTTATACACACCCTTATTTAAAAACACACACGTATCACTTAAAGTAGAAAACACCATTGACGATACTTTTTGGGCATTTAGCGACAACACACGCCTTAGCCAAATAACCTCAAACCTATTAAGCAACGCGCTTAAATTTACCGAAAATGGCTCTGTTTTACTTAAAACAAGTATTGAACATGCAAAAAAATCACCAAGTCTAAATATTGAAGTATCCGACACTGGCCGAGGCATGAGCAAAGGATTTTTAGAATCGCTATTTTCTCCTTTTTCACAAGAGGTTGATGCAAAAAATTCGAAAGGCGGTACAGGGCTTGGCCTTGCCATAGTTAAAGAGCTTGTTGAATATATGGGCGGTACAATAAAAGTAAAAAGTACGCAAAATGAAGGGACTACATTTTTACTAAATATACCAATTGAGTCAGGTAAAGAGCAAAAGCAAGACAGCCTAATAACAAACCAAGATACTGATGGCAGTGAACTGTCTGTACTTGTAGTAGATGATAACGATATCAACAGATTGGTACTACACGCCTCTTTGGGTAAATTGAATATTAAAGCCGACTCTGCAGTTGATGGCCAAGACGCGATTTTAAAATGCCAACAAAAGCACTATGACCTTATTTTTATGGATTGCATAATGCCAATTCTTGATGGCTTTGAGGCAACAAAGCAGCTTAGGGCTGATAATACCTGCCCAAAACAAGAAACCTATATTGTAGCTATAACCGCTAATACCTCATCTCAAGATAAACTTGCTTGTAAACAAGCTGGTATGGATATGTTTATTTCAAAGCCTTTTAAACTACCCACACTTGAAAAAGCAGTTATTAACGCGCTTGAGCATAACCAAAGCTCAGCTAACGTATAAAATTATCTGATTGATTAAATAGGGATATAAAATGAAAAATATAATAAGAACATTACTCTTTACTGTATTGTGTTTAGCCATATTTAAAGGCATTTCTACTGAGCAATGGAGTTCATCAATAACGGTCGTTATTGTATCAGGCGTATTGCTATTAGTTACGTTTATCAGTGGTAAAGCATCACGTGGCTCTTCAACTTACACAAGCAGTGACTCTTCAATTTATTCTAGCAATAACTCACACTCTAATAATGATTGCGGTGGAGATTCTGGCGGCTGTGATTAATAATTTATAGCGGCTTATTAAAACTTTATAGAACAGAGGTATTTTGCCAACAATTAAAATTGCTAAATTCTGGCGTTCCATCGAAGCATTTGGAGAAATTTGTACTCGAATTCTTGGTCTAGGGTTAGTCTATCTAATTTTCTCATTTATAGGGCAAGAATTAATAGGTGAGCAGTTCAAAAATGATGTTCTACTAAGCTTAGTCGTCTTACCTGCAATTTATGTCCTAAAAGATTCTCATAAAATTCTGGAAGCAGTTTTCATAAATGTTATTGCAAAAGACAACTCGATAACCGTATTTAGTGGAATACTAACAAAAAGAGAAGACAAGCTAGGCTTCAAAAGCGTCGAAAATGTTGAACAAGTAACAACATTTTTAGGCCGTATTTTTGGTTATTCTACAATCCACTTATATGCTTATGGAAGCTGGGTTAGGATACCTTTCATTAAAGATCCTAAAAGCCTTAGAGTTTGGCTTGAAGAACGAATACCTCACTAAGTTCTCAAAGTCGTAAAAAAGCCGCCTTTGGAGAGGGCGGCTTGGGTTAACAAACAGCTTTGGGTGTACCTTGCTGTTATATCAAGAGAGGTTTTACAGTTTAAGCAGCTGTTTTGTCTTGCTCGCTTTCTTCGCTGTTGCGAATTAAGTAATCAAAAGCACCTAGGCTCGCTGTTGCGCCGCTGCCCATGGCAATAATAATTTGCTTAAATGGGGTATTTGTTGCATCACCTGCGCCATAAACACCTGGTAATGACGTAGCACCTTTTGCATCAATTAATATTTCACCAAATTTACTTAACTCTAAGTCACTAATTTTTAACCACTCAGTGTTAGGAATTAAGCCTATTTGAACAAAAATACCCGCTAAAGTTAGTGCCTTACTATCACCTGTTACTCGGTCTGTGTAAGTAAGCCCTGTAACCTTTTTACCATCGCCAAGTACTTCTGTAGTTTGGGCGTTTTTAATAATAGTAATATTATTTAAGCTGTTTGCTTTACGAATAAGTACTTCATCGGCGCGTAATGTATCTGCAAACTCAAGTACTGTTACATGCTCAACAATGTTTGCTAAATCGATTGCAGCTTCAATACCAGAGTTACCACCACCAATTACAGCTACAGGCTTACCTTTAAATAAAGGGCCGTCACAATGCGGGCAGTATGCGACACCGTGTCCGCGGTACTCTTGCTCACCGGGTACGTTCATTTCGCGCCAGCGTGCACCGGTTGCTAAAACAAGTGATTTAGCTTTTAAAGTAGCCCCGTTTTCAAGCGTAATTTCGTATTTGTTATTAACGCGTTCAAGCCCTGCAGCACGTTGGTTATGCATTACATCAACATCGTACTCTTTCACATGCTCTTCAAGCTGTGCAACAAGCTTAGGACCTTCAGTGGCTTTAACCGATATAAAGTTTTCAATGGCTAATGTATCAGCAACTTGCCCACCAAATCGCTCTGCAACAATGCCGGTATTTAACCCTTTACGTGCAGAATAAATTGCAGCTGATGCACCGGCAGGTCCGCCACCTACTACTAATACGTCAAATTCGTCTTTTTCGCTAAGTGCTGCAGCTTGGCGTGCTGCACCTTTACTATCAACTTTGTTTAATATGTCAGTTAGGCTTAATGCACCTTGGCTAAATGGTTCGCCATTTAAATAAACAGCCGGTACTGCTAAAATGTTGCGCTCTTCTACTTCCTCTTGAAATAGTGCGCCGTCAATCATTGTTGCTTTAATTTTGCTATTAGTCGCGGCCATTGTATTTAGCGCCTGCACTACTTGTGGGCACGTTTGGCAACTCAAGCTAATGTAAATTTCAAAATTAAGTTCTTGATCAAGTGATTGTATTTGTTCAATGTCTTCGCTTTTTGCTTTACTTGCATGTCCGCCAGTATGTAAAAGCGCCAACACTAAACTTGTAAATTCGTGTCCCATCGGTACGCCTGCAAACGTAATGTGGGTATTTTTAACCGGTGAATGTACAACCATAGACGGGCGTCGTGCGCTGGTATCTGGGTTGTTAACTACCGTAAACTTATCGCTTAATGATGCTAAGTCGTTTGCTAAGCTTTCTACTTCTGCTGATTTTTTGCTGTCATCCAAGGCAATAAGCAGCTCAACAGGTTGAGTAAGCGATTCAAAATGGCTTTTTAATTGATTTTTAATGTTGTTATCTAACATGGCTTAACCCTTTTTAGGAAAATTTAAACAGCAAGCCTCCCATGCCAATAAACGCATGTGCTTAATTATCAAATTGAGATAGGAGGCACCAATAAACGAATATTTATTGGTTTAAGGGCAGTTGCCTGCCCTTATAGTAGGGATAATCTATACTTAGATTTTACCAACTAGGTCTAGTGAAGGAGCAAGTGTGTCTTCACCTGGTTGCCATGATGCAGGACAAACTTCACCGTCGTGAGTTGCAATGTATTGTGCAGCTTGTACTTTACGTACTAACTCTTTAGCGCTACGGCCAATACCTAAATCGTGAGTTTCGATTACTTTGATTTCGCCCTCAGGGTTCATTACAAAAGTACCACGAAGTGCTAGGCCTTCTTCTTCAATCATTACACCGAAGCTGCGAGTAATACGGCCAGTTGGGTCGCCAATCATTGGGTAAGTAATTTTACCAATTGTGTCTGACGTATCGTGCCATGCTTTATGAGTAAAGTGAGTATCAGTTGATACTGAGTAAACTTCTACGCCCATTTCTTGAAGCTGTGCGTAGTAATCTGCAAGGTCGCCTAGCTCTGTAGGACATACAAATGTGAAATCTGCTGGGTAAAAGAAGAAGATTGACCACTTACCAAGTACATCTTTTTCAGATACTTCTACAAAATCACCATTGTGGTATGCAGTTGCGTTGAAAGGTTGAATTTTTGTGTTGATTAATGAAGTGCTCATAGTATTCCTCATTTGTATTTAAAGTGTTTTTAAGTTACTCAACGCAGCCAAAATGTGTGGCCTTTCGCGTTGGCTTGATTAATACAATAAGCCCATCGACAAATTAAATAAAATTGATTGTTTAGATTAAAACAATCGATTTTTAAGATTAAACTATTCATAAGCATTTTTCGTAACTGATTTATTAGTGGTTAATTTATTTATCTTTTAAGAATACTGCTACAATAACCGCGCTTAAAAACACTTATACATAAGGCATGCAGCAATGGAAAAATTTATTAATCACATTCAACTTGGCTATTTAGGGTTATTGCCATTTTTAGGCTGCGTAGCATGGCCGCTTGTGTTTGGAAGTAACAGTGTAAACTTAGAGTTTTTTACTTTTTATAGCATTGCCATACTTGCCTTTATGGCTGGTAATTTATGGCGCGCTGGAATGCAAAGCTATAGCGATGCGATAAAAGCAGTTTTACCTGTAATCCCGGTGCCATTTTTATCTTTTCTGCCTGTTGAGTGGGCACTTGCCTGGTTAGGAGCCAGTTTTTGGTTGGTACTTATATTTGAAAAAGCCACAGCGCAATGGAAAACCTACCACAAAGATTATCAAAAAATGCGATTTGTGCTTACCTCTGTCGTGTTTGTGTGCCACATACTTACCATAGGTATGAGCCTTTACCCTAAATAACCTCGAGCTACTTAACCTAACGAGCGTAATGGTGTAACATCCGCGCACTGATATTTGAGGACGCACCATGATTGATACATTACGCCAACAACTAAATGAACTTGGCGAAAACTACGTAGAAAAAAACGCTGCGTTTAAAATTAAAGTTATTCCATTTTTTTGCGCTATAAGCATTAAAAAAGATCACAAAAATGAAGGCCGTTTAAGCTTTTATTCAAACCAACTAATTGAAATATTTTTAGTTGTACTATTCATGCTATTTGGCTTAACACTTTACAACCCAGAAGCTGGGTTTTCTCATGGCCCTATTCATATAGTGTTTGCTATTTTAATTACCTTTAATTTAATTTTAAAACAAATAGCCATTGAAGGGCTTAAAACCCGCCTTGCATTTCATCGTTTACACGCAGCTCACTCTCAAAGCATTGCCAGTAATGATGAGCAAACACCGAGTAAGTCCGCTTAATTTATGTATTTAAATGCTGATTGGCGAATACTTACCGTAGGTGATGGCGATTTATCGTTTTCAAATGCCCTGTATACTCACATAAAACCTTCAAAATTAGTGGCTTCAACTTATGATAGTGCAGCCACTATTGAGCAAAAATACGAAAATAATGCGCTAAGCCCCCTAAAAGCACATAACGTAGATGTACTTAATAGTTTTGATGTAACAAATCCTGTCTGTTGGCAAGCATTAGGTCAAAACCAGCACAGCTTTGATGCGGTTATATTTCAGTTTCCGCTTATACCTGCATTTGTTGGCCGCGAAGCCTATGAAAGCAATACCCGCCAATCAAGCATGAACGTACTTAACCGTGCTTTGCTTCATCAATTTATTAAGTACGCTAACGAATTTGCGCTAAACCCTAACGGCCCCATGCTTTGTTATATTACCTCTAAAGATGTAAAGCCCTACAGAGAGTGGAATATTGAAGGCACTTTAAACAAAGGCTTACAGGCTGAATATTTAGGCCAAATGCCATTTGATATTAGCCACTTTGAAGGCTATAAAATTAGAAACGTAGACCGTGATAAACACGTAAAAGATACCAGTGGTATTACCTACGTGTTTAGCCCTAAAACAAGTCCTGAGTTGGTCTGTGAATTAAGCCCATATCTTTCAAAACCTACCTACTTAACACCTAATCATTGCTCGCTGTGTCGTGTTGGTCCATATATAGCGCTTGAGGATGAAACAAAGCATTTAAATGCTAAAAAACATCAGCAAATGCTTCGCCTAGAAAGCGATTGGCAAGCTTGGCTTACTCAGTTTTATAGCACACATTCACAGCCCTGATTTATGACTTTGTTTAATTAAATCTGATGCTTTTTCGGCAATCGCTATTACCGGTGCATTCGTGTTGCCGGTAATTATTGTAGGCATAATAGACGCATCAACTACGCGTAACTTACTCACACCATGTACCTGTAAATTGGTATTCACGACTGCCATTTCATCTTGCCCCATTTTACAAGTCCCTACAGGATGATACTCGGTATCGGCCGTTTGCCTGATAAACTCTATAAGTTGCTCATCGTTATTAATATCAAGTGGATACACCATTTTACCGCGTATTTTATCAAAAGCAGGGCTTTGCATTATGCTAAGCGTCTTTTTAAGTCCTGCTAGCATAATTTTTAAATCATCCGGGTGGCTTAAATAGTTAGGATCAATAAGGGGGGCACTGCGCGGGTCGCTATTTTTAAGCGTAATACTGCCACGGCTTTTTGGGCGCATAATACTGCTATGAATACTATAACCATGGCCTACATGTAGCTTACGGCTATGATCATCCACAAGCCCTATAACAAACTCAAGCTGTACATCTGCCTCTTTTGAGTCTTCAAATAATTTAATAAAGGCATGCGACTCTGCAAAGTTAGTGGTTAATCGCCCTTTTCGCTTACTAAACCAGTTAACGTAGCCTTTAAAAATACTTGCAATGCCCAGGGGGCTAATACCAAACGTACCTTTACTTGTTTTTGATTTATAAAGCGGCACTACGGTTAAGTGATCTTGTAAATTAGCACCTACGCCCTCTAGTGCGTGCTCTACTTTAATATTGTGTGCTGTTAAATGTGCTTTAGGGCCAATACCTGAAAGCATTAATACCTGTGGAGAGTTAATTGCACCGGCACTCAAAATAACGTCTTTATTTGCGATTAAACTAGTTACTTTATTGTTTTTAACAAGTTCTACCCCTTGCGCTGTTTTTTCTTTAATATTTATTTTATTAACGTGGCAATTTGTAAGTACTGTTAAGTTAGCTCTATTTAAATTGGGAGTTAAATACGCCTTAGCTACGCTGCAGCGCTCACCATTATGTTGGGTAACTTGTGAAAGACGCGCACCAGGCTGTTTTTCTCCATTTATATCGTCATTTAAATTTACGCCTTGCTCAATACATGCATTTAAAAAGCATTGGTTTATAACACTCGGATTATTAAGCTCTTGAACATGCAAAGGGCCATTAGTGCCATGTAAGTTATTATCTATAAAGGTTTTGTTATTTTCAGATTTAATAAAGTACGGTAATAAACTGTTAAAGTCCCACCCTTCATTACCAAGATGCGCCCAATTATCGTAGTCATATTTATTCCCTCTAATGTACACCATCGCATTAGTAGAGCTTGAGCCACCAAGCACTTTACCACGCGGCACAAAACCACAGCGATTATTAAGCTCTTTTTGTGGCACCGTGTTGTAATGCCAGCTATTTATGCCATACGGCACGCTTGCTGCTATTCCCGCCGGCATTTGCACAAATGCACTTTTATCGCTGCCACCGGATTCAATAAGGCACACACTTACATTTTTATCTTCTGATAAACGAGCAGCTAGCACACAACCCGCGCTACCAGCGCCAATTACTATATAATCAAAAGATTGGTTGTTCATATTAAGACCTTACTAAAGCTAATTTAAGAGTGATTAACACTATAGTGCATAGAAAAAACCTTCAAAACTTGATATTTTTAGACACCACTACTCACTTCACTATTGGCAATGTTTTGAGCAATTTAATTAGAGCCACATCGTTACATGGTATTAATGCGCTTATAGAAGAGCTAGGCGGGAATGCTCTACGTGCTATGAAAACGTGCAATGTGGAAGTAGATTTTACCAATCTTGAAGATCAATATTTACCCTATCGTACTTATGCTTTTTTATTAGAGTATTGTAGCCATACGTTTAATTGCCCATGCTTTGGGCTTAAATTAGCGAATAAACAAAATTTTGATATTTTGGGGCACATTGCTATTGCGGCAAAAAGTGGCACTAATTTAGGCGAAGCACTTAACTGGGTGATAAAATACTTACACTTACATAGCCCTGCAGTGAGCTTAACCACGCATTCTTTAGAAAATGATAAAAATTTACTCTTATCATTTGAGATAAACCTAAAACCATTACCTCAAATTAACCAGGTGATTGAACTAACCATTGGCTTGGCAGTGGCTATTATTAAAAAGCTGAGCAATAACCAGTGCAAACCTCTAAACGTGTTTTTACCACAAAAAATAGCAGCAAATACCCGCGCTTATAAAACTCATTTTGGCTGCACTGTTATAGAACATCGAAATAGTGCGGGTATTGTTATTAATAAAAACGATTTAGCACTTAAACTTAACCAGCATGAACATAACAAAACACAGGCAGCACTTAGTTTTTTAGCCACACGAGGAGAGCATAATCGCTCATTACCCGCCCAAGTAAGCGCACTAATTAGACCTATGCTACCTATTTATCAATGCTCTAATCAAACTATTTCAGCTGCGCTGGGTATGCACCCTCGTACACTACACAGAGAGCTTAGCAAACACAGTACAAGCTTTGTAAAACTCAAAGACGCCACGCGGTGTGCTTTAGCCGAGCATTATTTAACACAAAACCAATATTCTATCTCGACTATTTCAGAACTTTTAGGCTACCAAGAGCAAGCAACACTAAGTGCAAATGTTAAACGTTGGTTTGGCTGCTCTCCTAGGGCGTGTCGAACTTTGTGGATTGAAATTTGTTCAATCTAGGGGCGATTTAATCGCGGCGCGAGGTTTGTAACCTAGTGGGCTAAGTAAAAATCGAGCAACAAAGAGTCAATCGTCCCTAGAAAGAACCCATAGGGCAGCGCATGTTTGGTCTTTATGCTGCGTTATCGCCTATTTATGGGGAATAACCACACTACATAGGCTCTGCCTTGCCTAAAAACCAAACATACTGCTGTAAATTCAACCACCAAAGGTCAACACGCCCTAAAGTATATAGAGCTAAAAGAATGTTAAACTAAACGCTCTTATTATTTTTATTAAAGCTAAGGAGTGAGCATGAACTTTGTTATTGTTGGCACTAATTTTATTAGCGACACCTTACTCAATGCGGCAAATACATTAGCCAATTTTAATTTATATGGCGTGTGTTCGCGCGCAGTCTCAAGTGGGGAAGCATTTTTAACAAAACACCCTCAAAATTCGAACGCAAAAATTTTCACTTCAATTGAGCAAGTATGCCAAGATCAAAACGTTGATGCCGTATACATTGCAGCGCCAAATAGTCTGCATAAACATTACGCAGTAATGTGCCTTGAAGCAGGCAAACATGTATTAGGTGAAAAACCATCAGCAGCTAATACTAACGAACTAAATGCTATTTTAACAGCGGCAAAAAAACATCAGCGTCTCTACATGGAAGCTATGATGACCACACACTTGCCAAACTTTACCAACCTTAAAAGTGCTCTGGCTAAAATTGGTACACCGCGTAAATTTATTGGTCAATACAGTCAGTACTCTTCTCGCTATGATAAATACAAAAATGGTGAGCGCCCAAATACATTTTTACCTGAGTTTGCTAACGGTGCCTTGGTCGACTTAGGTATTTACCCATTGTATTTATTAATTGCACTGTGGGGAGCGCCAAACAGTGTGAGTGCCAGTGGCGTATTACTTGATACAGGTGTGGATGGCGCGGGCGATGTATTACTAAACTACGCAGATAAACAAGCTGTTATTAGTTATTCAAAAATTTCGCAAGGCGACAATATAACCGAGATACAAGGTGAACTTGGCCGCATGCGTATAGAAGCCGTATCACAGCTTAAACAGATTGAATTTATTGCAAATAACGGTGAAACAGAAGTTATTTCAGGTAAGTTTGATGAGCATTTTATGAAATACGAAGTAGCTCACTTTATCGAGTTGGTTGAGCAAAACGTGCTTGAATCGCCTGTTAATACCCACCAATTAGCATCTAATGTAATGAGCGTACTAGATGATGCGCGTATACAACTTGGTGTTATATACCCAAGCGATAAATAATAAAATATATATGGGCGTTAACCAACGACAGTTAACGCCCAAAGGGAAGTTAAAACAACTAACTAAGACTACACTTTTTATTACAATAACGACCCCCATCCGTGGGCAATCAATTTGAGTTATCAACTATAAAATTCTTAATTTGCAACAAATAACACTTACAGTGCAACTTTGACTTATTACCAATGCATCTATATTTGCAACCTTAAAACTAACCTAACACATAAAAACATTACCAATCAAGCTGGCCAATTACATTATTTTAAACTAAATTGGTGATACAAGAATGCAACCGTTGGTGTATAGTGGTTTTTAACCCTAACATCGCGTTAGAATTTTGACATAATAGTGAATTTTAAGGTAACCTCTGATATTAACAGTTGGTTTTGACTTATAGGCTCCAGAGGCCACTATTCCTTAAGGTAATGAAGGTAAAGTATGGGTAATCGTCGCTTATTTTGGCGCATAGTTGATAAAATTGAGTCTTTAATAAATCAAGGCGAATTTTCTGCTGGGAGTCGTTTACCACCTGAACGTGAACTTGCAGAAATGTTTGATGTAAGCCGCCCTACCATTAGAGAAGCTATTATCGCATTAGAAGTACGTGGCCGAGTTGAAGTTAAAACTGGCTCTGGTGTTTACGTAGTAGAACAAAAAAATGCATCTATAAAATCAAAAGAGATCAGTGCATTTGAACTTACTCAAGCTCGCGCATTAATTGAAGGCGAAATTGCCGCTCTAGCTGCTCAAAGCATTACAGAAGAAGAACTAGAGCAACTAAATAAAACATTAATTGCTATGGAAAAAGGCCTGTATGTTGAGCAAGCCGATCGTGAGTTCCACGAAATTATAGCTAGAGCAACGCGTAATAAAGCACTTGAATTTGCAGTGTCTAACTTGTGGGATTTACGTTTAACAAATCCACAAATTGTTGCTGACTATGGCAGTGTGTGTAAAAACAATAACGAGTGCGTTATGGATGAACACACCGCTATTTATACAGCCCTAAAGTCGCATGATGCAAATGCAGCGCGCAGTGCAATGCACAAACATTTTAACCGCTTAATTAATGCTTTATTTGACGCTGTAGAATCGCGTGCACTTGAAGAAATTAAACGCAAAAATGATGAAAAACGAGGCCTCTACTCGCTTGATGGCTTAGTTAATAAAAGTGCCCACTAAGGCCTTTTAACCAACTTATTAAAGTTAGCAAACGCCTGTTTGCTAACTTTACCTCTTACTTTATTTACACGTCCTATTTAATATACTTTTAATTGCGCTATTTTTGGTCGCAAACACTTACCTATAAATTAAAAAAAAGATACTATGCCGCCATTAATATCGGCGGGTTTAGCTTTTATACTCCCTGCATAACATAACTAATTGATAGAGTTACTCAACTCAAGGATAAAAATGCAAGCATCTTCAAAAAGTTATTTACTGGCTATCGTGTGTGTTCTGCTTGCTATGATGACCATACAAACAGGCGCGTCATTTGCAAAACAGCTTTTTCCTATTGTTGGTCCTGAAGGTACAACTGCCCTTAGGCTTGGGTTTTCTGCCTTTATACTTTGCTTAGTGTTTAAACCTTGGAAACACTTACCTACTTCTGGTAATCGTATTCCTATAATTGTGTATGGTTTAAGTTTAGGCGGTATGAACATTTTGTTTTATTACGCCATAGAGCGTATTCCACTGGGTATCGGCGTTGCACTTGAATTTACCGGCCCATTAGCAGTTGCATTATTTTCATCGCGCCGTAAGCGTGATCTATTTTGGGTAGGCTGTGCTATTGCGGGCATTTTATTATTACTGCCTGATATGAAAGGCCAAGAAAGCCTAGATCCGGTTGGCGTTATATTGGCGCTTGCCGCTGGTGCATGTTGGGCAGGTTATATTCTTTTTGGTAAAAAAACCGGTAATCAAGGCTCTGGTGGTGCAACTGTGGCTATGGGTATGACTATTTCGGCCATTGTACTTGTGCCCTATGGCGGAATTTTGCAAGCCTCTTCATTCAGTTGGGATATTATTCCATTAGGTATTGCTATTGCAGTACTCTCAAGCGCCCTGCCGTATACCCTAGAAATGATCACTTTGCGTAATATGTCGTCGCAAGGCTTTAGTATTATGATGAGTTTAGAGCCCGCAATTGCAGCATTAGCCGGATTACTCATATTAGGCGAACTATTGTCTATTTGGCAGTGGCTGGCAATATTACTGGTAATTATTGCCTCTGTTGGTAGCTCGTTTTCAAACGCAAAAAAACAGACTACTTAGTTAACTACCAAATAACCTAAATAATCTAAATAATCTAAATAAAGTCACCACGCAACATGGTGACTTTATTGTGTTGTATCCAGTAATTTTTTAACTCACAGCCTTACTTTGCTTTTTAGTTGTAACCAAATAGCCAATCAACGAAATAAGCGGCATGCCCGTCGCGACCAGAGCAATACCTGTCCACCCGCACGCTTCATATAATGGGCTGGCAATAAGCGAGCCTACTGCGCCACCTACAAATATACTCGTCATGTAAATAGCGTTTAAACGCGCACGGCTTTGCGGCTCTAGTGCATACACTGCACGTTGACCCAATACCATATTGGCCTGCACAGCAAAATCAATAAACACACCGGTTAATGCCAATACTATAATGCCGTAAGGTAGCTCAAATAAGCTTGGTAAAAAGCACACTGCTGCAATTACTTTGGCCAGTAACGATACCTGATGTGTATAGCCTTTATCTGCCAAGCGACCAACAATGGGGGCAGCTACAGCACCTGCCGCACCCACTAATGCAAACAATGCTATTTCTGATTGCGATAAACCATACTCACGGGCAAGCACAACCGGTACGCTCGTCCAAAATAAACTGAACGATGCAAACATTAATGCTTGAAAAAGTGAACGTTGGCGCAGCACTGGTTGGCTAATCATTAACTGTTTAAGCGATTTTAATAACTTAAAATACGTTGTTTTATGGGTAGGTTGCCTGCTTGGAATAGCAAAATAAATTACGCCTGCAATAAACACCATACACCCTGCTGCAAAGTAAAATACAGCACGCCAACCAAAGTGATCGGCTATTAAGCTCGATATTGGCCTTGCAAGCAAAATACCTAACAGCAAACCTGCCATAATATTACCAAGCACCTGTCCGCGTTTTTCATCCGACGATAAATGCGCAGCAAGCGGAATAAGGACCTGAACAGACACCGAGCTTATACCTATCATCAAACATAAAATAAGCATTACATTAGGTGAATCAGCCAATGCCGTACCCACTAAACTTAAAAACGACACAGCGAGCGTTATAAGCATTAAGCGTTTGTTTTCTATTAAGTCAGCTAAAGGCACTAAAAAAAATAGCCCAAGGGCATAGCCAATTTGCGTAAGCGACACAATAAAACTAGCACTATGCGGGCTCAACCCCACCTCGGGTGCTAATAACTCAATAATGGGTTGAGCGTAGTAAATGTTGGCAACAATAAGTCCGCAACATAAAGCAATAATGCTAACAAGTGTATTGCTAAGTGGCTGCGGTGAAACGCCTGTTTGAGTCATGTATTTCTCTGTTTTGTACAGTTTAATAATAATAAAACCCAATGGGTACAAAGCCCATTGGGTTATAACCTCGTACTTTGCTTACTTTATTGGTGATGGCTTACCATGCGGGCTTGAGCGTAAATACTGTTTAGGTGCAGTTACAGTAGCGCCAAGCTCTGCTGCTGCATGCCAAGGCCAGTGCGGGTCATATAAAATACCACGCGCAAGTGCCACGCCATCGGCTTGCTGCTCGCTAATAATATCTTCGGCTTGTTGCGCCTCAGTGATTAAACCAACGGCTATTACAGGCATTTTAACAACGTTTTTTATCGCTGTTGCAAATGGCACCTGAAAATTAGGTTTTACTGGTATTTGTTGCTCAGGGCTTAAACCCGCCGTACTTACATGAATAAAATCACAGCCGAGTTCATCAAGCGCTTTACTAAGCACTATCGATTGCTCTAAATCCCAGCCGCCTTCAACCCAATCGGTTGCCGAGATACGCACACCCACTGCTTTTTCACTTGGGAATACCGCGCGTACTGCTTTAAATACCTCAAGCAATAAGCGCATTCTGTTTTCTAGGCTACCACCGTAGTTGTCATCGCGCTTGTTTGAAAGTGGCGACAAAAACTGGTGTAACAGGTAACCGTGCGCACCATGTAGCTCGATTAAATCAAGGCCGAGTTCATCAGCGCGTTTAGCTGCACTGACAAAGTCTTTAATTAGTGAGTCAATATCGGATTGGCTCATTGCTTTTGGTACTGGGCTGTTAGCGTCATACGCAATTGCCGAAGGGGCGAGCGTTTGCCAGCCATTAACATCATCAGGTGCAATGGCATCGCCACCGTCCCATGGTTTTTCAGTTGATGCTTTGCGCCCAGCATGCGCTAACTGAATACCAATAGGCATAGGGCTGTATTGCCTTACTGCTTTTAGGCTTTTGTCTAGGGCTTGCTGGGTTTTGTTATTCCAAAGCCCTAAATCGCCATAGCTAATACGCCCTTCTGGGTTTACTGCTGTTGCTTCTAAAATAAGTAATCCTGCACCACTTAAACTCAATTGGCCCAAATGAATAGTATGCCAATCGCTAGCAGCGCCATTGTTTGCTGAATACTGGCACATGGGTGCAATAATAATACGGTTATCTAACGTTACTTGCCCAAGTGATAAAGGCGAAAATAGTTGGCTCATTGTTAATCCTTAAAAACACGCACAAAAAAGTGCTGACAAAACAAAAAAAAGAATACGAAGCGGCAATCAAACACGCTCACTCAATAACTTACACAGTTACTTATAATTCCGACTTAACACTCTTAATGGGGATAAAAATATACTTTAATAGTGCTGATAAAAGCATAATTAATAACATTATAAACTATCAATTTTAATGTAATAATTTGTTTAACGAGCACATCATAAAGCCATTTTTAAAAAATGAATGACTATTTACCTTTAAACAAGAGTGCGATTTTTAACCTAGCTGTACCTAATAGGGCTAAGCTGTTGCTTATATTGCCTATTAACTAAATAACCCCCCCCCATAAACAAAATATATTTATTCTATAAAAGTGAATTAAAATTCAGTTTAAATATTCCAAGCTACTTCACTCCCCGATAAACTGCTTAACTTAATTTACTAATGTAAAACATTTGAACCGGGGATCACTTTTTATGTTTAAACCAAGCTTGTTAACCTTGGCTATTTCGAGCGCTGTTTCTAGCGTATTTTTATTGCCTAATGCCGCACTTGCTCAAGAAGAAGTTGCAGCTAAAAACAAATCACTCGAAGTAATCGAAGTTACAGCAACAAGGCGCAGCGGCTCTGTGCAAAATGCACCGCTAAATATTACAGCCCTTGATGCAGATATTATGAAAGATCAAAATATCAATGAGCTTGCAGATGTAGCGCGCTGGGTACCTGGTTTAACAATTACCGATCAAGGTGGTCGCTCAGGCTCGCCTATTATTGTTCGTGGTTTAAATACCAATTCATCTGGTCCATCATCAGATGGCGGCACGGTATCTACTTACATTAACGAAATTCCGGTTTCGGTAGATATGCGCCTTGTAGATATTGAGCGTGTTGAAGTATTAATTGGGCCACAAGGCACCCTTTATGGTGCAGGCACATTAGGCGGTGCAATTCGCTACATGCTTAAACAGCCTGAGCTTGATTTTACATCGCTTGAAGTTTACGGCGACCTGTTTCAAACAAAAGAAAGTGACTCTCTAGGTGGCGAAGGCGGTTTTATATTTAACCTTCCTATTATCGAAGATAAATTAGCGGTACGCGCCAGCTTAAATGTATATGAAGATCCGGGTTTTATCGATTACGGCTATGTAGTAAGTGAACCTGGCGTATCGTTGCCAGATCCAGATTGGAGCGATAGCTCAGCAGTTAATAACAACCTTAAAAATGTAAAAGACGCCAACGGCGAAACTACCACAACAGGTCGTATTTCCGTACGCTTTAAACCAAATGAATCGTTTGAAGGTACGCTTAACTACTTTTACCAAAACCAAGACAGCGAAGGCCGCTCGATTGTTCATTACAACAGCCTTAATGCAAATAACGGTTTAAGCGATGTAATAGGTAAATACGAATCGGCTTATCGCTTTGAAGAACCTCGCGAGAAAAAAGATCAATTACTAAGCCTCGAACTAAAAGCAGATTTAGGTTTTGCAGAGCTAGTATCGGCAACCGGTATTTCAAGCTTTGATGCCGACGGTCAACGCGATCAAACAGACTTACTAATTCGTCTTGATTACGGTTATGAAGAGTTTCCTTCGTTTTCAACGTTTACCCGTGAAATTGACGAAGAAGATACCTTTACTCAAGAAATTCGCTTAGTGTCGCAAGGCGACAGCGACTTTAACTGGATTGTGGGTGGCTTTTACAACAAAACAGAAACCGAAGCATCAAGCCGAGAGTTTACCCCTGGGTTTGACCAATTCGCTATCGATAACTTTGGTGGCGAGCAGCTAAGACCTGACTCATTAGAATACTTAGAGCTTACAAAAAGTACCGTCACTGAGTCTGCACTATTTGGTGAAGTTGGCTACCAAGTTACCGACAAATTAGATGTGACCATTGGTGCCCGTTTTTACAAATACGATATAGAGTCGCAAGCGGCTTTTGACTTCCCGCTAGCAAATACATTATATGGTGGAGTAGATCCTGATGTAACCACCGTTGCATACGAAAAAGACGAAGCAGGCGATAACGGTAACTTATTTAAATTTAATGCTAAATACCAGTTCACTGACTCAGTAATGGGTTATGTAACAGTAAGTGAAGGCTTTAGAATTGGTGGTTCAAACGGTTTAGTGTCTTGTCCTGATCCAATTGTTGAGGATCAACAAACAGGTTGTGGTAAACCTGACGAATTATTATATGAAGCCGACACCACAACAAACTACGAGCTAGGCTTTAAAAGTACATGGTTTAGAAGCCAACTACACTTTAACGCCGCGTTATTTAACGTAGATTGGGATGATGCACAAATTACAGGCGCTACAGATATAGGTCAATTAACGTACCTTTCAAACGCAGGCAGCGCTAATGCAAGAGGGGTAGAAATTTCAACCCGTGCTATTTTATCTGACTCGTTTTCAGTTTACGCAACCTATGCTTACACAAAAGCAGAGCTAACATCAGACGCACCATTTTTGTTTAATGCCGATGGTACCGATGGCGCAGAAGACGGCGACCGTTTACCAGGCTCACCTGAAAATCAATTTTCGATGGGTGTAAACTATCAAACAGACGTGTTTAACGACAAAACGCTTGATATTAACTACGGTTTAACTGCGCAAAGCGACGTGCTTTCAAGAGTAGGGCTTCGTGATAACGGCGAAACACTACCAGGTTACAGCTTAAGTAATATATCAGCTAAATTAACAGCTGATGCATGGTCAACTACCCTATATGTTGATAACCTATTCAACAAATACGCGGTTACATCCGTTCGTCGTTCAGATGAAGACATAACATCAGCTAATGGCGCCGACATACAACGTAACTACGGCCATTACATTAATCGCCCGCTTACGGTAGGTGTTAAATTTAACTACAAATTTGAAATATAATTTATAGTAATTTTTAAACAATGTTTTAAGGCTCAAATTTATTTGAGTCTTTTTATTTTCTTTCACAAAATAATTACCAAAAACCATGCAGCCAAATTTAAAGCAACTTCATCAAAGCGCAATACACTCCCTAAACCAAGGTAAAATAGAGCAAGCACACAAAGCCCTAGTGGAGTTAGTGACACTCAAACCAGACTTTGCTGATGGGTATTTTTTGTTAGCTATGGTTAATTTAACTGTTGGGCAAATACACAAAGCAATAAAGCTCATCGAAAAAGCCCTTACCCTTGGCCAAAGTATTGAATACACCGCGCAACTTGCTAAATGTTACGCACTTACTGGCGAATTACAAAAAGCAAAAAACACCGCACTATCGGTGCCATTAAAGCAAATAACTAAAGCACTTGATGCCGACACACTCGGCGTTGCACTTACTCAAGCAGGCATTCACGAACACGCACTTAACTACTTTGAGCACGCTATTACACTGGCTACAGCGGCTAACAAAGCTCAACCTCCGTTTTATTATAACTACGGTGTAAGCGCTAAGTTTTTAGGGCTATTTGATAAAGCCCAACACGCTTTTGAAAATGCCATAGCGCTTAACCCGCTGCACCACCAAAGTCATTTTGCATTAAGTGATTTAACTAAAGTAAGCAAGCAAAACAATCATATTGAGCGCTTAAAAACCGTAGCTGAGCAAATCACTCATCCCGATGCAAAACTACATATTGGCCACGCACTTGCAAAAGAGTACCAAGACATAGGTAAGTTTGATGATGCGTTTAAAAGCCTAGAGCAAGGTAAGGCGGCTAAACGTGCTATGCAGCCGTTTGATCATAAAAGCTCAACCGCATTATTTGAACACATTAAACATTTAAGTGAGCAGCATAAACACGCGCTTACACAAGGTAACCCAACGGCAGAGCCTATTTTTGTATTAGGTATGCCCCGCTCTGGCACCACATTGGTTGAGCGTATTTTATCGAGCCACAGCGACGTACAATCGGCCGGAGAATTACAAGACTTTGGCCTAAGCGTTAAAAAGTTAAGCCAGACTCAAACACCGCATGTACTCGATACTCAAACTCTCACTCAAGCGTATGAGCTTGATTTTAATCAGCTTGGGACAACTTATTTAAACGCGACTCGCGTAACCACTGGCAGCCATAAACACTTTATAGATAAGCTCCCGTTTAACTTTTTTTATATCGACTTAATTACTAAAGCGCTGCCAAACGCTAAAATTATTTGTATGCTTCGCGACCCAATGGACACCTGCATCGGTAACTATCGCCAGTTATTTACAATAAATAACCCCTACTACGCATACTCGCTCGATTTACTCGACACAGCCAAATTTTATAGCCGTTTTTACAAACTAATGCAGCACTTAAGCGGCCTACATAGCAATATAAAATTAGTAAAATACGAAGAATTAGTCGCCCAGCCCGAGCAGCAAATAAAAGAGTTAGTCAGCTTTTGTAATTTAGAATGGCAAGCACAATGTATAGACTTTCACTTAAACACCGCTCCGGTATCTACGGCCAGTAAAGTGCAAGTACGCCAACCATTAAATAGCAAAGCAATTGGCCGTTGGAAGGCATTTAAGCCCCATACTGATAAAGCAGTGGAGTACTTTTTAAAGCAAGGTATAGTATTGAATAAACGTTTTATTTTACCGGTGGGAAAATCCAAATAGGCGGCTTTGTGCCAATGTAGGTCGGATAAGCGAAGCGCCATCCGACACAGTAAAATACCTTGTCAATTATTATCAACATTTTATGTTGTGGAGTGGCGGAGAATGCCAACAGCAGATATTACCTTTCAAAGCCTTTGAGTGGGACTGCTAAGCCACCATTGCAGTCATTGGGGTTTAAGTTAAAGAGCCAATAAAACTAACACTTCACTTTGTCATCCATTGCTCTACTATGTATAACCAAAATCAGGATGAAATAAGGCCATACATTTCTGTTATTATGAAAAATCTATTATCCATTCGTTCTTATAGCACAAAACCAACCCGTCACTCACATCACTTTAATCAATTGGTTTTACCTTTACGTGGTGTCATAAATATATGCGTTGGTGATTTCAATGGTAAAGTTGCGCCAAGTGAATGTGTTGTAGTTAAAGCCAATGAAGAGCACTTGTTCACTGCAGATACTGAAGCTAGATTTGTAGTTGTGGACATGAAAAACCTACCCCTAAATATTTCATCTTCACACTGTATTGTTTTTGCAATTAACTCATCCCTTAAAAGTTACTTAACCTTTATCGAAAACCAATTAGAAAATAAAGTTAATGCTCAATTAGAACAGGCGATGTTTGAAATGTTCAATTTACTGCTTGCAGAGCAACCTTTATTGCCAAAAGTAGATAACCGTATTGGTACAGCAATATCCTTCATAGAGCAAAATATTGCAGAGCAACTTCACATTAAACGCCTGGCTGAATCTGCTTTTCTAAGCGAAACGCAGTTTAAGAAACTATTTAAGCAACAAACAAATATGACTGTGATGAAATACGTAACCAAACTTCGTATGGAAAAAGCGCAAGCTTTACTAACACACACAGATTATCCACTATCAATCATTGGTGAAAAAGTAGGCTGCAAAGAGCCGTCAGCCTTTAGCCGAAAGTTTTCACAATACTTTGGCCTACCACCTAATAAATTCAAAAAGTAAACTTAGTCTTTATTGTCAACGATAGCGTCTTAATTGTTAAAAACTCCTTTCATCATTAGCATACAATTTCTGTATTGAAATAATAAAAAACAGGTTTCACTATGCAAAGTCATCACGGAAGTTTTAAAGGTGTAATTGCTATCATTATTGCTAGTTTTTTGTGGGGAACAACAGGCACCGCAGCAAGCTATTCCCCTGATGTGAGTTCGTTTGCAATTGGTGCATTCTCTATGGGAATAGGGGGAGTGCTACTTGTTATTACAGCACGAAAAACGTTATTTATAGATTATAAGCTCATGATCTCACAGCCTAAGGTATTACTTTTAGGTGCCGCTTCTGTCGCTATTTATCCATTAGCATTTTATACTTCAATGCGTTTATCAGGTGTTGCAATTGGCACTGTGGTTTCAATTGCTACGGCACCTTTTTTTGCTGCAATCCTTGAAAGCCTAATTAGTAAAAAAAATATATCACTGGAATGGGTATTGAGTTTTGTTATTGGAGCTATAGGTATTACTCTATTAACGTTAGGCAGAGATCAGAGTAATGATCCTTCATACAGTATTAATCAACAGAGCCTGGGTATTCTTTTGGGGTGTATTGCTGGATTAACCTATGCAGGTTATTCATGGGCAGCAAGGAGTTTAATTGAAAGTGGAGTTCATTCGAAATCGTCAATGTCAGGACTGTTCGGTTGTGCTGCTTTATTGTTACTCCCTTCATTATGGTTTACAGGTGATAACTTATTTTCAAGCGCAACCAATGCATTGGTATCTTTGTATATGGCAGTAATTCCAATGTTTTTAGGATACTTACTATTTGGTTTTGGCTTGAATTATATAAATGCAAGTAAAGCGACATTAATTACCTTAATAGAACCATTAGTTGCAACTGTTTTAGCCGTTTTCGTTATTGGTGAAAGGTTTAAGATAATTGGTTGGATAGGTGTGGCTTTGGTATCACTATGCCTATTAATGCAAACCATCAAACCTCAAAAGCAATTAAGAGTACCTATTAAATCTATGTAGCTTAAGAGCATTGACAATGCTTTTAAAAGCTTACCATAGGGTATAGTTCATTTATATAAAGTAAAAAACACGAACGCTCGTAACGAACGTTCATAAAATGTAATAACCAAGGAGACGAGTATTGACTTCATACATCATAATTTCTCACAGTCTGCCTCACGCTCACAGCCGAACTTCGCTAAAGTGCCATTTATAGTATTTGAATTTAGGTCTAGATTGATGATCGTAAATGCCAGCATAGCGGTTGTTCAAGTATTTATATTTAGATGACTTATTTGTATCCCCCTAATCTCTGCCATATTAGAAAGTTACTGGTTAAGATTAGGTTTTTGTATCCAATGAAAATACAAATAGGCTGTTAAGACAATACTTTCCAAAAGGAACTAACTTAAATGAGCATTCTCAGATAAGATTAAATCAAGTTGCCAGACAACTTAATGAGAGACCGCGGAAAACACTAGAATACGAAACACCTGCGGAGCGATTTAATCTGTGTGTTGCATCGAGTGGTTGAACCCACAGCTCTAAGCCGACTAATGGATACATGCAATTTGCAAATACTCAATACTTTAAAAGCCTTTGCTTTATACCAAGCTGAAGGGTAACTCCAGCAGCACATTATTTTGTGATTATAGGGGCTTATTATTCTGTTTTTAAAACCATACCTTTCGATTGGGCAAATATCACTAGCGCAAATACTATTTCGGTTATCCCGCCAATAAAGGCGCCGATTACAAAATTGGCATTTAATACAATACACAACATGCCAAAAAACATAAGCGAAGCACCTAAAATCCAGTACACTTTCATGCCATATAAAGTGTTGAAAACTAAATAGCGAACACCAATTATCATCAGCATTATTGAATAAAACCATTCAGCTTAAAGTTTTGCTACGTAAAACGCTAAAAACAAACCAACAAATAAAATAATAGTGCTTTCTAAGGCCAATTTACCTAATGGGTTTTTAGGGTCATGATTGCCAGAGCGTTTAAGAGCTTTTGAAAGTAGCATGGCTAAAGGATGTATAAACATACCACCAAAAAACAAAGTAAGCATACTCGATTGATTTGAATGCAGTAATGCGACAAAGCCAGCTATACACCAAACCAAGCCAGACACTAATACACCGGTTCCACCACCGAAGTATGCGAGGTTCATATTTTGTTGCGCATCTTCAAACTTCATAAAAACCCTTAATTTTAGAAATATCCCTAATTTAATATTATCGCATCGTTATTAGTTACAAATCGTTACTCGAATACACACTTAAAATAGGGAATTTATAATCGGCAAACGATACAGTTACCGATTGTGTTTCGTTGCCTTTGAAACCGAGTTTAAATTCCATTGGCATGAATCGGCTGCCGTCAGCAAAAAGTGCAAGTAAGTGCTCCTCGCCTAATTCTCGATTGCCCGACGATAAGTTAGTTAGCGTTATAACAGCCCAGCGTTCGCCCTCTTCATTGCTCATTAATACATAATTAACGATTTTAAAATCCCCTTTTTTAGGGGTTATGTTGCTATCGTTTGCAAACGATAAGTGCATGCTATTTGGTACTGCACGGTCAACATTTAGCGCTTTAATAGAGTCGGCTTGGGTTGCCCACGAAAGCACCAATAAAATGATCACTAAGGCTTTATTCACTGTTAGTTCCTTTTTATCACCAAGTAGAATACCTAGTAAATTACATAACAATAACTGTTTAAATTATATTCGCATTCCATACCTATTATGTAAACAAACAATCATCGCAATTTTACCCAGCGCTTTGGCTGCGCCGCTGCAGACTAAGCGCTCATTCAGTTTGCTTGCGCTACTTTAGGGTAATAACGAGTGATAAGAGTAAATAATTAAAGCTAACTTAAAGTAAAAAGCGCGATTAAACAGGAGTATAAACGTATGGCAAGCACACATAAAAACTCAACAATGGATTTATCTGATCCCAGTAATAGCATTCAAGTAAGAGGGGCACGCGTTCACAACTTAAAAAATGTAGACGTTGATTTACCTCGTAACGCATTGGTTGTTTTTACAGGAATATCGGGCTCTGGAAAGTCGTCGCTTGCGTTTGGAACGCTGTTTGCTGAGTCGCAGCACCGTTATCTTGATTCAGTATCGCCTTACGCCCGAAGGTTGATAGATCAAGTTGATGAGCCCGATGTTGATTCTATTGAAGGGCTACCGCCTGCCGTTGCTTTGCAGCAGCAACGCGGCGCACCGTCGGTTCGCTCATCCGTTGGCAGCATAACAACTATTTCTAACGCGCTACGTATGCTTTACTCACGCGCAGGCGAATATCCCAAAGGGCAAGGCATACTTTACGCCGATGCGTTTTCGCCGAATACGCCACAAGGTGCGTGCCCAGAATGCTCAGGAATAGGCCGAGTGTTTGAAGTAACCGAAAAGCTACTTGTGCCAGATGATACAAAAACTATTCGCCAGCGCGCCATCGAAGCGTGGCCACCTGCATGGCAAGGTAAAAACCTAAGCCGTATACTTACCTCGCTTGGTTATGACATAGACACACCTTGGAACAAACTTTCTAAAAAAGCACGGGATTGGATTTTATTTACCGACGAAACACCTAGTGTGCCGGTATACCCAGATTACACCTATGAGCAAACACAAAATGCGATAAAAAATAACGAAGATCCAAGCTACATGGGAACTTTTTCAAGCGCTAAACGCTTTGTTTTACAGTCTTTTGCTACTACCCAAAGCCCGCGTACTAAAAAGCGCGTATCACAGTTTATGCAAATATCGCAGTGCCCTACTTGCCAAGGTAAAAAATTAAAACAAGCATCGTTAAGTGTTAAATTTGCAGGGCTTGATATTGGCGAGCTATCTCAACTTACATTAAACGAGCTTGCTAAAAAACTAAGTAACGCCGCCAATACCAAAGTAAATAAAAATACAAAAAATCCAGAGCAAGCCATTGTTACGCAGCGCATTGCCAGCGATATACTCACCCGTATTGAAGCACTAACCATGCTTGGTTTAGGATACTTGTCGCTTGAGCGTACAACGCCAACGCTCTCACCCGGAGAGCTACAACGGTTGCGACTTGCCACACAAATTCGCTCTAAATTATTTGGGGTAGTTTACGTGTTAGATGAACCTTCAGCGGGTTTACACCCTGCAGACACTCAAGCACTTTTAAAAGCGCTTGATGAGCTAATAGCGGCTGGCAATTCTGTATTTGTTGTTGAACACGATGTTAGCGTTGTTAGACATGCCGATTGGATTGTTGATGTAGGCCCTGATGCCGGTGTGCATGGTGGCAACATTATTTACAGCGGCCCTGTTGAAGGGTTAAGAAAAATAAAAAATTCGCACACCGGTCGTCACCTTTTTGCTAAAAACGCCATTCAAGAGTCAACTCAAAACAGCGCGCAAAAAAAGGAGCAAAGGCAGCCAAAAGCGTGGTTAAAATTGGCTGATGTTGAGCGTAACAATCTTAAAAAACTCAATGCAGAATTTCCACTGGGTGTTATGACAACCGTTACTGGGGTTTCGGGATCTGGTAAATCAAGCCTAGTAAGCCAAGCGTTAGTAGAGCTTGTTTACGAAGCGCTCGGGCAAAAAGTAGTAACACAAGCGCCAACCGACGAAGCCGACTTACTCGAACAAGAGCTGCAAACACACACCAGCGGAAAAATCATTGAAGGTATAAATAATATAAGCCGCCTGATTACCGTAAATCAAAAAGCGATTGGCCGTACCCCTCGTTCAAACTTAGCTACCTATACGGGTTTATTTGATCATGTGCGTAAACTATTTGCTTCAACCCAAAAAGCAAAAGAGCGCCGTTACGATGCCGGTCGTTTTTCGTTTAATGTAGCTAAAGGCCGTTGTAAAAACTGTGAAGGCGTTGGCTTTGTAAGTATAGAACTGCTGTTTTTACCAAGCGTTTACTCACCTTGCCAAGTGTGTCATGGCAAACGTTATAACGAGCAAACACTTGAGGTTACATATCGTGATAAAAACATAAGCGATATTCTCAATTTAACGGTTGAATCGGCGCATACCTTTTTTGAAAATGAGCCTGCAATACTGCGAGCACTCGATGCACTTATGCAAGTAGGTCTTGGGTATTTGCGTTTAGGGCAACCTGCTACCGAGCTTTCTGGCGGTGAAGCGCAACGTATTAAATTAGCCACCGAGCTGCAACGTGCGCAGCGCGGCAACACGCTTTATGTTCTTGATGAACCAACCACAGGGCTGCATCCATCGGATGTATCAATGTTAATGTCGCAGTTAAATAAATTAGTTGATGCTGGCAATACCGTTATTATGGTTGAACACGATATGCAAGTAGCCCGTAATAGTGACTGGGTAATTGATGTAGGCCCTGGTGCTGGTGAAGAAGGCGGCTTAATTGTAGCGCAAGGTTCACCCGAAAAAGTGGCAAGCGTAAAGGCGAGTAAAACCGCACCATTTTTACTTAAATAGTTAATAGATGACGCTTTTAGTTGTATAAAAGCGTCATCTATATATGGTAGTTAACGCTGAAAATAACAGCTTGAGATAGATTAATTATCCAAAGTTCAGGTTTACTAATACATCCCGTTTTTATCTTGGTAACCAATCTGAAATAGCTTTACCTATTTCGTGCGGTGAATCCTCTTGAATATAGTGAATACCGCTTACGGTTACCTCAGTTAGGTTTGGCCATGTGCGCACAAAATCTCTTGCGTAACCAACTAAAAAAGCACCCGGTTCAGCATTAATAAATAGCTTTGGAATATCGTGAGAGTTAGCTAAATAGCTCGCATAGCTTTTAACTAAAGCCACGGTATCGGCAGGCTCTCCAGCAATGGGCAGTTGGCGAGGCCCTGATAAAATTGCACGGCGATCTTCTCCTGCATTTATAAAGGGTCTGCGATACTCATCATGCTCTGCTTGCGTTAATTTGCGTGCAATGGTCGCTGGTAATATTGTTTCAATAAAAAAGTTGTCATCAAGCACCATTTTTTCACCCTCAGCTGAGCGCATAGTGCCAATAGGGCCGTGCAAATCTTTAGGAAAATCGTCCCATGTTGGAAAGTCAGTAACAATTGCTTCCATAAACGCAATTGCTTTTACAGCATCACGATGTGTATTAGCCCAGTTAAAACCAACGCCTGAACCCCAATCGTGCAGCACCAAGGTAACGTTATTATTTACACCCAACGCTTCTAAAAGTGCAAATGTGTATTTGCTGTTTTCAGCAAGTGAGTAGCTGCCTTCATGGGTGTTATCTAACTTTTGTGAATCTCCTAATCCAATCATATCGATAGCAATTAAACGCCCTTTTCCTTGCAAATAGGGCATAACGTTTCGCCAAAGGAAGCTAGATGTAGGGTTACCATGTAAAAATACAATAGGATCACCTTCGCCTTCATCTATATAAGCCATTTTTTTATCTAATACAGTTTTAAACTTTTTTGCATAACGTAATGTTTCTGAATCATTCTTCATTTAATTATATCGCTTTATTTAACTGATGAGCTGGCGGTAAATCCTCGCTCATCTAATTTGTGTAATATTCGAAGTAGATTAACTAATTTCGAGTTAATATACATGACTGAGTCACACAATAAATGAAAGCGCTTAATTTGTCACTATATTTATATGATCGAATCACATATAATTAAATTTATGAAAAATGAAAAATATATATCAAATTTAATCGGCACGTTTGCTACTTCTGTTTCTAATGACATTGAAAAACAGATTGCCGAATTAGGCGGGCGAAGCCTAAGCCACGAAGCGGCACTGGTCACTATTTACAATCATCCTAATGAAACCATTGATGTACTAAGCAAGGTTTTAGGCTTAACGCATTCTGGTGCAGTTAGATTAATAAATACACTTGAAAAAGAAGAACTTGTAGAAAGGCGAAAGTCAGTAAAAGATGCCCGCTCTGTTGTTTTATGCGTAACGGATAAAGGCAGCCAAAGAGTTGAACTAGTACTAGGCAGCAGAGAAACAGCCACCTCTAAAATACTAAACAACTTTAATGATGAACAAAAACAAAGCTTTTTAAGTTTGATAGAAATAGCACTTGGCAGCCTAACAACCGAGCAGGTAGAAGCACGTAAAATATGCAAATTATGTAACGAAGGTGTATGCCGTAAACAAGGCTGCCCGGTAGAAAACTCAATTAAGTAACTAATTACTTCATGCATCTGCCCACTATAAACGTATTAAATTATTTGCTTTAATACGTTAGCGCTCAAAGTGTTAGCTCTTTAAAAAGCGTTCTATTTTAGGTTTTACCGTAACCGACATTATCAGCATTATAGTTAAACCTATTGGTAATGCGGCTAATAACCCTTCAGTCCATCCAGTTACAAATACACGCATATCTGCATAGCCAATATTATTAGTAGCGGTAACAAACGCCATCACCGACTCCATGATCAGCGCCATAAAAACACTAATAACTAAATTACGTTTTAGCTCGCTACTAGTAGGCAATAACTTATTAACTAGCTTGTGCATTAAGGTCATCATTACAAAACCAACAGGCGCCATAACCAATACTGCACTTATAAATGAGGTAAACTAGTCGGCATAAAAATGCTCTGTAACACCCACATTCACATAAGTCATAATGCCAGTTAGAGTACCGCCAATTAAGGTAATAATACTTACCATAACCAGTATTTTATAAATTACAGGTGTTTTTTTAGGCTCAACCATTACTGGGTTTGCTGATACGGGTGTACTCATTTTTGGGCATGCCTTAAGCGTTAAATGGATGACAAAATCAACCATAGCAAATTAATTGACAATATCAACCACTTTTTGAGCTAACCAAAAATAAGCCAAATTCCAACTAACCCCATTAAGCTACCCGCAATACGGTTCATCCATTTTATATTATCACCACGGCTTAAAAATAAACGTAAGCTTTTACCGCCTGTTGCGTAAGCTAACATACTTAAAAACTCGGTGGTCATTATAACACCAAGCAATACTAAAAGCTGAGGGGCTACAGCATGCTCAACACTTATAAAGGGTGGCAGTAGTGAAATCATAAACGCCCACCCTTTAGGGTTAGCAATTGCGGTTACAAAACCTTGCGTAAATAACGACTTTCTACTTACGTCACTTGGTTTTGAGGTATCGACCGACATTTTGCCTTTGGCTCGCCACATGTTAACGCCAATGTAAATTAAGTACGCACCGCCTACCCACTTTAAAATGGCAAACGCATCTGGGTAATTTAACATTACGCTTGCAACGCCTAATACCGCAGCTATGGCAACGGTTGCTACGCCTAACAGCTCACCTATCATCATCCATAATGTGCGGCGCACACCAATGCTCATACCGATTGTCATGGCAAGGGTCATACACATACCAGGCGTTATAGACACAAAAAAGAACGTCGGAATAAAAACCGCAAGTGCTGCTACATCAATCATTAATTTACTCTCATATTAAAAGCAAAAACGCGGCTATAAGTAGCCGCGCTGTTGCTTACTCATGTTTATTACTATTGCCCAGTACTTACCACGGGTTCAGTAATGACCTCTACTGGATTTGTTGTATCGTTTAACAAATACTTATCTAACCACTGTTCTTGTTCCCACAATACATGTAATAAGCTTTTACGCGCACGGTAACCATGTGCTTCATAAGGGAGCATTACTAAGCGGGCATCTTTACCTAAACCTTTAAGCGCTGCGTACATGCGCTCACTTTGCATTGGGAAAGTGCCGTGAGATTGAGGGTGGGTCTTCTTGCACCCCACCGCATATGTTAAAAGCATCTATTGCCCAGCACTTACCACGGGTTCAGTAATAACCTCTACTGGCTCTGCTGTATCATTTAACAAATACTTATCTAACCACTGTTCTTGTTCCCACAACACATGTAATAAGCTTTTACGCGCACGGTAACCATGTGCTTCATAAGGGAGCATTACTAAGCGGGCATCTTTACCTAAACCTTTTAGGGCTGCGTACATGCGCTCACTTTGCATTGGGAAGGTCCCTGAATTAGGATCTTCTTGACCGTGGATCATTAGCATTGGCTCATTGATTTTTTCAGCGTGAAAAAACGGCGACATATTAGCGTACACACTTTGTGCTTGCCAAAAATCACGCTCTTCTCCTTGAAAACCAAACGGCGTTAATGTGCGGTTATACGCGCCACTGCGGGCAATACCTGTTTTAAATAAATCGCTATGAGCCAATAAGTTAGCAACCATAAATGCACCGTATGAGTGCCCTGCTATGGCAATTTTATCTTTATCGGCAATGCCTTTTTTAACTAATACATCAACAGCTGCTTGCGCACTTGATACTAACTGCTTTCTAAAGTTATCGTTTGGCTCGCTGCCATCAATACCCACTATTGGCATTTTAGGGTCGTCAAACACGGCAATCCCTTTGGCAAGGTAAGGCATTGGGCCCCAATAACCAATGTAAGTAAATGCATACGGCGACTCACGAACTTGTGATGCTACGGCTTTATCTTTGTATTCGAGTGGATAAGCCCACATAAGTACCGGTAACGGCCCTTGTGTTTTATCGTACCCTGGTGGTAAATAAAGCGTGCCCGAAAGCTCAACACCGTCGTCGCGTTTATAACGTAATTGCTCTTTAGTTACGCCTTTAAATGCAGGGTACGGGTGCTCAAATGTCGTTAATTGCGTTAGCGTGTCGTTACCTAAATCACGTATAAAAAAGTTAGGTTGCTCAGTTTTAGATTCGCGAATAGTAATAAATCGCTCACCTTCGTCGTCAAGCAGAGCGCGTACACGCTCGTAGTATGGCGCTTCTGATTGCCATAAACGCTTGCTGCTATTTGTTTTAACATCGTATTGGTCTAAAAACGGGATATTACCTTGCTCTGAAGCTCCATTACCGCGCAGGTAAATATAACGCCCGCCTACAATTTTAATTACGTTTGCGCCTAAATCGTTGCGCTCGTAAATTGCATTCCCTGGGTCTTTATACGCGTCGTTATAACTACGCTCTGAAAATAAAACGCGGTTTCTGTCGGCATTTCGAGGTTGTACAACAAAGGTGCGTACTTGGCGATCGCTAAAGCGCCAGTCTGTCAGCATTGCTAAGTTTTCGTTACCCCACTCCATTCCCGCATAACGGCGTTCTACTTTGGCAAATAATTTAGGCTCGCGTTTAAATGGTGCACGTAAGCTGTAAACATAATCATGATGCTCAACATCGGTTTTCATGTCGCCGCCATCTTGCGCCTCGGCCCAAATAACCTCTGCACCTTGATCGGCTCGCCATTCAAAATCGCGGCGGCCAGTGCGTACACTGTCGTAACCTTGTGGAATGTTATCGGCAAGTGGCTGTTTTGCCAGCTCTGCTAATGCATAGCCGCGCATGCCCCATATTTGCCATGTGCTTGCAAATCGGCTGTAAGGCACTTGATACGAAAACGGCTCATTAATACCGGCTACTAAAATATTGGTAGAATCAGGTGACACCGAAAATGATTTAAATAAAGAAGGGCTACCTATTGCTTGAGTTTTGCCATCAAGCGTTATGTAAGCCAATTGCCCTTGGCCGTAAAACTTAAACTGTGATTCATCAAACGGGCTGGTTAATAAATTTTGGTAAGTACGTGCTGGCGCTTTTTCGCCAGTACTTTGTTGAATAACAGGCACTACATTTTGGCTGTTATTTTCAAGCCTTGGTTTACCAAAATTAACAGCAAGATTTGCAACAATGGCGCTGCTATCTGGCAGCCATTTATATGGCGATGCAGTTAGTACCGAATTTAACGCAGCACTAGTTAACTCTTTTGCTTGTTTGGTTTCAACGCTGTAAAGCCATAAGTTGGCTTGGGTTGGTTGCTCAACAACAAAGGCTAAATATTTACTATTAGATGACCATTTAGGTGAGCGGATAATGCCATTAGGTAAGTTATTAATACTAATAACCGACCCGCTTTGAACATGCTTTAGCTCCACAGCACTAAATTTGGCACTCACACGAGAGCGCGAAAAATTAGCGGGGTTTAGCTTAATACCAGCAAGCTTAAGCTCTTCTTTTGCAAGTTCATCAAGGGTTACTACACGTTTGCTTTCAAAAAGCGCTAGCCACTGGCCATCGCTCGATAAGTAACTAGTGGGTGCTAACTTAGCGTCAACCAATGCTGCAAGTTCGGGTGATGGGGTTTGATAGCCCTGCTCGGCGTAACTTGTTGGGACTAATGCCACACAACAAATAAAGGCAACTAACAGCCTAAAAGCGCTCATGTTTTTATCCTTTTGTTATTTTTTACTCTTATAGGCGTATATAAACACGTTTTGCTTTGTTCATAAAGTATTAAGGTAAGTTAAACACCTCTAAAAGATGACTTAATAGTGCTGATTAAGCTAAACTACAGCGCTATTTATTCACCACTGCGGTACTTAAAATACAATGCATAACAAAGCCAAATCAGTCACCATTTTTGATGTTGCAGAGCGTGCTGGTGTATCAAAATCAACCGTATCGTTGGTGCTTACCCAAAGCGATAAAGTGGGCAATAAAAGTAAACAAAAAATACTCAAAGCGATAGATGAGCTAGGGTACGTTTATAATCGTGATGCCGCTGCTATGCGCTCAAAACGCTCTAACTTAGTGGCCATAGTAATAAATGATTTAACTAACCCAGCTATGGCACACCTTGCTACCAGCTTACAACTTTTGTTAAACGACAATGGTTTACAAGCCATGATTGTAAGCTGTAATAATAGTCTTGAGCTACAAGCAAACGCAGTTAAAAACTTAAAAGAATACAACGCAGCTGCATTTATTATTTGCCCCGTTGCTAATACTTGCCCCAAATGGATTGATGCGCTCAGCGCGCAACACAAAGTAATTACCTTAATGAGTGAAGTGCCCTTTAGCGCAGCTCCGTGTGTATTACCCGACTATAAAAAAGCCAGCCACGTAGCCAGTATGCATTTACTTGCACAAGGCGTGACAAACATAGCATTTATAGGCAATGAACTTACTTTAAGTGATTCACAAGCACTGCAAAGTGGCTTTAATACCGCATGCGCGCAGCACAGCATTACACCATTAGCACCCATTGACTGCGCAGTAAACACAGTCCTTAGCGCTAAAAATGCATTTATAGAAGCATATAAACACAACCCCACATTAAACGCAGTGGTGTGTGCAAACGATATTATTGCTCAAGGTGTTATTGCCGCTATTAACTCATTAACTCATCACTCTATTAAAGTAGTGAGTTGCCACCACATTCCTAATAGCGCGGTTATAAATAATCACTTAACCACCGTAGCTATTAG
>Ga0207878_100061_pt1 | contig 153861 bp, 142 predicted proteins | sample LinPmetageLP41_FD_184053 | JGI IMG/M metagenome (GOLD analysis project Ga0207878, IMG submission 184053) | Marine viral communities from the Pacific Ocean - LP-41 (SPAdes) | ecosystem: Environmental > Aquatic > Marine > Oceanic | place: Pacific Ocean | collected 2010-08-27
ATAGCTAAGCGGTGCCTTTTAATACTGCAAGAGCTACTACAAAATACAGCCCCGCCAGTAAAAACACTGGTAAATGTAAACTTACAAATTAGAGATTCTAGCCAATGAAAAAAGTGCTGGTAATTGGCTACGTATGGCCAGAGCCAAATTCGTCTGCTGCGGGAACGCACATGATGTCGTTATTAAATGCATTTAGAGCGCAAAACTGGGACGTTGAATTTGCAACGCCCGCGCAGCGCACCGACCACATGGTAAACCTTGACGACTTTGGTATAACCAGCCAAAGCATTGCACTAAACTGCGATAGTTTTGACGAATACGTTAAAGCCTATAACCCAGATATGGTCATGTTTGACCGCTTTATGATGGAAGAGCAATTTGGCTGGCGCGTCGATAAACATTGCCCAAATGCGATTAAAATTCTCGATACCGAAGATTTACAATGTTTGCGTAACGCTCGTCACGAAGCGTTTAAAGGTGAGCGCGAGTTTACAACCAGCGATTTACACTCAGACATAGCAAAACGAGAAATTGCCGCTATTTTACGCTGCGACCTAAGCTTAATTATTTCAAGTTATGAAATGAGCCTACTAAACAGCGTATTTAAAATAGAGCCAAGCTTATTACACCATTTACCATTTATGGTCGATTTAAGCTCATTACCTACAAGTACAAAAACGTTTGAGCAGCGCCAGCACTTTATGACCATAGGTAACTTTAGACACGCGCCAAACTGGGATGCTGTACTTTACTTACAAAAAATATGGCCACTTATTCGCAAGCAACTCCCAAAAGCAGAACTACATATTTATGGCTCTTACCCACCACCAAAAGCCACGGCACTAAATAACCCTAAAACAGGGTTTTTAATAAAAGGCTGGGCCGATAATGCGTTTGATGTAATGCAAAGCGCACGCGTATGTTTAGCACCACTGCGTTTTGGTGCAGGCATAAAAGGTAAATTGCTTGAAGCCATGATTATGCAAACACCCAGCGTTACCACTAATATTGGTGCAGAGGGCATGCATAACGATTTACCATGGCCTGGTAAAATAGCCAACACTGCCGACGATTTTGCCAATGCTGCTGTTGAAATGTACACCAATCAAAGTGACTTTGAACAAGCGCAGCAAAATGGCAACACGCTCCTTAATACGCTTTACGATAAAGCACAATTGAGCACGGTGTTAATTAAAAAAGTCGATTCAATAAGTAGTGATTTAAACGCTCATCGCGAAAAAAACTTTACAGGCCAAATGCTCAAACATCATACAATGCGCAGCACTCAATACATGTCGCAATGGATAGCTGAAAAAAATAAAAAATTAGATTAAAAATGACTAGACACACACCAATTAGTGTTTAAAATCGCGCCCAACAAACGTGGGCAGTTTTAGCTGTATTGTCTATATTTTTAGCTTAGTTATCGCAATATTTGGTCCAAAAAGATTTGAAAACTGCAACCTTTACAGAAAAACGCAAATTTATCGTTAAATTGGGTAAAATGCTTCACAAGTATGGTACGCCTGCTTACCGCCTAGAAGCCCACCTAATGGAAGTGGCTACATATTTAGGACTTAAATCGTCGTTTGTTATGTCGCCAACTTCGGTAACGTTTGTTATTTGGACTGATGGCCACGAAGACGAGTACACCCATGTTGCGCGTGTAGACCCTGGCGATCACGATTTAGGCTCACTTGCCGACACCGACGATCTTGTAAACCAAATGCTTGACGACAAGCTAACTTTACAAGAAGTTGACGCCCAGCTAGATGCTATCTACGACATGCCAAACCCATACAACAAACTTGTTACGGGCGTTGCCTTTGCAACTTCTGGTGGTGCGTTTGCAATGTTAATGGGTACTAGCTGGACTGATGTTATTTGGTCATCGCTTCTTACTTTAGTTGTTTATTTGTTTGTGCTTTGGTCTGGACGCTCAAAACGCGTAGCCCATATGCTTGAGCCATTAGTGGCCATAATATCAGCAATACTTGCCTGTGCAGTAAGCGTGTATATAACACCTGAAATAAACATACGCTTGGTGGTACTTTCGGCCATTATTGTATTTATACCAGGTTTAGCACTCGCGCTTGGCTTAGCAGAGCTTGCAGCGCGGCATTTAGTGTCGGGTACTGCGCGAGTCATGGACTCGTTTATGCTGTTATTTAAACTCTATTTTGGCGGTTTTATTGGCATAGGTATTGGCTTTGCACTCTTTGGGCAAGCTGACTTTGTACAACCTGAACCATTACCAAAGTGGACAGCATGGCTGGCTATATTTTTACTTTGTAGCAGCTTAATCGTTATTTTTAGAACCAAACTTAAGCACGCTGTGTGGTCTATAGCATCAGGCTTTATAGCGTACGGCACCAGTATTGGCTCGGCTATGTACCTTGATTACACATTAGGTACGTTTGTGGGTGCTTTGTCGGTGGGTATTTTTAGTAACTTGTTTAACCGCGTTGCTAATGCGCCGGCCTCTATTGTGGCCATGCAAGGCTTAATTGTATTAGTACCAGGTAGCAAAACCTATATTGGCTTAAACTCACTCATTGAAGGCCAAGACTTTATATACGCAGAGCATATAGGCCAGCAAACGTTTTTAATATTTATGTCGCTTGTTGCAGGACTAATATTTGCAAACGTAGCCCTACCGCCTAAAAAGAGTTTGTAAGCACAAACCTATAAACAAAAAGCCTGTTACCTTAAAAAGTAACGGGCTTTATTATTTATAATGCTATTAGCCGTGCGGTATTGTTAAAACAATTTTCCCTACGTGCTGTTTTTGCGTTAACACTTGCTGCGCCGTCACTATTTCACTCAGAGGAAATGTTTTTGCCACAATAGGCTTAATTTTTTCTTGCTCAACAAAGTTAACTAAGCTTTTAAATACCTCTGGTTCTAACACTGTGCAGCCAAAAAACGTTAAGTCTTTTAAATATACAAAGTACGTATATCTAGCTCAACTAACGCCCCGCCAACAGCGCCCGATACCGCATAACGCCCTTTAGGCTTTAACACTTCTAGCAGCTTTGGCCATTGATCGCCAGCTACTAGATCAATAACTACATCAACACTGTTTTTACCTAAGGCTTGAATTAAATCGTCTTCACGAAATATAACCTTATCGACATCTAAATCTTTTAACTGCTGCGCCTTACTTTTGCTAGTAATTGCAATAACATTAGCACCACGAGCTTTGGCTAATTGCACTGCCGCAGAGCCAACCCCGCCCGAGGCTCCCGTTATTAAAACAGTTTGCCCTTGCTGCGGATTTGAGCGGTACAACATGTTTTCGGCTGTCGAATATGAGCACGGAAAAGACGCCAGCTCAACATCGCTATAGCGACTATTAATTGAATAAGCATGGATTGAATCAACTACAGTGTACTGTGCAAATCCGCCATCGCACTCTGAGCCAAAATACCACGGTGCTTTTAGTGTTTCGCCGTTAGCTTTTACTAAACATGGCTCAACTAAAATACGCTCACCAATACGGTTTTTATCAACACTTTCACCAACGGCTACAATTACACCACATACATCTGCACCTTGAATGCGCGGAAAAACCAAGGCCTCACTAGACCAACTGGCATCTTCGCTTTCACCACCTTGTTTAGAGTACCAAGATAAACGGGTATTTAAATCGGTGTTGTTTACACCCGCCGCCATTACTTTTATTAGTACATCGGTGCTTGCAAGAGAAGGTACGGCTATATCGGTTGCATACTTTAATACATCAAAATCGCCATGCCCTGTAAGCTGTACGCCATGCATTGTAGTGGGTAAATTTGCCATTGTTTGCTCCTTTAAATTAACTGTAAAATACTTTGCTTTGCTGTAATTACTGCCTCATCGCCCATTACAGGCCATGCGCTCGACACCCCTTCATGCAATAAAAATAAGGCACTCGCCATTGTTGTATTTAAGCTTTGCTTACCTAATAACTGCCTAACCTCGTTTTTATGATTTTGCACCGCATTACTTATTGCTTCATCTTCAGGAAAAGCCGACAACGCATTAATTGATAAACAGCCATTAGGTGCAAACTCTTGCATCCATAATTTAAGCTGATCAAACATATGTAAAACTGCGTCTACCCCTGGCTTGGGTGAATTTTCTAGCAAAAAATGTAAATAACGAGTATGGCGGTATTCAAGCGCTGCAATGATCATGGCTTGTTTTGAAGGGTAATATTTATAAAGGGTGCGTAAACTCACACCACTGAGTTTTTGAAGCTTTGCCACGCTTGGCTCGGCAAAGCCATATTGGCTGAAGGCCACCTCTAATGCTGCTGCTATGTCTTGTTTAAGCATATTATTAAACCCATGTAGAATGAACACTCTACCCACATGGTAGAGCATTCATTCTACACGGTCAACATTTGAGGTTTACTTTGACGCTTCCCTATTGCTCCTAAAGACTCAACAAGGAAGCAATTTAACTAACGTAACCAATTAGTTTTACCCAGTTCGACGACTTCATCCCCTTTGCCGTTTATTAACGCTTTCATCATGTAAACACTAAAGCCTTTTGCTTGCTCTAATTTTATTTGCGGCGGCATCGAAAGCTCTTGCTTTGCAGTATCTACTTCTAACACAACCGGGCCTGAGTGATTCATCATCTCATCCATTGCCGAAGGGAGTTCGTCTGGGTCACTTACATGAATTCCTTTTAAACCGCAGGCTTGTGCAATTTTAGCAAAACTTGGATTTTCTAAATCAGTGTCGCTTGATAAAAACCCGCTGGCTTTCATCTCCATTGCTACAAAACTAAGTGAGCGATTATTATAAACAACAATTTTTATAGGCAAATTAAGCTGCTTAAGCGAGATTAAATCACCCATCAACATCGAAAAACCACCATCGCCACACATTGCAATTACTTGGCGGTCTCTATCTACCGACTGAACACCCATTGCCTGCGACATCGCATTAGCCATAGAACCATGGTTAAACGAGCCTATTAAACGCCGCTTACCATTCATAGATAAATAACGTGCGGCCCATATTGTTGGCGTGCCTACATCACAAGTAAACACAGCATCGTCAGCCGCTTGCTCGTTTAGTAAACGCGTTAAGTATTGCGGGTGAATTAAATTTTGTGAGGTTTTACCACTGGCAAGTTTATCGAGATCTTTTCGAGATTCTTTATAGTGCTTAACACTCTTTTGTAAGTGCGAGTCTGTGCGATCACCTTCAATGTACTCAAGTAATGTGGCCACTGAATTTTTTGTATCGCCTAATACGCCACAATCAATTTGAACGTGTCGCCCGAGTGATGCCGCTTTATTATCAATTTGTAATATGGTGGTATTTTCAGGGTAAAAAGCCCGATACGGAAAACTCGTGCCAATCATTAATAATGTATCGGCCTCTTGCATTGCATGATAGCCCGAGGCAAAACCTATAAATCCGGTCATACCAACATCATAAGGGTTATCGTATTCAATAAATTCTTTGCCGCGCATGGCATGTACTATGGGTGCTTGTAGTTTATCGGCAAGTGCTACAATTTCATCATGTGCATCTCTACAGCCTGCACCGCACAACAACGTTACTTTTTTACTCTTATTAAGATGCGTAGCCATTGCTTTAATATCAGATAAATCAGCAACAGTAGTGGCTTTTTTTGGAACATTCCACTTAGGAGTAATACCCTTAGGTATATCTTTTAATGCAATATCGCCGGGTAATACAAGTACACTTACGCCTTTATTTAATATTGCTTGGCGCATTGCGGTTTCAAGCAAATAAGGCATTTGTTCTGGGTTTGACACCATTTCGCAATACACACTGCATTCTTTAAATAATTCTTGCGGGTGGGTTTCTTGAAAGTAATTGCTACCAATCTCTGATGATGGAATATGCGAAGCTATTGCTAACACCGGTACATTATTACGCTGACAATCAAATAAGCCGTTAATTAAATGAAGATTACCCGGACCACACGAGCCAGCACACACCGCAAGTTCACCTGATAAGTGGGCTTCGCCACCGGCTGCAAAGGCTGCGACTTCTTCATGGCGCGTACCTAGCCATTCAATTGTGCCCATTTTACGTAAGCTTTCACTAATGCCGTTAAGTGAATCGCCAGTTACCCCCCAAATTCGTTTTACGCCAGCTTGCTCAAGGGTTTTGGTGATAAAACCTGCGATATTTTCACTCATAATATAGAACTCCTAACAGTTAAGTTATTCTGTAAATTGAATTATCTTTGGGCTCTACCAGTACTAATATCGTTTAAAAGTGCGCTCAATTAATGAGAAACGACACACATGAAATACAAATGATAGAGTAACAACAATACGTTTAAATATTGTCATGCACCTATACTGATACATAAAACATGAATGTCGCCTTTAAACTATATATGAATAAACTAAGATGAGATTTTTAGTGGCTTAACTATGAATATGGTATTATCTGGCCCAATTATTTTACTGAATGTTTCTGTGTTATTTTTATGCCAAACTCAGCTTCTTGCTTTACCCCTTTTTTACAAAATATAAATGCGCTTTCGCTTCCAGAAACATTTACCTTTCCCTTTTATTATCAGCCGCATCCGCTAACTATTGCAGCTGCAACACAGTTGCAACAACAGCTAGAACCACTAGCGCATTTAAAAGCCGAAAACGCAGGTAAAATGTTTGGTGTGTTAGTTGTGCAAAACGAAAATAACCAGCTGGGGTTTTTAAGCGCGTATTCGGGGCAGATTGAAGGCGATAAAGGCAGTATTAACTTTGTGCCACCGGTATCAAATATGCAGCTAAACGATGAAGGTTATTTAGCACAAAGCAAAATTATTAATGACATGAACAGCCAAATTAATGAGCTTGAAAGCAGCGCAGAGCTCACCGCTATTAATAAAAAGCTTGATGAATCAAAAGCTATGTTTAACGAGCAATTACTTGCGCAGCAAGCCCTAATGCAGGCCGGAAGATTAGTACGTAGAAAGCAGCGAACTGAAGGCGAAGCCGAACTAAGCGAGGATAATTTTGAGCAACTTAAAAATAAACTAGCCGGGCAAAGCATTGTTGAAAAAAAGCAATTACAAGCGCTTAAGCTTAATTGGCAAAATAAAATAGAACAGCTAGAGAGCGCTCAAACCAGAATTACAGACAACGTAAAACATTTAAAAAAGCGCCGTAAAACGCTATCTAAAAATCTACAAAAAATGCTTTTTGCTCAGTATCAGTTTTTAAATGCCCATAAAGAAGTAACCGACCTAAATGCTATTTTTGCACAGCTGCCAGAGCATACTCCACCCTCTGGCGCAGGCGATTGCGCAGCACCAAAGTTATTACAATATGCGTATAAACATAATTTAAAGCCCATTGCTATGGGTGAGTTTTGGTGGGGAGCAGCCCCTAAATCAGCCATTAGGCAACATAAAAATTACTACCCTTCTTGTTATAGCAAATGCCAACCAATACTTGGGCATATGCTAAAAGGCCTAAATGTTGAAACCAATCCGCTACTTGAAAACCCAGCCGATGGGAAAGAGTTAAGTATTATTTATAAAGACAACGACTTACTGGTGGTAAACAAGCCTGCTGAGTTTTTATCGGTCCCAGGTGTAAATATCGATGACTCTGTGTATATGCGCATAAAAACACAATTCCCTGAAGCTTCAGGCCCATTAATAGTTCATCGTTTAGATATGTCGACCTCAGGATTATTGATGATCGCACTTAATAAACGTGTACATAAAGCCCTGCAAAAACAGTTTATAGAGCGCACTATTGATAAACGTTACGTTGCACTGGTTGATGGAAATGTAAGTGAAGATAGCGGCGAGATAAATTTACCCCTCATGCTCGATTTTGATGACAAGCCACGCCAAATGGTGTGCTATACAAATGGCAAACCTTCGCTTACTACTTGGCACGTACTTGAGCGAAAAAACAATATTACTCGTTTACAGTTATACCCAAAAACAGGGCGAACACATCAGCTACGCGTTCACTGCGCCCATAGCTTAGGATTAAATATGCCTATTATTGGGGATACACATTACGGCCAAAAAGCCGATAGACTCCATTTACATGCCGAGTATTTAGCGTTTACTCACCCAATAACTCTTAAACGCTTAGAGTTTAAAGTAGCGCCGGATTTCTAATAATTATAAGGCGCTTTACATGTGCGAAAATATACTTATAAGGTCTTTAGTTTATTAACGGCGTTACCAATTTAGAATATAGATTTATATTAAAATTTATTTAGGTATAGAGAGCCTTAAGGCTTGCTCCCATTATAAGATTCCAATGTTTTTCTCTAAAGACAGTTTAATCACAAGTGAGGAGTACAGCCTAATAATCTCGTCAACGATTCCTGCAATACTCTATTAGCTTATTGCTGTAGTTATAACTAAAACGATAATTTTTAGTATATCTCTGTCGTTCCTTATCTATCACTGTGTAAAAAAAGCACTCATTGGGTTTTTATACTACGTTATTGCCTACTTAAGTGTAATGTCTATACATTTTAGGTTTTTCCTGTTCTAAGCAACAAACAGTCCGCTCTAAACTCACATCAAACAGGTCACACGACCTAGTATTTTAGTGATTAATCATATTATTACTTATTAAGCATTAAGTTATAATTTAAAAGTAATGCTATAGTAAGTTAAACAAATAATAATAAAAGTCATAAATGTTAAATACGAATAACAATACGCATATACAAAAATTTAAACGCAGTGTATTGATCAAAGCTGCTCTTATTTGCTTTTTTATATTTATTAGCATGTATAGTTTTGCTGATAGTAGTGATGAGAATACGCTTTTAAGTTCTTTGGATTTCAGTAAAGCTGAAAACTTGATTAACGATGTTAGAGCAAACAAACTAGATTACTTAATCAATGAAAAAAACTCACTAAAGCATTTGAGCTAAGCAAAGAGCAACGCTGGGAGAGGCTTCACCTAGAGGCTGCTGCGCTGTATGCTGAACTGCTATTTCGACAAGAACGCTACAAGCGTTTAAAGCACCACTTAGCATTTTACTTAAGTAATAAACAACTAACAGAACAAAAAGATGTGCACCTTTTATTTTTAGAGTCGCAATTAAAATCTTTAGCTAGAAATGAAGATCCAACACCTGCAAAAAACCTTGCAAAAGAGCTTGAAAAACTAATACCTCAACATTCAGATAACGAAAAAATTATTATTTTTCGCGCTTTAGCTTACTACTACACAGATACTGATGTGTTAAGAAAAACTTTAAACGCAGCTCTAGAAGGCTTAGAGCTTGCTTTAAAAAACAATGACTTTGCAGCGCAAGGCTATTTTTATAGAAAAATAGCCGATGCTTATCACTTACTTACTGATGTAGATAAAGACAAGAGTAAAGCGGTTTACTATGCAAAAAAAGCAGTAAAAGCGTACGAAAAAACAAGCGATGGCCTTTTTACTGCAAAAGCATACTGGAGTTTAGGTAATGTGTTGTTAGAAATTAATGACCCAAACAATGCCTTAATACAGTTAAATAAAGCCTTGAGCTATTTTAAGAAAGTTAACATGAAAAAAGGTTTAGCATTTGCTCAATACTCAATTGCTGACATTCAATACCTTCAGGGAAATTACAACACAGCGTTAACGCTAGTAAACCAAAACATTGAACTTGCCCGCTCTGCTGGCATTCACGATATGCACCTTGCCTCATTGATTTTACTAGCTGATATATACATTAAACAAAACTTATTAGATAAAGCAAATCAAGTAAACGACGAGGTATATAATAATCTAGATAAGTTTACCCGTAGTATATATAAAGCTCGATTTTTAGCTAAACGCTATGAGCTTAAGCGAAAGCTGAACTACATTGACGATGCCTTTGAAGCAATCGAAGATAAACTCGTTTATACAAAAAAGCACTATGAAGCAACGAGCGAAAGTAACATAAAAGCACTCCAAATTAAGTTCGAAGTAAAAGAAAGAGAAGACAAGATATCGCAGCTAGAATTCGAAAAAGATATCAACAAACTTCAAGCAATCGAAGAACACCAACAAAAAATAATTTGGCGCTTAAGCGCATCCATTGCATTCATTTTAGTTCTTGTATCGTTATTCTTATTTTACCGCCAAATACGTCAGCGAAAAAAATATCATACTATTGCGTTAACCGACTACCTAACTAATAGTTTAAACCGCCGTGGAGTAATGCAAATAGCTGATAATTTGTTAGCCAACAAACCAGCATCAATTGCGATTGTTGATTTAGACTACTTTAAAAATATTAATGACAAATTTGGCCATGACACAGGGGACTTAGTACTGATTAAGTTTGCTCAAGCCGCTAAAGATACGCTAAGTGAAAATGATACATATGGGCGTTACGGCGGCGAAGAATGGCTGTTTGTTTTGAATACATTAGATAAGCAAAAAATTAACGACACGTTTGAGAACTTAGCACTCACTTTATCTGAATATTGCCGTGAAATAGAAGCCTTACCGAGTAAAATAAACATTACCTTTAGCGTGGGTGTTGCAATAAGTAATACTCACTCTAAATCACTTGATGTGCTTATTAAACATGCAGACCAACAGCTGTATAAAGCAAAAGAAAATGGCAGAAACCAAATAGCAATCGCGTAAATATACGTTATTAGTCACCTTCAATAATCATCTGTTTTATTTTGTGGGCTTTTTCAAAGTGATCTAATTTATGGGTGTGTATCCACCACGTAGCTGCTTGCATAAGCATCTCAGGATCCGTATTTTTATTTACAAAAAAAGCGTAAAAAGAAAGTCCTACGTTTTCGCCTTTGGCTGCTATTTTTTTATCGCACACAGCTATAATTTTTGCTTTTAGTTCTTCCTGCATACATACCTTATTTAATTGTATTTTTACTATCTAAATATACCATTTAAAACACTAACGATTAGCTGTAAAAGACTTCTATCAACAATACTATGATTCTCAAACTCTTTATTAGGCGTATTTACTTTTGTAGCTTTGCATTCATTATCTAGTGGCTCATTTTTATGTAAATCTGTTTCATAAGCTATATCAGCTTGCTCCATGCATTTTGCAGAGCCCGCATAAGGCTGAGCAGCACAGCCAGTTAAAAATATACACAGCGATAATAAAGCTAAAAACGCTTTCATAATAAATCCTATTTTACGCACCTTCTGCCTTATATTATAGCTACAAGGTTGCTTATTTAGTCGGCTATCAAAACAAGTAGGTCAATAAAAAACACACCTACTTCATCAAAAAAAGTATCCTCTTTAGCATTCTTTTTTAATTGAGCACTTATACATTCATTATAAACTTCTGAGCTTGTTTGAGAGCCATTTGGCTCATTTATTTCTGCTTCTTTTATGCATAAGCTTCGATCAGAATACGGGGCTGTACTACATGCACTTAACAATGCACACAGTAGCAGTGCTGTAGTGAAGGTTTTTATATTCATCCTTAAACAATCCTATTAATTAAAGTTTTATAAATCACATATATAAAACGACTATGTAAAACCTGTACCTAAATAACGCTAACACTTTATCACTCCACTAAAATATACAACCAGTAAATATTTGTAAGGTTCTGTAGAGCTAAAACCTGAAAATATTGCATAAGCGTGCTTGTAAAACTTACAGGCTGCATACTCCCATGAGCAAACGAACAAATATAAACCTATTAAATTCAAAAAGTTAAATCATGGCATTTAGCTTGCTTCAATATTTGTAAGCAATTAAAGAGCAAGTAAAGGATTAGTTATGAATATATTTGAAGCGCTACGTCACGATCATGATAAACAACGTAAATTGGTAGATGCACTTATTCAAACGCACGGCGATACAACTGAGCGCCACAAGCTAATGGACGAGCTTAAAACAGAATTAGAAGATCACGCTAAATTTGAAGAGCGTTATTTTTATAATCCACTTATGTTTGATGATTTAACGCACGAAAAGGCACGCCACAGCGTTGCAGAGCATCATGAAATTGATGAGTTAATTGAACAACTTGAAGATACCGAAATGAGCTCGTCTGCTTGGTTAATTGCGGCTAAAAAACTGCACCATTTAGTACATCACCATTTAAGTGAAGAAGAACATGAAGTATTTCAATTAGCGGGTAAAGCTTTGACCGAAGGGCAAAAAGAGAGCCTTGCTGAGCAGTACAACGATGCAATGCATTAAAACCGACTTCCATACACTCCCTTGTGTACTTATTGGTTATAAGCCTTATGGCTTATAACCATTTTTTTGCTTTAAATAAAGATTATTTAACAGTAAATTTTACGTCTTGGTCACGTAATAGATAAAGCGCAAAACATGCTGCCCACATTGGCCACGCAGTAAAAAATAATAAGTTGTTAAAGCCATCTATATACTGGTTGTAAGATGAAAGCGTTGATAGACCGTGCATTACAAAAATAATACCGTATGTAAGGCGTTTTTTAATACCCGCCATAAATGCTAAAACCAAAACAAGTTGTACAGCACCTATAACGTAAGCAATTATATCGGTAGAACCACTAATACCATAAAAATGCTCAAAAATACGTGCGCTATGTCCAGGGTTAACAAACTTATCGAATGTCCACATAACCATTACAATAAACACACCTACACGCAGAGATAAAAGTGACCACTGCAAACGATTTTGCACATCAGAACTGATTGAACCTGTCATAAAAATTCCCTAAAAAATATTAATAAACGTTAAGGTAAGCTAGACCGTATAAGTTAATTTTTATTTCAAAAAACAGTAATTATTTTTATTAACGGTACGTTTGAGCATTTATTTATAAATGTTAGGCCGTGTCGTACATGCTTTATAGAAGTATACTATGCTTAAAAAAATGATAAAAAGCAGCCATTTACAGAAACGATAAATTAAAGGTACTTAAGTACTACTTTTAAAATAATTGTTTGGGCTTATGTTCTAAAAAACAAAAAGAAGCACAATTTTATTGAAAGTTATTTTTATAGCCTTCGGTCTTTATCGCCAACAACATTTTAACCGTAGAGAGAAAACGTTTGAAACACGCATATTTAGCACTATCCCTAGCCACTATATTAAATACACCATTAATAGCATTTGCAGCTGAAGAACCAAAAGCAACAACTAAAAGCGCAATTGAACATATTGAAGTGGCTGGCCAAGTTCTTAAATCTCAAGGTTTATCTGTAAAAGATGCCACTGTAGATGGCCCTTTCGGTGATAATTTAGCGCTACAAGATATAGCCCGCTCGGTCACGCCTATTTCAAGCGAGTTAATAGAGCAACTAAACATTACTACCCTACAAGACGTACTTGCAGTAAGCCCAAACACTTACTCTGCAAGTGGCTTTGGTGCGCCAAGTTTACCTACTATTCGTGGCCAACTGGGTGAGCTTTTTCAAGATGGTACACGTCGCCAAGCAGGTAATAATGGGTTTGGTGTGCCGTTATCGTTCAACTCTATAGAACAAATAGATGTAGTAAAAGGTGCACCGCCGGTTTTATTTGGCTCAAGCCAACGTAACGGTGGTTTTGTAAATTTACACTCAAAGACTGCCTCTACAGATGAAAGTAAAGGTAAAGTTAAGATCTCAGCGGGGCGATGGGATCAATACAGTGCGCAAGTAGATTACACAGCGCCAATTATTCAAGACAAAGTGGGCCTTAGAGTAAGTTACGAGCACCTTGATGAAGGCAGCTACTACGATTATTCAGGTACAAAAAGCGATAGTTTATTTGCAGCACTTAGAATTTTGCCAGACGACAAAAGCAGTTGGGACATTAACTTCGAGCTATACCAAGTTGAATTTACCGATAACGCCGGTATTAACCGCCCTACCCAAGCCTTAATTGATGATGGCCTTTACATTACCGGCCAAGGCGTGCAAGTAAATGGTAGTACCGTACCGGCGGCAGGTTCAATTGTATCGCCTACTGGGCAAGTAAAAATAGATCGCAGCACCGTACTTACCGACCCTGATAACCAAAACGAAGCAACCACTTATTTAATTCACAGCATTTATAAGCGCGAGCTAAGTGCTAATGCCTCACTTAAGAATATTACGTACTTTCAGCATTTACAGCGTGAAGAAATAGCCCAAAACAGCTTTGTAGAAATTATAGATGGCGCCGATACAGCGCAAAACCGTACTGAGCTTACTTACCGTTGGAATAGCGACCAGCAAACAATTTTTGCTTTTGACGTACGCTATAACAAAGTACTTGGCTACAGCCAATTTACTACCGAGGCCGATTTACCTATTGATTTAACTGGCCCACTTTCAAACCGCCGCATTCCCTTAACCGATACACAAAAAGCACGTTTAGTAGAGCTAAGCCCAGGTGTATTTGTATCGCCTGGTGGTCAATACGATTTAGATAACGATGGCAGCGGCGACTTTAACCTATCAGACACCACCGACTCACGCTCATGGCAAACAGGACTTGCCATTCAACAAGACTCTGATTGGGGTGATAAGCTTCATACTAGCGTGGGTTACCGCGTTGACTTTTACGATGTAGAAGCAAACGACCCTATTGCACCACAAGGCCAAGTTGCTGCAAGCGACAGCATTAACGAAATACTGCATTCTGGCCAAGTTAGCTTTAACTACAAAATAAATGCCGACTACACCACCTATGGTGCAGCAAGTTATAACGAAGCAACATCAAACAGTATGGCTGGCGGTACATCACTTGGCGGTGATAACACAATTAGCGCGCAAAATTTTGCTACCGAAAACACATTAGTAGAGTTTGGCTTAAAGTACGCTCCAACCGATAGCGACTGGTACGCTGATGGCGCGGTATTTAGCCAGCGCCGTAGTTTACGTAATCGCGACGGCAGCAATACAGGTATTCGTACCACAGGTTTTGAAAGCCAAGTATTTTACGATGCTTACCCTTATTGGCTAAGTGCGGGCTACAGCTACATAGATGCTCGCTACGACAACTCTGCAAGCAGTCAAGATTCTGCTCAAGTAATCGATGCATTTGATAATTCGCGCCCAGATATTATTGCAGGTACGGGCGTTGGCGCGCCAAGTTTTACCGCGTTTGCACCTTCAAACCGCCAAGTTCAGGGCATTCCAGAGCAATCATTCAGTTTTAATGGAAATTATTCAATTAATTCGAAATGGCAAACGGGTTTTTCAGGTCTATATACAAAGAGTTACCCATTAGACTTTTTGGCAACAGTTAAAATTCGTGATCAATACACGTTAAACGTTAATACGAGCTATGCTTTTACGCCTAGTACTAAGATGCGATTAGATGTAAACAACGTCACTAATCAAAAAAACTGGCGCCCAGTATTTGAAGGTGGTTATTTTGGCGCAACATTGGCATTTCCTGAATTGCCGATAAACGCAAAATTAACACTAACCCATAATTTTTAGAGCGGTTTGAGAGAGAACATGATTAAAAAACTATTTTTGGTATTGATTGCAGCAGCGGCTATAGGCTTGTTCTTTCACTTTAATTTACACCAGTTACTTACGCTTGAAGGCTTAAAAGGGTCGATGGATCAATTTAGCCAATATAAAGAGCAATCACCATTGTTGGTTTTTGGTGGCTTCTTTTTATTATACGTAGTGGTAACGGCTCTCTCATTACCGGGGGCGGCTATATTAACACTAGCCGCAGGTGCATTATTTGGCTTAGTTGAAGGCTTATTAGTTGCCTCGTTTGCCTCTACTGTAGGTGCTACGCTTGCCTTTTTAGTATCGCGTTACTTACTGCGCGATACAATTAAACAACGTTTTCCTGAGCGCTTAGACGCTATTGACGCGGGCGTTGAAAAAGAAGGTGGCTTTTACTTATTTACGCTTAGATTAGTGCCAGTATTTCCGTTCTTTTTAATTAACTTATTGATGGGTGTTACCTCAATTAAAGCATGGACCTTTTACTGGGTAAGCCAAATAGGCATGCTGGCGGGTACATTTGTATTTGTAAACGCAGGTACGCAACTTGCGCAAATTGAGAGCTTATCAGGCATTTTATCGTTAGATCTTATTTTATCGTTCGCTTTATTGGGTGTGTTCCCATTCATTGCTAAAGGAATCCTAAACGTGTTTAAAAAACGTCGCGTATACAAAAATTACACTAAACCTAAAAAGTTCGACCGCAACATGATTGTTATTGGCGCAGGTGCTGGCGGCTTAGTTACAAGTTACATTGCAGCAGCAGTTAAAGCCAAAGTAACCCTAATTGAAGCCGGCGAAATGGGCGGCGATTGTTTAAACTACGGGTGTGTGCCAAGTAAAGCCGTTATTAAAAGCGCTAAAATTGCTGAGCAAATTCGCCACGGTGAACACTACGGCTTAGAAAACGCAACACCGCAGTTTTCGTTTAAAAAAGTAATGGCACGAGTACACCAAGTAATTGCCGACGTAGCACCACACGACAGCGTTGAGCGCTACACAAACCTAGGCGTAGATGTTGTAAAAGGCTACGGTAAATTATTAGACCCGTGGACTGTAGAAATTAAGCTTAACGATGGCGGCACACAAACATTAACAGCCCGTACTATTGTTATTGCCACTGGCGCACGCCCATTTGTACCGCCACTTCCTGGTATTGAAGAAACTGGCTATGTAACAAGCGATACATTATGGACTAAATTTGCTGAGCTTGAAGAAGCCCCTAAAAAGCTTGTTGTACTTGGCGGTGGTCCAATTGGTAGTGAACTTGCACAAAGCTTTGCACGCTTAGGCTCAAATGTTACGCAAATTGAGATGAGCGAACGCATCATGATCAAAGAGGACCTAGAGGTGTCTAAATTTGCACATGAAGCGCTAACCGAAAGCGGCGTAAACATTTTAACCTCGCATCAGGCACTACGCTGTGAAGAGCGCGATGGCAAAAAGTTCATTGTGGTAAAACATAATGATACCGAAATCGATATTGAATACGATGAGCTACTATGTGCTGTGGGCCGAAGCGCTCGCCTTAAAGGTTACGGCCTTGAAGAACTCGGTATTGAAACTAATCGCACTGTAGTCACTAACGAATACCTTGAAACGCTTTACCCTAACATTTTTGCCGCTGGCGATATTGTAGGTCCGTATCAGTTTACGCACGTAGCCGCTCATCAGGGTTGGTACGCAGCAGTAAATGGCTTATTTGGTAATCTTAAAAAGTTTAAAGTAGATTACCGTGTTATTCCGTGGACTACGTTTATTGACCCAGAAGTAGCACGTGTTGGCTTAAACGAGCAAGACGCTATTGATAAAGGCATTGACTATGAAATCACTCGCTTTCAATTTGAAGAGCTAGACCGCGCCATTACCGACAGCGCCACCAAAGGCTTTATTAAAGTAATTACACCCAAAGGCAAAGACAAAATACTCGGTGTTACTGTGGTTTCTGAGCACGCTGGCGATTTAATAGCAGAGTTTGTACTGGCAATGAAACACGGTTTAGGCCTTAACAAAATACTAGGCACTATTCACAGCTACCCTACTTGGGCTGAAGGTAACAAGTACGCAGCAGGCGAGTGGAAACGCGCTCATGCACCTGAGAAAGTACTTAACATGCTTGAAAAATACCACACATGGCGTAGAGGCTAATATGTTTAAAACACCTTTAAAAGCGCTTTTGTTAGGGTCTGCTTTGCTTGCAACATCGTTTGCAAGCAAAGCTCAAAATATGCACGACAGCTGGAATACATTATTAAACAACCATGTTGTAGCTATTAATCATGGCCACAGCACAGAGGTTGATTATTCAGCAATAAAAGCTAAGCAAAGCGAGCTTAAAACCTATTTAGATTCGCTATCTGCTGTTACGCAAAATGAGTTTGATACATGGGAAAAACCTAAGCAGCTGGCGTTTTTAATTAACGCATATAACGCCTTTACTGTTGAGCTTATATTAACAAAATACCCAGATCTTAAGTCAATTAAAGATTTAGGCAGTTTTTTTAGCTCACCATGGAGCAAAGAGTTTGTGCCATTACTTGGTAAAACTCGCAGCCTTGATGATATTGAGCATGGTTTAATACGTGGCAGTGGTAAATACAACGACCCACGTATTCACTTTGCTGTAAATTGCGCGAGTATTGGTTGCCCTGCACTTCGTGAAGAAGCGTATACTGCTGATACATTAGAAGCACAATTACAAGAGCAAACAGTCCGCTTTTTATCAGACATGACTCGTAATATAGTGCAAGATAACACGCTAAGTGTGTCTTCAATATTTAAGTGGTACGGCGATGATTTTGAACAAGGCTTTAAAGGTGCAAATACGCTGCAACAGTTTTTTATGCAATACCCTAAAGCACTAAAACTGATACCCGCTCAGCAAAAAGCGCTTAAAAATAACGACATGAAAGTTAAGTTTTTAGATTACGACTGGGATTTAAATGCTCGCCAATAAATTTTGGCAAACATTATCGCGATACAGCTTTTGCTGTGTCGCGTTTTGCATTTGCCTTGTTATTAGCTTTAAAAGCCTAGCAAGTACACAATTACAAAGCCGTTGGCAGCAAGTTGAAAGCTTAGGCAAAGACCAAAGCGTATATTTTTATGCGTGGGGCGGCGATGCGCAAATAAATGCGTATATTCAATGGGCTGCGCAGCAAGTAAAAGCCAAATACAACATAAACTTAGTACATGTAAAGCTAAGCGATACCAGTGAAGCAGTAAGCCGCGTACTTGCCGAAAAATCAGCAAACAATAACGATAAAGGCAGCGTAGATTTAATTTGGATAAACGGTGCTAACTTTGCCACCATGAGCGAGCACTCATTATTACTTAAACAATGGGCTAATAAGTTGCCTAATTTTAGCTACACCGACCCTAGCAATAATCCCGCTGTTAATTTTGATTTTGGAATACCCACTAATGGAATGGAAGCACCTTGGGGTCAAGCTTCACTCACCTTTTACTACGACAGTTTAGCAATTGACGGCACTGCAAATAACACACTACCAACAACCCTAAACCAATTACTTAGCTGGAGCGCACAAAACCCAGGGCGCTTTAGTTACCCAAAGCCACCTGATTTTTTAGGAATGAGCTTTTTAAAATACGCGCTTGTTATGCTACATCAACAAAGTGATGAAACACTTAAAGCGCAGTTAAATCAGCCTGCTACTGCACAAAACACAGCCCAAGTATTAAACCCATTATGGGACTTTTTAAATAAGCTGCACCCAACACTTTGGCGCGGCGGGAAACACTTTATGCAAAGTGGTGCACAAATGCGCCGCTTAGTAGGCGACACAGAGCTAAGCATAGCGTTTACGTTTTCAGCGCCCGAAGTCCCCGCCGCCGTTAAACGTTATGATTTACCAAAAAGCATTCGTAGTTATGCAATGCAAGATGGCAGTTTAAGTAACACCCACTTTGTAGCCATACCTTATAATGCAAGCCATCAGCAAAGTGCGAAATTAGTGGCTAATTTTTTATTAAGTCCAGAGGCGCAAGCTCAAAAACAAAAAGCGCCTATATGGGGCGATAAAAGTGTACTTATTCAGTCAACGCTAACACCACAGCAACAAGCCTTATTTAAAACAACTCAGCCGCATCCAAGCGCGCTGCCTTTGAATAGTATTAAACGCACGCTAAGTGAGCCACACCCAAGCTGGGTAAACGCTATTATGCAAGGTTGGCAAACACGTTTTGGAATAAGCCAATGAGTGTTGTTTCAAATAAGTTAGCAGCAAGCCCAACGCTTAAACCACATAAAAGCGCCGATATGTTTAGTAAATTAGTTAAATTAAGTCCACGCTTTTTACTGGCATTACTAATTTTGCCGGTAATAGGCGGCCTAATTAGCGTGCTACTGCCCGCTTTTGGCTATGCGCCAGTACTTGAGCATACAACACTTGGCCTACATGGCTTTACTATGCTTTTGCAAACACCCGGCCTAACACACATGGTTATGCTAAGTGTTGGCACCGGATTAATAAGTACCTTACTTGCCTTTATCATTACGTTAATGATTTTAGCGGCATTTTTTAATAGCCCGTGGCTTAACCGTATTCAGCGTTTACTGAGCCCAATACTCGTAATACCCCACGCAGCAGCGGCTATTGCGGTTGGTTTTTTAATTGCTCCTTCGGGCATGATCTCGCGTTTAGTATCGCCTTGGTTTAGTGGATGGGAACTTGCGCCTAACGGTATGTTTCCGCACGACTCGTTTGGCATTAGTATAATTTTAGGGTTAACACTTAAAGAACTGCCTTTTTTACTGCTAATGGCACTCGGTGTACTTGCTCAACCTGAGCTTGGTAAAAAGCTGCGCCAGCAACATAAAGTAGCGCTTAACTTAGGCTACTGCCCTATGACTGCTTTTTTTAAAGTGATACTGCCAAGCCTTTACCCATTGCTGCGCCTACCCATTTTAGCCGTATTGGCTTATGCCAGTGCAAGTGTAGAAATGCCACTTATTCTGGGGCCAAATACACCACCCACCTTGGCAGTCGCTATTATGCACTGGTTTAACGATGTAGATTTAAACCTGCGTATTAAAGCCTCTGCAGGGGCATTATTGCAGCTTGTACTTACTGGTGGTTTACTAGCTCTTTGGCTTGGAGGCGAAAAAACCATAAAAGCATTATTTAGTGATTTACTCACCAATGGCGAGCGAGAATATAGCGGTGTTTATTGGCAAAAAATAACGACCGTATTAACAGTATTTGTAATTGGCTTTATTTTGCTCTCTTTAATTGGCTTGATTATGTGGTCTGTCGCTGGTTTTTGGCGCTTTCCGGCGGCTTTGCCCGATCAGCTCACGCCACTTCACTTTAAAAGTGCGCTAATGCAAATGCAAAGCCCGCTTTTTAATACCCTTGCTATAGGATTAGTAACAACGTTATTTGCCATTATAATTACGCTTTTGTGCTTAGAGTCAGAGCAATTAAGTGCAAAACCCATGTCGCGCTTTACCAGCTTAATTATTTATTTACCGTTGCTTGTACCAAGTATTGCGTTTTTATTTGGCCTAGTGTGGCTGCAACAACTAGTAAATAACCAGGCCGCTTTTTTTAATGTGGTATTTACCCATTTATTGTTTGTACTGCCGTATGTGTTTTTATCGCTTGCGAGCAGTTATAGGCGCTTAGACCCTCGCTTTGCTCATGTAGCAGCAAGCCTTGGCGCAACACCCTGCAAAGTGTTTTTACAAGTAAAATTACCCCAGCTATTTGCCCCTATTTTAATTGCGGCCGCACTTGGTTTAGCCATTAGCTTTGGCCAATACCTCCCCACGCTTTTAGCCGGCGGCGGACGCATAGCAACAATTACAACCGAAGCGGTTACCCTTGCAAATGGCGCAAGTAGGCGCACCAGTGCAGTGTATGCCATTATGCAGATGGCATTGCCATTAATTGGTTTTATACTGGCGTGGGTTTTACCTAAGTATTTCTTTAAAAGCGCACAACGCTAACCCATAAATTAAAAGGTTTTTAATGCAGTCATCTTTAGAGATTAAAAATTGTGAGCTTTATCGTCAAAACGAGCAATTACTTAGCTTAAACGAGCAGGTAAAAGGCGGCGAAATACTCACCATTATGGGGCCATCAGGCAGTGGTAAATCGAGTTTATTAAACTGGCTTACAGGCACATTACCCAGCGGCTTTAACGCAAATGGTGAAGTGTGGCTCAACGGCGAAAATATTAATAACTTACCTACTCATTTACGGCACATAGGCGTACTTTACCAAGACGCGTTATTATTTTCGCATTTGTCGGTAAGCGGTAACATTGCCTTTGCTATGCCTAAAGGCAATAAAAAACAGCGCCTCGAAAAAATAGACCATGCCCTTGAACAAGTAGGATTAAAAGGCATGGCTAATCGCCACCCCGACAACCTCTCTGGTGGGCAACAAGCCCGCGTTGCTTTATTGCGTATGCTATTAAGCGAGCCAAAAGCCATTTTACTTGATGAGCCCTTTAGCAAGCTCGATACCCAATTAAGAGTAGATACCCGCGAACTGGTATTTAGCCAAATACGCGAGCATAAACTGCCCGCTATTATGGTCACCCACGATCATAGTGATGCAGAGGCTGCAAACGGCAAACTGATCACCTTAAATTTAGCCAAATAAGTAAAAGCACAAGGCAACGAACATGTTAGACAAATACATCACCCCTGTTATAAAACCACTATTAACACCCGTTGTAGGGTTAATGCACAGGCGCGGTATAACCCCCGACCAACTCACTGTGATAGGTTTTTTAATAGGCCTTTTAGCCGTACCACTAATTGCATTTGAAATGTGGTACGCAGCGTTAACTGCTATTGCTTTAAATCGTACTTTAGATGGGCTTGATGGCGCATTGGCACGTCATGCAAATTTAAGTTCAAGCGCTGGCGGTTTTTTAGATATTACCCTCGACTTTTTATTTTACGCGGCAATTCCGCTTGGCTTTATTTTGGCAAACCCCGAGCAAAACGCCATTGCAGGTAGCATATTACTGGCCACTTTTATAGGCACAGGCTCAAGCTTTTTAGCCTTTGCCATAGCCGCCGAAAAATTTAAGCTCGAAAAACCCCAGTTTAAATACAAAAGCTTTTACTATTTAAATGGTTTAACCGAAGGCACAGAAACCATCGCGCTGTTTATTGCCTTTTGTATTTGGCCGCAGCACTTTGCCCTAATGGCGAGTATTTTTGCCACTGCGTGCGCTATTACTATTTTTACACGTATACATGGTGGTTATAACACGCTTAAACGCCAAGAAGCTGATGAGGTTAAACAAACCAATGAGTAATGAAATTTGGTGGCGATTAGGGTTCTTTTTTAGCATTTTGGTTATTATGATGCTGCTAGAATCGCGTATGCCCGCACGTAAATCGCCTATAAAAAGTAACACCCGATGGTTTGCTAATTTTGGACTCGTGTTTACTTCATCACTAATCGCCCGCTTAAGTGTACCAATAGGCTTAACCGCCGTAGCGCTTTATAACCAAGAGCACGGTATTGGTTTATTTAATCAAATAGCCACACCAAGTATTGTTGCTATTATTTTAAGTATGCTACTGCTTGATATACTTATTTATTGGCAGCATAGGTTATTTCATAACGTGCCTATTTTGTGGCGTTTGCATCGCGTACACCACGCCGATGCGCATGTAGATACCAGCACAGGTTTGCGTTTTCATCCTATAGAAATTGTACTAAGCATACTTATAAAATTGATTGCCGTTACCGCTTTAGGGGTACCCGCTATTGCAGTATTAATATTTGAAATAGCACTTAATGGTTTAGCGTTATTTAATCATGCAAATATACGCTTGCCTCAAGCAATAGAAAAACCACTTCGATTAATTTTAATGACCCAAATACTGCATCGTATTCACCATAGTCAACGCGTGAGCGAAACCAATTCAAACTACGGATTTAGCGTTATTTGGTGGGACAAACTGTTTGGTAGCTACAAAAATGAAGCGCAAAAAGCCGATAACGACATAGATATAGGCTTAAAAGAATACCCAAGCCAAAAACAAAATGCCTCACTTTGGGGTTTGCTAATAATGCCCTTTAAAAATAAGTAGCTTTCACTTAAATAATACCAACTTGCTTACGTTAAATTAGAGCAAGTTGATGTTTGCAGTGCATTTAATCTTACAAATGTACCCAATTAAAACCCGCTTTATCACGTTATTTTATATCTTGGATTTAACTTAAAAATCAATTTAAAGCACTTAAATGCAACAAGTAGCGCTTCATAATCACTTGATTTATAAATAAAATATGCTAAAAAGCTTATTTGGCAAACTGGTCATACCGTAAATTTAATGTAAATAAGTAAACAAATATGTTGACCATTTACACGCTCCACAATATCATTTGTAAGCGCTTACAAAAAACATGTTAAAATGTAAGCGCTTACAACACAAAAGTATAGCTCTAAAAACAATTAATCTGACAATAATCTGTTGAAACCGGGGTTCAGTTATGAACATTGAAACAACGCACATTACACGCTTATTTGCCGCTATCTCTTTAGCAACGTTAGCTGGCTGTGGTGGCGATTCTGCCACTAAATCGAATTTTGAAAATGTAGATGCCTCTGAGCCAGTTTCAGATTGGCAAATGGTGTGGAGCGACGAATTTGACGGCTCTGCCATTGATACTAATAAATGGAACTTTGAACTAAACTGCGACGGCGGTGGTAACAACGAAAAACAATGTTACACCGACAGCGAACAAAATGCTTTTATTGCCGACGGTGTGCTAAACATTGTTGCCCTACCAGCGACAGAAGGTGCTGAAAAGCCATACACTTCTGCGCGTTTAAATACCCGTTACAATGCTGACTTTACTTATGGCCGCTTTGAAGTACGTGCAAAGCTACCTTCGGGTCAAGGCAGTTGGCCGGCATTTTGGATGCTACCAACAGATGAAGAATACGGTACATGGCCACGCTCTGGCGAAATTGATGTTTTAGAGTCTGTAAACCTTAAAACTGCTGATGAAGATGGCGGTATTGAGTCAAGCATTCATGGCACATTACATTACGGCCGCGCGTGGCCAGATAACAGCTACACAGGCCAAGAATACAAATTCCCTGAAGATAGCAACCCAGCAGATGACTTTCATACCTACGCTATTGAATGGCAAGAAGGTGAAATTCGCTGGTATGTTGATGGCTACCTATACGCAACGCAGCGTCAATCAGAAGTATTATATAATTCCAAAGGCGAAGCGGCAGGTTTGAAACATCGCGGTTGGTTTGCCGAGTACTTTGAACAAGGTTCTGGCGAGCTTGAAACCCATTGGGATAGCGCTCCTTACGATAAAGACTTTCACCTATTATTAAACCTAGCAGTAGGTGGCGACTGGCCAGAAAACGTAAATGAGTTAGGCGTAGATGCCAGCGCATTTGAAAATGGCCAAACGTTTGCAATTGACTACGTACGCGTTTATCAATGTGCATCAAACCCAAATACTGGCAGAGGCTGTGAAACTATTCGCCCAGGTTACGACAGCCTAGACGATGCCCTACTAGAGGGTGAAGCGCCAGTACCTATTGCCGGCGGTGTTACTCCATTAACAATATTTGGTGATTCTTTTAATATTAATTGGCCCGCATGGGATTGTTGCGGAGGTTCAACTCCGGCAATAGTTGTTGACGATCAACAAGGTAATACTGTTGAATTTAGTGTCGGTGAAAACCCAACGGTAAACGGCTTTATTTCAAGAACTGAGAATATTACTGCTGAGTCAGGTGTTGCCTCTCCCTTTGATGCAACGCCACTTCTAGCAGAAGGATACTTTCAATTTAAGATGAAAGTAATGAATGCTCCAGCGGACCCAAACTCTACCTGGGTTATAAAGCTTGAAAGCGCAGGTGACTCTCCAACTGCGGCTGAATTGCCAATTACTCAAAGCGTTGAAGGTATTGCGCCGGTTGTGGGCCAATGGCAAACATATACATTTAAATTAACCGATCTCGTTGCTGCAAACCTAGATATTAGCGCTATTGATGTAGTTATGCTCTTTCCTACTTGGGGTACTGGTAATGGTGCTGTTTATAGAGTTGATGATGTAAAAATAACTCAAGACTTTCCTAAGCTAGATGTTTTCTCTGATACTCAAAATCTTGACTGGCCAATGTGGGACTGCTGTAGCGGCTCTACACCCGTGGAAGTAATGGATGATGAACAACATGGTATAACAGCAGAGTTTACAATAAATGATACGCCTACTGTAATGGGCTTTAATAGCCGTACATCTGTTGGCGGGAGCGGCGAAGCATTTGATGCAAGCGCTATCATAACGGTTGGTCAAATTACGTTTGATATGAAAGTTACGAGTATGCCGAGCACACCCGATGCGTCATGGTTTTTTAAAGTTGAGTCAAACGAAGGTGACTCTGCCGTAGAGCTTGCACTTACTGAAAGTGTTGAAGGCATTGCCCCTGTTTTAAACGAATGGCAAACATATACTTATACACTTTCTGACTTATCGGCGGCCGGTTTAGATGTAAGTGCAATAGATGTATTAATGATTTTTCCTAATTGGGGCCAAGGGGCTGGCGCAACATATCGTGTTGATAATGTGACAATTTCAAACCCATAAAAACACACACTACAATAGGCGCTAAGCGCCTATTGTTACACAACAACATTTTATAAAGCAGAGCTATTATGAACACATTCAATTTTAAAAAGAGCCAACTTGCGGCTTCTGTGTCTCTTATCATTGCTGCGAGCACGTTAAATACGGCTATTGCCGCCGAAGCAGACACAGCAGCATCTCCTGATGTAGAAGTTATTGAAGTAAAAGGTATTCGTGGTTCACTTATTCGTTCTATGGATATGAAACGCGACTCATCTGGCGTGGTAGATGCCATTTCAGCTGAAGAAATGGGTAAATTTCCAGACACAAACTTAGCAGAATCACTACAGCGTATTACCGGTGTATCGGTAAGTCGTGCAAACGGTGAAGGTAGCCAAATTACGGTACGTGGTTTTGGCCCAGAGTTTAACTTAATTACGCTAAACGGCCGCCAAATGCCAGGTACTGGTTATACGCGCTCGTACAACCTTGAAAATATTGCTTCTGAGGGCGTAAGCGCACTAGAAGTATTTAAAACAGCACGCGCTGATGTGCCAAGCGGTGGCTTGGGTGCTACGGTAAACATTTCTACTGCACGCCCTTTTCAAAAGCCGGGTCAAAACTTTTCAGCAACTATTAAAGCAAATCACGACTCGTCTAACGAAGCCGGCGATGATGTAACTCCTGAGCTTTCGGCTGTTTATAGCAATACATTTGCGGATGACAGATTTGGTTTTGGTTTCTCATTTTCGCATCAAGAGCGCGACTTTCAAAAACAACGTGCCAATATTCAAGGTTGGCAAGCCAATGTAGACCTGCCTGACTTAGATAGCAGTAATGTAGTTGATAACCGTACTGATCCATCAGGTAATTACTACTTCCCTAAAGACATGAACTACTCTATTGAAGATGTAGAACGTGAACGTACTAACGGCCAAGTAACTTTTCAATATGAACCGGTTGATGGCTTTGTAGCCACACTTGATTACACAGCAAGTAAAGCTGTTACGGGCTCTGAAAGTATTGGCTGGGGTATTTGGAACGACTTTGGTAGCAATATTAATGGCTACGAGCTTGATGAAAATGGCACAGCCGTTTATGCCGATATTAGCGGTAACGATGCCTCGTTTACAGCCAACAAAGGCACCACAGAAGTAAAAGCACGCTCTATTGGTTTAAACCTAGAGTGGGAAATTAACGACACATGGCACGTAGAGCTTGATTACCATGACTCTAAAAATGAAACCGATAACGGCGCCGATGACGGGCTAGGCAGTACCGGCCAAGTTATTTTAGGCTCTGATCAGCTAGCTAATAAAATTTACGATTACCGTACAGGCGATATTCCAAGTGCTCAAGTTAACTGGTTAAATGGCACAAGCGAATTAACGCCAGGCGAAATTGACTCTAACTTTAGCCAATTCACGCACTCGCCGGGTGAATCTAATATTGAACAGTTACAACTACATACCACGTGGTACAACGAAAACTTTGATATTGGCCTAGTTAAAGTAAAATTTGGCGCATCACGTACTGAGCAAAACACCGGCGGTTACACTGCATGGAGTGGTTTAGTAGGTGGCCCTGGTTTTAACCCATCGTACACAGAAATATTTCCAGATAGCATGTTTACTCGCCACGATACCTCGGGTCTTTTAGACCAATTTGCTGGCGGCGGTAGCGACTTACAACCTAATTACTACTACACCTACGATTTTGACGAAGCCGTAGCACGCCAAATTGCATATTTAACAGCAGATGTAACAGGTGGCGATGCATACGCAGCCAATGCCTACATGGATGGCATTGACAGCGAAAGCTACGTAGAAGAAATCACTAATAGCTTTTACATTCAATCAAGCTGGGAGTTTGATGTAAGTGACTACTACGTAAAAGTAAATGCAGGTCTACGCTACGAGCAAACAGACGTAACAAGCACAGTACGCCAACGTGTTGAAGAGCAAGTTAACTGGATCAGCGCTTCAGAGTGGATCATGCAATACGCTGCAGGCGGTGAAGATAACTTCTTAGAGCAACAAGGCGATTACGACATATTATTACCGTCAATCGATGTAAGTGTTGATTTAACCGAAGACGTAGTGGCTCGTGTTTCATGGGGTAAAACTATGTCGCGTGCACCACTAGGTGATTTAGCCGGTGGCCGTAGCTTAACTGGTAGCCCAAAACCTGGCTCGCGTACGGGTAGCCAAGGTAATACAAATTTACTACCGTTTGAATCAACCAATCTTGACTTATCGTTAGAGTATTACTACGCAGAAGGCAGCTATGCCTCTGTTGGTTACTTTAAAAAAGACGTAGATAACTTTATTCAAACCACCATTACGCAAACCACGATTGATGGCCTATACGACATTTTAAATGGCCCACGTTACTCACAAGCAGTGAGCGATATTGAATCGCGCGGCGAGCAAGCAACCACCGATGCTATTTTTGCGCAAATGATTAGCAATGGTTATGGCAATGCGAATGGCATCATTGAGCCAAATAGCGATGACCCACTTATGGTATGGAACATAAGCCAACCACAAAACACCGACAGCAAATCGGTAGATGGTTTTGAAGTGGCTGTCCAGCACTTAATTGGCGAAACTGGTTTTGGTGTAGGTGTTAACGCCACGTTTGTAGATGGTGATGTAGAATTTGATAGCGAAAGCCTAGATCAACAAGCGCCGCTTACAGGTTTAAGTGACTCAGCTAACTTTCAAGGCTTTTACGAAAAAGACGGCCTATCGGTTAAAATTACTTACGCATGGCGCGACTCATACTTAATTGGTGTAGGCCAAGCACAAGGCTCAGCCGATGCGCCACCGCAATATGCTAAAGCCTACGGCCAATGGGATATGAGCGTAAACTACGATGTAAACGAAAACGTAACCGTATTTTTTGATGGCATAAACTTAAACAATGCCACCGAAGAAGGCTACGGCCGTTACGAAGAGCAATTTTTATTTGCTAATCAGTACGGCCCTCGTTACTCAGTGGGTGCTCGTTACACGTTCTAACTAAATTTCCTTTAGTAAAAAATGCAAAAAACCGCTCACTGAGCGGTTTTTTATTGTCTCAAGTTATAATTTTTAATAAATGGTACCAATCTGTTTATGTATAGGGGCTATTTAACGTAAGAAAATTACGCTAGATCTAGACAAAATTTTTTGTACCTAGGGTCTGTTGATCTTTGCGGATTAAAATTTGTTCAAACTAGGGGCTATTTAATCGCGGCGCGAGGTTTGTAACCTAGTGGGCTAAGTAAAAACCGAGCAACAAAGAGTAAATAGCCCCTAGAAAGAACCCTTTGGGCAGCGCCTGTTTGGCATTAATGCTACGTTATCGCCCATTTATGGGGAATAACCACACTACATAGGCTCTGCCTTGCCTAAATACCAAACAGACTGCTGCAAATTTAACCTTGAAAGATCAACAGACCCTAGTTGTTCTAAATGAAAATTTCAGCGACGTTATAGTGCAATTTAATTCACTAAATTGCTCAAAGATTCATGCCGGTTGGTATGATTACATATACATACCGCCCGATACCTCAAGCCGTTGACCTGTCATCCAGCGGTTTTCGTCCGCTAATAAGTTAGCAATCATAGGCCCTATATCGTCTGTTACACCAACTCTGCCCATTGCCGTTTGTGATGTAATAAACGCATTTACTTCATCGTTATCACGAACGGCGCCATTACCAAAGTCGGTTTCAATTGCACCTGGGGCTACAACATTTACCGTAATATTTTTAGGTGCAAGTTCTTTAGCTAAATACCTTGTCATTACTTCTATTGCACCTTTGGTCATTGCATAAGTAATATGACCGGGTAATGAAAAACGCGTTAAACCACTTGATAAATTAATAATACGACCACCGTGTTTTATAAAGGGTAACAATGTTTGGGTAACAAAAAATACTCCCCTTAAGTTAATATTTATTAACTTATCAAAAGTTGATTCACTTGTGTCTACAAAACTGCTAGTAAGCTCCACCCCTGCATTATTAATTAAGTAATCAAACTCACTTTGTTGCCAATGAGTCCGCAGGACATTTTGTAGTTGCTGTGCAAAATCCTCAAAGCCGAGCATATCACTTACATCTAATTGCAATGCAACCGCTTTAGAGCCTAGATCCTGTACTTGCTTTACAACCTCTTTTGCTTCTTTTTCATGACGACGATAAGTAAAAATGCAATCGACATTTTGCTTTGCAAGGCAAAGCACCGTGCTTTTACCAAGCCCACGATTACCACCGGTGATCACTGCAATTCGTTTGTTCATTGTTATATCCTGTTGAAAATAAATGCGGGGGAGCTAAATAACTGCCAAGCCAGTATATTTTTTCAAGCAACAAAGATAAACAGGCTGAAAAGAGTTACACTGTTCAAAATAAACGAACAATAAACGGTATTATGAAAGACCTAAACGCAATACGTATTTTTATTAAAGTAGCCCAACTCAGTAGTTTTTCTAAAGCAGCAACAAGCTTAAATCTTCCTAAGTCAAGTGTGTCGCAAACAGTAACCATGCTCGAAAGTACATTAAATACGCGTTTATTACACCGTACTACACGCACTGTAAATATGACTTCAGACGGTGAGCTATTTTATCAACGTGCACTGGGAATTATCAGCGACGCTGACGATTTAAAAAATTTATTTGTAAGTGAGGATAAAGGTTTAACAGGCCGAATACGTGTAGATATGCCACAAGCTGTTAGTCGAGATACCATAATTCCAAACTTAAGTTCGTTTTTAAAAATGCACCCAAATCTTGAAATAGAACTTGGCAGCTCCGATAGACGAGTAGATGTCATTAAAGAAGGATTTGATTGCGTAGTAAGAGTGGGCGAACTTACCGACTCATCATTAATTGCACGACGTTTGGGTAGCTTTAAAGTTTTAAATTGCGTAAGCCGTTATTATGTAAAAAATCATGGCTTACCTAAAACTCTAAACGATTTAAAAAATCATTACATTGTTCGCTACAGTCAAACACTTGGTATCCCTGATCCGGGTTTCGAATATTTAGATAGCAATAATCAATTGCAATCAATAACGATGAAAAGCCAGCTTACTGTTAACTCCTCAGAGGCATATTTAAGCGCAGTACTGAGTGGTTTCGGGCTTATTCAATCACCTATTCACGGTATAAGTAAATACCTTGAATCTGGCGAACTTATACAGGTTTTGCCTCAATACGCGATGCCCGACCTACCAATCAATATTTTGTACCCGAATAGGCGTCACTTACCCAAACGCGTAAGTGCATTTATGCTTTGGCTTGAAGAACAATTGAGCGTATTTACAAAGTAATAACCTAGTTGCTAGCTTGAGTTACTAAAACAAGTTACAGGTTTTTAATCTGCTCAAGTAACACATTAATTGTCCAATCAATGCGCTATATTATGCCACTGCGCTTTTGTGGTAGGTTCTGCGTGCTCTTGTGCGGCATTTACAAATGCTGGTAGTAGTAAAATTGGGAGCAATACATAATTGGTTATTTTTGTTTTTATAGTCATGAAAATCCATTTAAGCTAAAAATAAATTACTGGTACGTTATTGTTCATTAACAATACTAATAAAGCGATTTAAGGTACATAAGTAAATACATACCTGGCACCTAAGTTAAAAACTTAAGAATCGTCCAACCTTCTTTAGTAGGTGAGCAATGTGTCTGATCAGTAAAAAGCCATGCCAATTAATTTTATCGCTTAAAGCTAATCTTCGGCCGCTAAAAATTGTCCAATTAATCCCGGGGATTTCGTAACTTCATAATCAGTTGATCATAGTTTTTACTTTTCGGCACAATACTTAATTCACCGTCGGCCTCGAAAACCACCGCCATAACTGTGCTTAAATCACCAAAACCGGCTTTTCGAACACTCGCTTCCACTTCAGTGCTGGTGAGACGAGTGTCTTTCATAGCAGCCTCTATATATTCACCGTCGAAAAAAACTAATTGTGGAGAGGTTTTGACTACTTTGTCGAACGTCGAAAAATGGGCGCTGATCCAAGTGAGTAAATATTGTAAAAAGAGGAGCAAGCTTACCGCGACTAAAACCTCAACTATAACCACGTCTTTCAATAAGATAGCAGAACCCAAGATGGAGCCTGCCGCGACGGTGATTATCCAGTCAAAGTTGTTCATTTTAGCAAATGAGCGTTTACCCAATAAATGCGTCGCTAGGATTAAAAAGGGATAAATAATCAAGGTTGTGGTAACAATGCGCGCTATTTCACTCCACGATTCAAAAAACATATTTCCCTCTACTTAAGGTGCTGAATATACTAATAATCATATAAACTAAACAGCCACCTGAATCACACAAACTAGGCAGTCACCTTAATAAAACAAACAACACTGTGCAACTAAATCTGCCATACAGATTCAGGATTTATCTTTTATTAATGGGTCTCTTTAAGGGTAATTTTTAATTTTTGTCAGGGCACCAAATTATAATGGGACCTAACAAATTATGATGGGACCCACTTTATTTAGCCTATTAGAATCTGGGCATCAAAAAGTGCAAAGTTTAAGATGAGAGTTTTGTTAATTCTTTCTCTGAATTTTTTTAACTAAAGGCACTATCGCTAAAGCTAGCAATACGGCAAGAAAAAAGCTCACAAACGTATTACCAAACACCCATCTAAAAAAGATTCCTGAAAGAGACAAAACAAAAGCTGACCAAAGCCATGGATTTATATTCTGCATACTATCTAGAGCACCTAATAACACCCTGCTTAGGGGCGGAAACACATGGGCTATAATTTGGATCGAAGCGACGCTGCCCATGTGTATGCATCCCAGCGAACGAAGTGAGTGTGTTGATTGGGTTGTTAGGTGCGTGCATATTTAAACCACTACCCTAGGGGCTTTACCATGAAAGCCCAAGTATAGTTTTTTGAGATTATCTGGCACGAGAGGCCAGCCACGCTCAATACCTTCTTTTGTACATTTCCAGAATAAGTGCTCTGTATAATATACATCTATGTATTCGAATTCTGCTTTGGTTGCAGTATCTAGTTTTTCGCTCATGTACTGCAACTGTTCTAATGCTTCTTCTAAATTACCTTGGTTAAACAAAATGGTTGTCAAATTTGCGAACTCTTCCATTAGGAATGTGAGTGCCCATTTTTCATGTTTTTCCATGAGAGGTACAACGTCAGGGAATTTAGTGCGGATCTCTTTTAAGAACTGTCTTATCTCTGATTTGGCCATTGATTTCTCAGAAGCACCTAACTTTTAAATAAGGGGCGCAGACATGTGGGCTATAATGCGAAGCAGCCCACGTGTATGCGTCCCAGCGAACGAAGTGAGTGACTTAATTTTTTTGTTATACGCTATTACCAACATCCCAGCCGTCAAAATATGCATTATATGTCTCTGCCAACTGATTAAAAGCTAAACAACGCCGATAAAGTTTTTCAGGTTCAAGTACTTCTATTTTTGATACTTGTAAAATCCATTCATGATTTTCATTTTGGTAGATATTTTCAACTACGTAACTATGCTCTTTTAACTCCAAAAATATTTGGTCTAAGTATCCCTTTTCAGAGCTAAAGAAAAAGAAGCCCCATTTTAAATCACCTGATATACCCCAATCGTTTGAATCCATTTTAGCGAATACATTGTTAATTGAATTTAAATCAGGATTCATAATTTTCCTTGAGCGTATAACACTTTCAATAACCGGTTTTGGCCGCTCTTGCCAAAATCCGGTTGATGGATTTGTTAGATTGCGCCACCTCGTTAGGGTACATAAATCAAACCTATCTCTATACTTATGTTACCGTCCTTTTCCATTACCCGACCGTTTAATACCAGGTCACTCCGTCCTTCATCTTCGGTGTAAAGGTCGACTATTATTTGCCAATAATCCCCCATCCATTGCGCGCAAGATGTTTCCCAGGCTTCTTCAGGTAGGCTGATTAGAACCTCTCCATAATCTGCTACATAACTTTTATTAGCAAGTGCAATGTCGACTGGTACAGGTTGAATATTTTCTATCGGTGTAGAGAGTCCAAAATCACCGCGTGAAAATGCATCTACTGCGAGCTGAATAATTGGCCGCCAATGTGAGGCTATGGGATGTTCGTTTTCTAGGTCTTTTATTGCATCCATTTTTAAGTTCACTCTCGATCTTCCAAGCCATCTAAAACTTTACATAACCGGTTTTGGCCGCTCTTGCCAAAATCCGGTTTATGTATTTGTTAGTTGCGATCTCAACTACATAGCTCATAAACTTCTCTTAATTTTGACCAGCTTTTATCAGTTTCTACCTGCATTTCTATAGGAAGTTTCGCAAACTTGGACAAAGCCGAGTTAATTCTTTCACCTACTGAGCTGATCTCATTAGTATAAAAATGCCACTCTCTAGTACCATTAAAAGTGTAGGTGAAAACAAATATGGCGAGTCTATCGTCATCAAGAACTGGTACTATTGCGTCTTCAAATTGCCGCATTTCTTCAATCTGAGCGTCGGATGGTAAACCACTCGAATTAGACTGTTCAAAATCCCAAAAAATTGTGAGCTTTTTAGGGTAATTAGTATGACCTAATAAAAAGTGAAGGTCAGGACGGTATCGAATTAACCCAACCGTTCCATTAACTTTTTTCTCTGCAATATTCCAAGACGCAATGTCGGCAGATTCAATGTCCATATTCATTCCTTTTAGCAACTAACACCCGCATAACGGGCAAAAATACGTAGGCTATAATACCGAGCGAAGCGAGGGGAGCCTACGTGTTTTTGTCCCCAGCGAGCGCAGCGAGTGGTTAATGCGTTTGTTATGTGCGCTTGAATATTACCTTTTTACGGTTATCGAGCCTAACTTTACCCTGAGCGAATAACAAATATTGGGGAGCAAAACTAGTGAATAATATACACCCCGAAACATGCAACATTAAGGCGCCCACAAAAATTGCTATTAAGACAATATAGTGAAATGGCTCTAGAATTAATGCTCTAATTGCAGCTAATAATGCAATACTTGAACACAAAAGGAGAAAAAAGCACAAAGCTCTTACGACAGGACCCAACTTTTGTATTTCGGAATATTCTTCGTCCTGAGTATCCATAGTTTTCCCTTTAGCACATAACAACTTTGTCTACGACATTTGTCGTTTTATAAACCGACAAATTTCCCTATATTACAATGCATTTATCTTAGCCAGCAAATAACCACCTGTAAACAGTTAGTTAACTACAAAGAAATCTCCGTTAATGCTGTAATACACCTAAATGGGGAGATCAGTAATATCCGATAATGCTTAAATCACTGCTAATTTTTAGAGCAACTTTTATAAAAAGTTAATATCATAAAATCGTTTTTTGACGCAGGTAATGGGCTATTTAACGCGCTTAGGTTTTAACGTTTTGAACGCGGTTGGTATTGTACTTATATATTACAACACGCTTAAAGTAGCGTCGTGAGCACTGTGAATAAAAAGCGCTGCAAATATGCAGCGCTCTCATTACTTAATGGTTGTTGTGTTTAAGTTTGAACTGTTTTATTAAAAAAAGCCGAGCGGATCTTCGCTATAGCTCACTAATAAATTTTTAGTTTGTTGGTAGTGATCGAGTGCTAGTTTGTGTGTTTCACGTCCTATTCCTGATTTTTTATACCCACCAAATGCAGCATGTGCTGGGTACATGTGGTAACAGTTGGTCCACACTCGGCCAGCTTCAATTTTGCGCCCCATGGTATAAGCACGGTTCATGTTTCGGCTCCACACCCCTGCGCCTAAGCCAAATTCTGAGCTGTTAGCAAGTTCAAGTGCTTCGGCTTCATCTTTAAAGGTCGACATTGAAATAACAGGGCCAAAAATTTCTTCTTGGAACACACGCATGTCGTTTGTACCTTTAAGCAGTGTAGGTTGTATGTAATAACCACCGTTTAATTCGTCATTTAGCTGCTCTACGTTTCCGCCGGTGAGTACTTCAGCACCTTCTTTTTTACCTATGTCTATGTAACTAAGTATTTTATCAAACTGTGCTTTTGAAGCTTGAGCGCCCACCATGGTTTCGCTGTCGAGTGGATTGCCGCGTTTAATTTGTTGGGTACGTTCGAGTATCCGCTCAATAAACTGCTCGTATATATCTTCTTGAATAAATAATCTTGATGGACAGGTACATACTTCGCCCTGGTTAAAGTAAGCAAGTACGGCGCCTTCTATAGCTTTTGATAAAAAAGCATCGTCTTTTTCCATTACATCATTAAAAAATATATTGGGCGATTTACCGCCAAGCTCTACCGTTGAGGGAATAATATTTTCAGCAGCACATTTTAAAATATGTGAGCCGACAGGTGTAGAGCCTGTAAATGCAATTTTAGCAATGCGTTTACTTGTGGCCAGTGCTTCGCCTGCTTCTTTACCAAACCCATTTACAATATTGAGCACGCCTGCAGGCAGTAAGTCACCAATAATGTCCATTAAAACTAAAATAGATGCTGGAGTTTGTTCGGCTGGTTTTAGTACCACACAGTTACCTGCAGCAAGTGCTGGTGCAAGTTTCCATGCGGCCATTAAAATAGGGAAGTTCCACGGGATAATTTGCCCAACCACACCTAACGGTTCGTGAAAATGATACGCCACCGTGGTTTCGTCAATTTCGCCAATACTGCCATCTTGCGAGCGCAGGCACCCTGCAAAGTAGCGAAAATGATCGGCCGCTAGCGGAATATCAGCCGCGAGTGTTTCGCGAATAGCTTTACCGTTATCCCATGTTTCGGCAACAGCTAGTAGCTCTAGGTTTTGCTCAATTCGGTCGGCTATTTTTAGCAGTATATTACTGCGCTCGGTCACTGAGGTTGTGCCCCATTGCTCTCGCACTGCATGCGCTTTGTCGAGTGCTAGGTTTATATCGTCTTTGTCGGAGCGAGGTATTTGGCAAAATACCTTACCGTTTACCGGGCTTATATTATCAAAGTACTGGCCGTTTACAGGCTTTACCCACTCCCCGCCAATATAATTAGCGTATTGGTTTTTAAAGTTTACTAGTGCGCCATCGCTGCCTGGATTTGCATATATCATTTGTGTGCTCTCTTTATTGTTGTTAGCTAAAGGTCGAACATTTATATAAAACAAAATGCTTTATATTTGGGCCGTGTTTATCTTTCGAGGTTGAATTTGCAGCGGTGTGTTTGGTTTTTAGGCAAGACAGAGCCTATGTAATGTGGTTGTTCCCCATAAATAGGCGATAACGAAGCATAAATACCAAACACGCGCTGCCTTTGGTTCCTCCTAGGGGCGATTAACTCTTTGTTGCTCGATTTTTACTTAGCCCACTAGGCTACAAATCTCGCGCCGCAATTAAATCGCCCCTAGATTGAACAAATTTCAATCCTGAAAGGCCAACACGCCCTAATCAGTGTTGTTTGACATTAGCCTAACAAGCACCTAAAAACTTGATTAGCTGTCCACAAAAGTTGTCTGTGAGTCCACACTAATAAAAATTTAAAGGATTGATATGCACACATCTCAGTTAAACAAAAAACGCCAACAACTTGATGTTTTAATAGAAAATAAAGTGACATTTGCAGCAGATAACAGCGAGTTGAGCATTTACGATACGTACCAACGCGCACAAAAGGTGGCACTGCATTCAAACGAATTACTATTTTGTGCCATGCTCAGCGGTAAAAAAGTAATGCACGTAGAAAGTAGCCAATACCATAAAGCGTTTTTACCCCACGAGTCGTTTGTGTTAGCGCCAGAGCAAGGTGTATTAATTGATTTTCCACAGGCATCAATGCACGCCCCAACCACGTGTTTAGCAATTAAAATAAGCAAAGATAAAATAAACGCTGTGGCGAATGCGCTTAACATGCAACAAAGCTTTGCACACGATGGCGGCTTATTCGAGTATGTTCCGCAATTGGTGCATAGCCAACATAATAGCCAAACACAGCAATTATTAGAGCGCATGGTGCATTTATTTAGCGAACAAGGCGCACAGCGACATTACTTAATTGACTTGTCATTAAACGAATTGATCGCCCGGTTGTTACAACAACAAAGTCGCGACTTATTACTCGCTAATAGCGATAAACCACTCCTTAAAACAAAAATAAGCGATGCACTGCTTTATATTGAAGAGCACTTAAACGAAACGCTCGACATAAATACCTTGTGTAAAATAGCCTGCATGAGCCGCAGTAAGTTTTATCAGCAGTTTAAACTGGCATTTGGCACTACCCCAGCCCTTTGGCAGCAACAGTTAAGACTTAAAAAAGCGCGCAATCAATTACTGCAAGGCCATGCAATTAGCCAAGTGTGCTTTGATGTTGGGTTTAATAGCGCGAGCCACTTTAGTCGTGTATTTAAACAAACCTTTGGCATTGCACCTAAAGAGTGCCGACATTAAGGCTAAAACCTTATTTTTTACTTTGCTAACGCCCTGAATATGTTAGTTTATTAACATGAGTATTGAGTAAAGAATTGGTATGAGTAAACAAACACGTTGGACCCTAAAAAGTATTGCTAAAGAGTTAGGAGTGTCTAACGCTACGGTCTCTAATGCGTTTAATCGCCCTGATCAGCTATCGGCTAAACGCCGAGACGATATTCTTGCAGCGTGTAAAACCTTGGGCTATTACGGGCCCAATAAAGCCGCGCAATCGCTTCGCAGTGGTACGTTTAATATTGTGGCGTTAGTGCTGCCCGATAGCGTCGAATATATGGTGTCGGACCCTGTGGCCAGTAGCTTTATGCGGGGTGTAACCTCGGTGCTTGAAAAAAACGGCATTAATGTTTTATTGTTTTCTGGTAATAGCGATAACCTTAACAGTGTGGTCGACTTCGTTGATGGCTTTATTTGTTATGGCCGCCCTCGAAATAACGCATTAGTAGAGCAGTTAAAAACGGTCTCTAAACATGTAGTAACTATTGATTTTGATATAGCCCGCAATGCCTCAGTAAATATAAATAACGAGCAAGCAAGTTACGAAATAGCCAAGCATGTTTTAAAAAATCAAAGCGATAAAGTCGCTATTTTAGGCTTAAGATTACTTGATGAAAACGTATTGTGCCGCGTATATGAGCACCACGAATTTGAAACGGGGCAATCTATTTCGCACCAACGTTTACGGGGTTATCAACGTGCTTTAAGTGAGGCAAATATAACGGTAGCTGATGACCGCATTTGGAATATACCTGAGAGCAGCGAGCGTTTTGCTAATATTGCCGCTAAAGAGGTGTTAAGTGCCTCCCCCCGCCCTAACGTTATAATTTGTATGAGTGATTTAATTGCCCTTGCCACCATGCGAGAAGCGATAAAACAAGGCATAAAAATAGGTGAAGAACTGCGTATTGTCGGCTTTGATGGAATAGACGAAGCCGCTCGTTTTGTACCGCGCCTAACCACTATTCATCAAAACAGCCAAGAAAAAGGCGTAATGGCCGCCGAGCTCTTTATATCAAAAGAAGAAAAAATATGTGATGTAAGTTACGAGCTAGATATTGGCGCAAGCGGTTAATAGGTTATGTTAAAAAGAGTTGGGTAAACAAAAGCCAAGCTCAAGAGCTTGGCTTTTATGTTTTAATGACGTGTTAGGCTAATAATGCATTTAAACTTATCGTTGTTTCTTCATCACCATTTACTTGAGTAATAAGCGCGTCTCGCGTTTTAAAATTAACACTTAATGCAATAGACTTATCTTCTAGTTGCCACGTTAAACAACATATTCCCTGTGTACCGTGAGCACTAAACTCTCCTGCAAAAGCGGGGTGTTCATTACGTAATTTAATGAGCTCTATTAAACCTTTTACTACAGGTTTATCTAGCGCATGCTCAATTGTTTCAGTATTTAAATACGGGCGGTTAATATCACGGCCCACATTGGTACGCGCAAGTAAATCCATATCGTTTTCGCAGGCAAATAAACCGCCGTAGTACACTTGCGGCACACCGGGGGCAAAAAACTGTATGGCACGCGAAATCAAATAATCTAAATCGTTAGCGCCTAATGCATTGTAATACGTGCAATTTACTTGGTATAAATCAACGTTACTGGCAGCAGCACCCGTAGCTTGGCGGCTTTGGTTATTGCTGTTGGCATGCATGGTTTCTACAAGGGTATCTATTTGCTGAGCATTTAATAGCCCTGGCTTGTCGCCCATTGGGCCTGCATCAATAATGCCTATGCCGTCGTGCGTATCAAGTACAGTTAAACAGTTGCGTGGTGAAATTTGTAACCATTTAAGTAATGCATCTACATCGTTATTAAATAAGCTATGTAAAATAAGCGGCGGTAATGCAAAGTCGTAAACCATGTTTACACGCTTTGCTACTTCTACTTGTGTTTGGTAGTGGCTATGAATTTCAGCAATGGTTTCCATGCCAAGCTCGTTTGCTTGCTTTGACAAGTTATCTAGGTAGCCAAAGGTTTCGTCTAGCATAAAACAGTTTGTACCGGCTTGTTTAATTGCGTAACCCGCTGCATCTAGACGAATAATATTTACGTTATTTTCAGAAAACTTAGTTAATACGTTATTTAAATACGCAATACCCGCTTCAACTTTTACGTTTATGTCAATTTGGTTATCGGTAAACGTGGTCCAAAAGTCATACGTTTGACCATCGCCACACTGCATTGGCGTAAAACAGCTACCGGGGCGCGGGCGATAAATTGCTTGTTGCTCTTGCTCGCTCATACCATTTGGAAAAACGTCTTCTTTTGTTAAAAACAAATCCCAAAATTCTGATTGCTTGCCTTTAGCTAGCACATCTTGAAACTGATAAGACTGCGCCGATACATGGTTAACGATTAAATCAGCCATTAGGTCATGGTTTTCACCCAGTGCTTGAATATCAGCCCATGTACCAATGCGAGAATCTACTTCGCTGTGATCAATCGGGTCAAAGCCCGCATCGCTTCCATCAATAGGATTATAAAAAGGTAAAAGGTGCACACCACCAAATACGCCCTTCAAAGGACCTTTTAACAATGTTGTAAGTGCGTTTATATCTTGACCTGTGATTCGATCAGCATATGTGATCAATTGAACTTTATTCTTCATCATGTGTGATTACCAAGTTGAAACTTAATCGATTAAGATATATCTTTAACTAGCACGTACAATTTTACAAGTAATTTTTAAATATTTTACATACAAAAGTTGTGGCAACGGTAATACTAACTAGAGTAAGTGATTGAGTTATTACTATAACTTGAGCCACAACGAGGAAAAATCACATGACGAATTTACACACACACTCGCAAAGCGACCCAATGCAGCGCATACGAATACTCACTTACATGATGTTTTTTATGTTTGCGATGACCTCAGATGCAGTAGGTATGATCATCCCTGAACTAATCACAGAGTTTGGTTTAAGTATGACCCAAGCCAGTGCTTTTCATTATGCACCTATGGCACTCATTGCCTTTAGTGGTTTGTTTTTAGGCTTTTTAGCCGACAGCCTAGGCCGTAAACAAACCATAATGCTGGGCTTACTTATTTTTTCGCTCAGCTGCTTTTTGTTTGCCTTTAGTAATAGCTTTTCGGTGTTTTTAATTTTGCTGTGCTGTATAGGGCTTGCCATTGGTTTATTTAAAACCGGCGCACTAGCGCTACTTGGCGATATATCTGCAAGTAACGCAGAGCACACTAAAACCATGAACAAAGTAGAAGGCTTTTTTGGTATTGGTGCCATAGTTGGCCCTGCGCTGGTAGGCGTACTGCTTACTCAAAACGTGAGCTGGACTTATCTGTACATTATTGCCGGCGTTATGTGTTTAATTTTAGCGTTAATGGCATGGCGCGCCGACTACCCAAGTGTTGTTAAAAGTACTGAAAAGCCCGCTTCGCTTGCCACCACCATGAAAATGATCAAAAACCCGTATGCACTTGGTTTTTCGTTGGCTATTGCCTTATATGTAGCTACCGAGGTTGCTATTTACGTGTGGATGCCAACACTTTTAAAAGATTACACAGGCTCGTGGCCTTTACTTGCAACCTACGCACTTACTATATTTTTTGTATTACGTGCTGCTGGGCGCTTTATTGCTGTATGGCTTTTAAATCACTTTAGCTGGCAAGGGGTTATGGCTTATTTAAGTTTAGGCATCGCACTGTGTTATGTGGGCACTTTGGTAGGCGGTGTTGATTGGGCGGTAGGCTTACTTCCGCTTTCGGGTTTATTTATGTCGATGGTTTACCCTACTTTAAACTCTAAAGGTATATCGTGCTTTCCTGTTGCACAACATGGTGCAGTAGCGGGTGTTATTTTATTTTTTACCGCGCTTTCGGCCGCACTTGCGCCTTTATTTATGGGCATGATAAGTGATTACTTTGGCCACGTACGCTACGGTTTTTACTTAGCTACCGGCTTTGCTGTGATCTTATTTTTAGCCATGCTTTATAACTTTTACCGCGACCCTGCGGCAAAAGCATTAACTAAAAATGCATAAATGGCTGCTCAAGTCAGAATAAAAAATACCTTTAAAATCAATATAAAAACAAAAAAAGTGCAAATTACACACAAAAATAATTTGCATATTGTAAAAACTTTGTTATTTTTACTTAATCGATTAAGTAAAAATAACAAACTCACACAACACAATGAGGCGTTAACATGACAACACACCACACACCTTTATATTTAATCAGTGCCTTAGCACTTGCAGTAAGCCAAGGCGTTCATGCACAAGACGAGCAAGAAACCAAAGTGCAAGCTAAGCAAGGGCTTGAAACAATTGTTGTTACCGGTGTACCTCGCCGCACAACTATTATGGCATCGAGCTCATCAGTAAGCAGTTTATCGCTTGAGCAAGTTGAGGTATCAACGCCACGCTCAACGGCTGAAGCATTTAGAATTATCCCGGGTGTTCGCGCTGAATCAACAGGCGGTGAAGGTAATGCAAATATTGCAGTGCGTGGCTTACCTGTAGCATCGGGTGGCGCCAAGTTTTTACAACTGCAAGAAGATGGTCTGCCTGTAATGCAGTTTGGTGATGTTGCCTTTGGTAACGCAGATATATTTATGCGCCTTGATAACACAGTGCAAACAATCGAATCAATTCGTGGTGGCTCAGCCTCTACATCAGCCAGTAATGCACCTGGCGGCATAATTAACTTTATTTCTAAAAATGGCGAAAACGAATCGGGTAGCGTATCTACTACTGTTGGCCTAGATTACGACAGTGTACGCACCGACTTTGAATACGGCACCTATTTAACCGACAGCGTGCGTTTTCATGTAGGTGGCTTTGTACGCCAAGGCGAAGGCCCGCGCGAAACAGGTTACACATCAAATAAAGGTGGCCAAATTAAAGCTAACCTTACTAAAGATTTTGAAAACGGCTATGTACGCCTTTACTACAAACACCTAGACGACAAAAGCGTAGGTTACTTACCTATGCCAATGTACTCAAATGGTGACTCTATTGCCGGGTTTGATGCACAATCAGATACACCGCATTCAGCATTATTTACCAAAACAGTGCGCCTAAATGGCGAAAACCAAATTAGCAGTGGTGATTTACGCGACGGCATGAACCCTAAAGTGGATGCGGTAGGTTTTGAAGCTGTATTTGATTTAGATAACGATTGGCGTATCGAAAACCGTTTTCGTAAGTCATCAATTAGCGGCAACTTTAACTCGCTTATTCCTGCTGAGGTCGGCAGCGCATCGTCTATTGCACAAAGTATTGGCGGTGTAGGCGCAACACTGAGTAACGCAAACACAGGCGAAGCATTTAATGATGAACTTGCCATGCGTATTCACACTTTTGATGTAACACTTAATGACTTTGGCTCTATTGTTAACGATTTTAAACTGACTAAATCGTTTAGCGATGACACTAACCTAACCTTTGGTTACTTTGCCTCTACACAAAACATTGCTATGTCGTGGTTATGGAACTCGTACTTAATGGAGCTTAAAGGCGACAATGCGGCGCTTTTAAATGTAACCGCAGCCGATGGCACTGAGTATTCAGAAAACGGTTTATACGCATACGGCACGCCTTATTGGGGTAACTGTTGTCAGCGCGATTACGATACCGAGTACGATACTCGCGCACCGTATGTTGCGTTTTCAACAAAACTTGGTGATGTAAGCATCGATGCAAGTGCCCGCTACGACAGCGGTGAAGCACGCGGTAACTACGCAGGTGCCGTAACCTCAACAGTAGATATGAACCGTGACGGTACTATTTCTATTCCTGAGCAAAACGTAGCAGGTATTGATATAGCTAATGCAAGCCCAGTTAATTACGATTGGAGCTACTCGTCTTACTCTGTAGGTGCTAACTACCAAATTGACCCAAGCCTAGCTACGTTTGCACGTATTAGTAAGGGCGGGCGCGCAAATGCAGACCGTTTATTATTTGGTAAAGTACGCAGTGACGGAAGCGTAGCCGATGAAGATGCAGTAGATGAAGTAAACCAATTTGAGATTGGTGTGAAAAAACGCTTTGATTCGTTCTCGGTATTTGCAACAGCCTTTTACGCAGAAACAGAAGAGCAAAACTTTGAAGCAACATCGCAAACCTTTTTCGACCGTGAATACGAAGCAAAAGGGATTGAAATAGAATCTACTTACTTTATTGATGCATGGGATTTTCGCGGTAATTTAACCTGGACCGATGCAGAAATAGCAAAAGATGCGCTTAATCCAGATGTGGTAGGTAATACGCCACGTCGTCAAGCCGATTTAATTTACTCATTAATGGCACGTTACAACTATGAAAAAGGCGCTGCAGGGGTAAGTTTCATTGGTACTACCGATGCATACGCTCAAGATAATAACGATCTACAATTTGACGGCTACACACAGGTAAATGGCTTTGTAAGCTATGACTTATCTGAAAACCTTAATATTGCGCTTAATGTGAATAACCTCTTCGATACAGTAGGTATTACAGAAGCAGAAGAAGGTTCAGTACCTGAAAATAACATTATTCGTGCCCGTACTATTAACGGCCGCACAACGTCGGTAACTTTAAAATACGCTTTTAACTAAATGTGTGTATTGCGCTGCGGTGAGTAGTCACTGTAGCGCCTTTTAAAGTATGAATAAATAACACCCTTCATGTTTTTAGCCTAGCCTTGCTAGGCTTTTTAGGATATTCCAAATGACTAAACTCCTGTGCTTAGGCGAGCTATTAATTGATATGCTGCCACAAGATGCTCATAACTCAGCCTATTTACCTATACCAGGTGGCGCGCCTGCCAATGTAGCTGTTGGCTACGCAAAACTCGGCGCAGAGGCTGCATTTTGTGGTGGTAAAGGGGACGATCATTTTGCCAATCAATTAAGTAATGCATTAGCGCAATACAATGTAAATACAGACTATTTATTTACCATTGCAGGCTCACAAACCGCCATGGTTATAGTAAGCCTTGATGAAACCGGCGAGCGTAGTTTTGGCTTTTATCGCCATAATACAGCCGATGTACTATTAACGCAGGCGCATTTAGCGCATATAAATTGGCAAGAAATAAGCACACTACACTTTTGTTCAAACACATTAACCGAATCAGCAATTGCCAACACAACGGTTAAAGCGCTAGAACTTGCAAAAGCGAATAATAAGCTCGTCAGTTTTGATGTAAATTTACGCTACAGCTTGTGGGAAAACACAAACGATATAGCAAGCAATGTAAAAGCCTGTTACACCTATTGTGACATAGTAAAACTCTCGCGTGATGAACTTAATTTTTTAGCCCAGCATAGCGATACAACGAGCGATGATTACATTCAAATGCTATTAAATACCGGAGTAAAACTGGTGTTTTTAACCGATGGACCTGAGCCTGCCACGGTTTACCACAGCGCATTTACGCTTAACGAATCGGCACCAAAAATAAACGCCGTAGATACAACAAGCGCAGGTGATGCATTTATAGCGGGGGTTTTATACTACTTAAATAACTTAGGAAGTGATTTACCACTAGCAGATAAACTAAATGATAAAGCGAGCGTAAAAGGCGCCCTGCACTTCGCTCTTAAATGTGGCTCTAAAGCGTGTTTAGCTAAAGGGGCATTTCCGGCATTACCTGTGCTGGCTGATGTACTTTAATAGACCTAATGTTTTTTAGGTTCAAATATATGCAGTAACGCGTTGTTACTGCATAGCATCAAACACCATTTTACTATCCACTATTTGTTCAAAGTGCGTTATTTTTTGATTTTTAAGCTGCCAAATATGCGCGACCCTAGCTTGCATTTTTTTACCCGTTTTAATATAAATACCAGAGTACGTGCCATACACTACAACAGTATCATCTTGGGATAAGTAGTTTTGTGGTGTAAACGTGTAGTTATACCACTCGCTTGCAAGCTTTTGAAAAACATGTTCAGTAATGTCATTCATACCATGGTATGTACCAGCATAAGCAAAACCGTCAGCCTCTTTCCAAGTAATAGTATCACTTGCATGAGCAGCTAAATTTTGCCCATTCTCTTGTGATGTTTTGCCTTCATACGTACTTTTAATTATGTCTATGTTGCTCATTTTTGCACACCCTTGCACTATAAAAAGGAAGATCAATAAAGCTGTAATATAAACAGCTTTATTATTTAGAAATTTCATCACACTATACTAGCGCAACTGATTGCTGTAAGTAGGTAACCCACTGCTCAGTTTTTCCATAATAATGGGCTATATCGGCTTTTTGCCACTTACCTGTGTCAAATTCAAATGCTGCACTAGGAAAACCTTGCCCATGAATATCGTGTAATAAGCCGCGGCTTTGTGCTATATGTTGATCTGTTGCATCGCCTTCTAGCGCATTAAAGTGGGTTTCAAATAAGGCCTTGTTTAAACCCAGCTCCAATGCAATATCAGTCAGTACATGCAACTGCATAATGTTTTTACCCTGAGCATAATAAGCATGTTGAATACTATTAAGCATTTCCCCACCTGATATACCAAGCTTTTGCGCTGCCAATATAGCGGTAATAGCCGGAGCCGAGTTGAGTATAATATCGTTGGTTTTTAAAAGCCCATCAGTATAGTTACTACCAAATACCTGGCCGGTTTTCTTCGCTATGACACTGTCGTTTTTAAGTGCAAATTCACGCCATGCAGGAGTCACAGGTTTGATATTATCACCTGTTAGCATGCCTCCACTGTGTACTTTTACAATTAAACCATCAATATTTTCAGCAGCGGTGATCAAGGGCACGCTGCCGTAAGTCCAACCACATAAAGGGTCAACAATTATATGTAACGTTACGTTTTTCATTAATATTTCCTATCTAAATAATTGTTTAACGCAAGGGCACTTAGTGCCATTGCATCTCACCCATAACCACTTTTGAGCCCAACTCTAAAATGCTTCTTGCACCTAAATCAGGGTAAGCTTGAGTCATGATCTCTACAAATTCAGCTGAGTTTTTTGCATTTTTTGCAGCGCTATCCGCTTTATTTAAGTACCCTTTCATGAATGACACACCAGAAAGGTCTTGTTTACTGCCCTGTAAAAAGTGACCTGGAATAACAGTCTGAGGTTTTAAATTCTCAATGTTATCTAATGTTGACTGCCAAGTTTGACGCTCTGCAGCAGTGCTCGAATCGGCCAACCACACATGCATTTGATCAAATACTACAACCCCACCCAGCACTGTTTTTATAGAAGGGATCCAAAGGTAAGTATGATTTGGATCATGCTGTAAATTTTTAATAATAATTTCTTTCCCATCTACAGTTAGGCTATTTGATAGTATTACTTCTGGCAAAATAAGTTCTTTAGGTGCATTGCTCTTTAAAATAGGCCCCCAATAATTTAACTTTCCTTGCATTGAGCGTTTAATATTCTCTACTGTTGATTTAGTCGCTAATAACTTTGCTTTTGGAAAAGCAGCTTTAATTACATCTAAACCAAAGTAAAAATCAGGGTCGCTGTGACTAATATAAACAGCTGTTAATGTTTTACCGCTCGCTTTTATTTTTTCAACCAATGCTTGTGCATCATTACGCTGAAATTGGGCATCCACTAATAACACTTCGTTATTACCACTTATAATGCTTGATGAAACAGCAAAAATACTTTTGTCTTGTGGGTTATATACATCCACAACTAATTCACTTTGCGCTAATACCGGTTGCATTAATGTGCTTGCTAATAAAGCTGTTGCTGCTAATACGTGTTTAACTTTTTTCATTCTCAGTAGCCTGTTTGTTATTTCGTTAAGATGAGGCTATTGTATGTTGCAATTTAAGAATGAAAAACTAGCCAGAATGCAACTATCTGTTGCATAAATCGAACATATGGGCGAAGTCAATGGATAGAATTATTGCAGCTGATGTATTTATAAAAATTGTAGAGCAGAAAAGTCTAGCCGGTGCTGCCCGTGCTTTAGATATGTCTAGATCTATGGTTACACGGTATTTGAATCAAATGGAAAAGTGGGCAAATACCCAACTACTCCATCGGTCAACAAGAAAAATAACACTCACGTCAGAGGGTGAAAAAGTACTTAATCACAGCCGAGAGCTCATTGCCATCGCCCAAAACATTAGTGCGCCGATAGAAAGTAATAACAGATTGAACGGGCAAATTAGGTTGTCGTGCTCGCCTTTTTTAGCACATGATGTACTACCAGATATGTTGCAACAATTCTTACACGCTCATCACGAAGTCAGTATTGATGTACAAATTAGTAATCACGTTACAAATTTGGTAGAAGAGCGAATAGATTTAGCAATTAGAATTACCAATGACTTAGATCCTAATATAATTGCTCGCCCACTTGGGAAATGCCATTCAATGTTATGTGCAAGCCCAGAATATTTAGAAAAAAACTCTAAGCCTATAACTACGGATGATTTGAGTCGCCATAACTGTTTAAACTATTCACGGTTTGAAAAAAGTATGTGGCACTTTTCACACCCTGAAAACCCCGTATCTGTAGCGATTGCTGGTAACTTCAGTGCTAATGATTCGAGCTTACTGTTAAAAGCTGCTCTTAATAATCAAGGAATAACTCTACAACCTAAGTTTGCTGCGCAGAAATATATAAATAATGGAAAGTTAATACATTTACTACCACACCTTAAACCACAAACTTTGAGCATATACGGTATTTACCGCTCTAGGAAACATCAGTCACTTGCACTTCGTTCATTTATTGATAGCTTAGTAGCGTATTTTGATAAAATTGATACTTAACAATAAGCGAAAACTATTAAACGTTCGCTATAAGTCCTTTATTTAAGAGTTGAAATAGCGCTTTGTAAGCGCTATTTTTTGGGAGAAGGGATTTATTATTCGTCTAACCAATCTATGGCGGCGGTGGCGTTTTCATAGTATTGCACCTCGCCTGAAATAAACCAGTTGCCTATTTTAGCCATGCGGGCTTGCCATTCTTGATTGCCATAAATAGCAATTTTATTAAATTCTTTTGAGTGTCTTACGCCAAGCTTTAAATCATCCCACGCGGCGCGAAGCTCCCAACCTTCTAGCTCGCTGGCATCAATAAGCACGTTTGCTATAGGGTGTTTAACCTCGCCAAGGGCTGAGTCGATCATGGGGGTAATGACTTTATAGTCTTCATGAGTGAGTGTACCCACTGCTTTTAGTTTTAAAAAAAATTCTCGGCCTGCGCGTTCAATACCAATAGATAAACCATGTGTTGTGTGTACCATGCTGCTCTCCTTAATCGGGTGCGCTTATGTTATTTACAGCCTGTGTGAGTGGGTTTAATAACGAAAGTTGGAGTTAATTAAAGCCTATAAAGTAAAATTATTCCCTTTAAAAAATAAAAACCCCAAAAATACCCATCACTTACTGAGTTAAACTATAAAACTACACCGTATTAAGTTAATTAGTACTGAACTAAATCAAACAATACTGCTAAATAATGCTATTTGCTAAGCGTTTTGTACGTGCTCTATTTGCTTATCTATATCTGTTAAGTGCCCTAATTTAAGCCACACTTTTGCACCTTGCTTACCTGCGGTTATATTAAGCTCACTATTAATAGGCAGCCTTAACCAACTGTGTTTTACTAATACATCTGTTTGCTCACTTATATCGCCTTCAAGCACGAGTAACTCAGCCCCCCCGTTTGCACTAATTTGCATGTTGGCGTCTGCCTCAAAATGCAATAAGCTCACATCTTCAAAGTCATCTTTATAAAGTGGGGTTATGGCAAGGCCTTTAAATGTGGCGTGTTGCACGCTGCCCATATGCTGTGTTTGTAAGCGTACGTGGGTTCTATCTTGTGGCTGAAATTGCCAAAGCTTTACAAATATTATGCAGCCTTCATCGGAGCCTGGTTTGTGCTTTGATTGCGGTGGGTTACGGATATAAGAGCCTTGTGGAAAATCGCCATGCTCATCTTGAAATACGCCTTCTAGTACAAAAAACTCTTCGCCGCCTGTATGCACATGAGGCGAAAACTCGCTCCCTGGTGCATAACGTACAATGCTTGTAGCACGGGCTACTTCTGCGCCTACTCTATCAAGTGGGCGCCTATCAACGCCCGTCATTGGCGAAGGGGTCCAATTAAGTTGCTCACTATGAACAACGACTCTCTGGGTAAAATCGGCAGCTATTTTCATTTTATTACCTTTAAAATTGCATAGTGTGAGAGTAAATTTTATGCATAAAAAAAGCGAGCTTATTAAGCTCGCTTATTTAATTTTTAACGCTTTACGCTACATCTAGCTTTTTATGCTTAGAGTGTACAAACACTAAACCTACTAAGCCAATAACAACCACAGCGGCACCAATTGGTTTACCTAAGTCGGCCGATAAATTAAAGCCAATGGCCGCTGTCATTATGTAAGACAATGTCACACCTGTAGCAATAACAGCAGGTACACTTGCAATCCAGTGAAAGGCACGTCTATCAAATAAGTACTTAGTAGCAAGCCATAATACGCTTGTTGAAAGCAGCATGTTTGAAAATGCAAAGTAGCGCCAAATCAACGAGAAATCTAACTTAGTCATAAAGTAAGCAATAGTTAAAATAGGCAGAGCTAGTAATAAACGATTACGTAAGCTTTGCGGAATATTAAATGCATCAACAACCGTTAAGCGCAGTGAGCGAAAGGCTGTATCGCCTGATGTAATTGGGAAAACAGCTACGGCAATAATCGCCATAATGCCACCAAGTACACCTAAGTAACTATTTGCTACATGGTTAACAACTAAGCCTGGACCACCTTGGTCAAGCAATGCTTTTAAGCCTGCGTAACCTTCTGGGAACGCTGCAATACCAGCAAGCGCCCAAACACAGCCTACAATACCTTCACACATCATTGCGCCGTAATATACTGGGCGTACGTATTTTTCGTTAGTTAAACAGCGAGCAATAATAGGCGCTTGCGTAGAATGGAATCCACTAATAGCACCACAGGTAATGGTAATAAATAGTAACGGCCACGTTGGTAAGCCATCTGGGTTTGGCTCTAAAAAGTCGTGCGCGTGGTCGGCTTCAAAGTATGCTAAAAAGTCACCCGCCACTGGTAAATGTGGTGCATTAATTAATAATGAAACGGCAATTGCAACGGTCATTACAATCATTAGTGCACCAAAGATTGGGTAAAATTTAGTAATGATTTTGTCAATTGGCAGTAACGTTGCTAAAAAGTAGTACGCTAAAATGGCAAGTACCCAAAAGGTGTTATTAGCAAAGAACGTATCTTGAAAAACATCTAAGTTACTTAATAAGCCCGCAGGGCTCATAATAAATACAACGCCTACAAAAAACAGTAGCATGGCTGTAAATATCAGCATAAAGCCTTTAAATACTACATTGTAATAATGACCTGCAATTTCAGGTAAGCTTTTACCATCTTCTTTAATGCTCATCACACCTGAGAAGAAGTCATGTACCGCACCACCTAATACGTTACCTAGTACTATCCACACTAGGGCAACTGGGCCGTAAAGCGCACCTAAAATTGGGCCGAATATTGGGCCTACGCCGGCAATATTTAAAAACTGGATTAAAAATGCACGCACAGGGTGAATGGCTACATAGTCAACACCTTCGCTAAAGCGTTTTTGCGGTGTATCAACTGTTGTGTCCATACCTGCTTGTTTTTCAACAAAGGGGCTATAAAACTTATATCCCAGTATTAAGATTGTGATGCAGATAAAAAAGATGATCATAAAGCACGTTTCTCTTTTTGTATTTGGAGTATAGAGCGTGTAATTTTCGCTCCGCCTTTTCAATCCGTGAATAATCGACGAACATTAACAAAGTATTAATTCCCCCGCTATAAGACGAATAGCTAATACACAAGGGTCTGTAGACCTTTCAAGGTTAAATTTGCAGCAGCCTGTTTGGTATTTAGGCAAGGCAGAGCCTATGTGGTGTGGTTATTCCCCATAAGTAGGCGATAACGCAGCATTAATTCCAAACAGGCGCGGCCCTTCGGGTTCTGCCTAGGGGCGATTTACTCTTTTTTGCTCGGTTTTGACTTATTCTTACATGGATGTAAGCCAGTAGGGTAACGCAGGAGCAGTTACCGAGCCCACTAGGTTACAAACTTCGCGCCGCGATTAAACCGCCTCTAGTTTGAACAAATTGCAAACTGCAAAGGTCAACAGACCCTATTTAAGCCACTTTTTATGCACCTTGCTCAACACTTAATCTAAACGGCTTAATAAATAAAAAATTAAAGCAAAAAAAAGCGGTTTTACTTTAAAAGTAAAACCGCTTTCACACACAATGATTGGGTGTAACTGTGATTTTTCACATTAAGCTGGGCTCATAAACTCATTAATTTGCTCATGAGTAAGTGTAGGTGTCGCACCGGCGCTTTCTGCAACCATTGCGCCTACGGCACAAGCAAAATCAACCGCATGCTGGGCACAATCGCTACTACAAAGCTGATAAATTAACGAACCTAAAAACGAATCTCCTGCGCCCACTGTATCTACAACGCTAATTAAATAACCTGAGTTATAGTAATTTTCGCCTTTAATAGTGAGTAGTGCACCGTGGCTACCTTTGGTTACACAAAGGTATTCGGTGTTGGTTTGCTCTGCAATAAACGCTAAGTTTTGCTCAAGTGAATGGAACTTACAGCCCATTGCTTTGGCAATTTCGTAAAGCTCTTCATCATTTAACTTGATGAAGTCAGCTTTATTCATTAAATCTACTAGCGTGTTTAATGTGTAATGTGGTGCACGTAAATTTACGTCAAACACTTTAAAGTTAGCAATATCAACTAGCTGGTTTAACGTAGCAAGTGAGGCTTCGCTTCGGCCAATTAAGCTGCCAAACACAAATACATCACTGGCTTTTACTTTGTCAATAAGGGTGTCAGTAAGCTCAATGTTATCCCACGCAATGTCGGCTACTATTTCGTAACTGGCTGAACCGCTTTTATCTAGAGTAACTTGTACTGTGCTGGTTTTTTTGTCGTTATTTACGCCAATGTATTCGCAGCTTACGCCTTTGTTTTTAATCTCGCCTAATAATTCAGTACCTAACTCATCGTTACCTACTGCGCTTATCATGTCGGCTTTAATGCCAAGCGAGTTAATACGTACACACATATTAAGAGGTGCGCCGCCTAAACGTTTATCGTTTGCAAAACAATCCCATAGCACTTCACCAAAGCAACTTACGCTTACGTCTTTACCTTGTTTAGAATCAATTAAAATGCTCATTATTAGTTACCTTTAGGCTCAAGCACGTTTTTCATAATTGCTTTAATTTTGCTTGCTGGTGCGTATAACGCTTCTACATTGTTTTTGTAGTGAGACGTAAATGCGCTTTGCGTGTTTAAATCGCCAAATAAGCTTGTTAGCGATAAAAATGCAAGGTCATCATTGGCCGTTTTAGCAGCGGCTTCATGTAGCTCGCTTTGCATTGCATCTATTACCTCAAGGGTATTACCTTGCTCATCTTCCCCTTTGTCGCTATAAAAACACCATGCAGCAATAACAAGCGTAGCAAGTGATACATCACGCCCTTGCGCTAGGTTCTCGTTGATAGTAGCAATTAAGAACTTAGGAAGTTTAGCTGCACTTTCTGAACAAATACGCGACAAGCTGTCTTTAATGTTTGGGTTAGCAAAGCGCTCTATTAGTGTATCTTTATACACTTCAAGATCGATACCTTCTAACTGCTCAAGGTTAGGCGTTACTTCTTTATCCATAAATGCACGTAAGTACTCAGCAAACAAAGGATCTGATACTGTTTCGTCAATTGTGCCATAACCATGTACAGAGCCTAATAAACCAAGTACTGAGTGACCTGCATTTAATAAACGAATTTTCATGGTCTCAAAAGGTGTTACGTCAGATACAAATTGTGCGCCTACGTTATCCCAATCTGGGCGTCCACAGCAAAATGAGTCTTCAATCACCCATTGTGTAAACGACTCACACGTAATTGGCCATTCATCGCTAACACCATAAGCATCAACAACGTAGTCAATATCGCTCTTTTTAGATACTGGCGTAATACGATCAACCATTGCATTTGGGAACGTAACGTTAGTGGCAATCCACTCGCTTAATTCTTTATCTTGCTCTGCTGCAAAAGCTAAAAGCATTTTGCGCGTTACATTACCGTTGTGCTGAATGTTATCGCACGACTGTACTGTAAACGCATCAAGGCCTTGTTCTTTACGTAGCTTTAACGCAGCAGTAATGTAACCAAACGCCGTGATTGGATCGTTCGGGTTATTAATGTCGTTAATAATGTCTGGGTTTGAGTAATCAAACTCACCGGTTACCGGGTTAAAGTTATAACCGCCTTCGGTAATAGTTAACGACACAATGTGCGTATCGCTATGCGCTAGCTTATTGATAACCGCTTGCTTATCCTCAGGGGCAAATAAAAAGTCAATCATAGAGCCAATAACTTTGTTATCTATTTGCCCGTTTGGGTGTCTTACCGTTAACGTGTAAAGGTAGTCTTGCTGCTTTAAAATATCGCGCAGACCACGGTTACCTTCTAGTAATCCAACACCACAAATACCCCACTGCTCAGCACCTGGCGTTTTTAAAAGCTCGTTAATGTACACGGCTTGGTGAGCACGGTGAAAACCGCCCACACCAATATGAACTATGCCCGCTTTAAGTTTGCTACGGTCGTAGTTTGGTGTATCTACATGGCTTGGCATATCTGCCAAGCTCTGTTGGTTTAGCCCTTTAACAAGAGCGTCAGTGTGCTGGTGTTGCGTCATGGTGCGGCCTTACTAAAACAATATAAAAATTTAAATTAAGATGCAGTATTCAGTGCTTTATGGCGCAATAGCGACCAGTAAGCTGTTGCAAAATAAATAACGGTGCAAATAAAACATGCAATTTCAAACTGAGACTTATTACCAGAGTAAATGCTCATACTTTCACTAAAAAACATTACTTGGCTGGCAAAGCCAAAAATTATAAGTAACGAAATAGTAGAAGCAGCGTTCAACACTTTAGTTAGCATAGAGTTATCAACTACTGGTGCTTGAACATTTTTAGCAAGCTCTGCTTGGTATTCTTTAATGTCTTGCTGCTCTTGCTCTTCTGCTGCAATTTCTTTGGTGTAGTCTTCACCCGCGCCGTATTTTTTAGCAAGCAGCGTGTAAATAACAATAGTGAAGAACCAAGTAGGAATGAATAAGTAATAAAACGACATTACATCAACAGCATTTAAGCCAAAGCCAAACACAAGTGCCAATGCCCAAGAGGCGATGGCCGGAACGCTACGCGTGATGTTTTTGTATTTAGCCCAGTAACGAGTTAAACCAATTTTAGGAAATAAAACATGCTCGGCAAATACAATACCGCCCACAGGCACTACTAATAATCCTGCGTAAGTAAGCAGTGGTAACATTTGCGAGAATACAAACGGGAAACACGCAATTATAACGGTTACAACACCTACAATAGCGGTAGTGCGTTCACGCGATTGGTCAACAAAAATAGACTGTGCCGCAAGGCCTGCACGGTAAAGGTTAGCGTTAGCTGTAGTCCAGCCTGCAATAATTACAATTACAAAACCCGTCCAACCTAATGCGTGGTAAGCAACATCACCCGGATCAAGTGATGAAATAGTTGTTTTAAGTAATACCGCAACACCTGCACCCATAATACCGGCAGAGATCCATGCAATGTAATGACCAAAAAACATACCTACGCCTGAAAACAAACCGTAGCTTTTACGTTTAGCAAATCTAAATATTGCCATATCAATTAAGCCAAAGTGAGTAATAGAGTTTGCAGCCCATGCAAAACCAATTACTTCTAATAAGCCAATACCTTTTTCGCCATCAGCGTTTGTGCCGGTCCAGATTGATGAATCCCCTATCGCCATAAAGTCGTCAAACCCCGTTAGCGAGGTGACTCCTAATACATGGTTAGAAAGCTCAGGGAACAATGCAAACGAGCCTGCTATAAAAATAACAAATAACCACGGCGCACAAATTTTAGAAAAATCAGCAACCGTTGAAAAACCATACATAGCTACAAACACAACAATTGAGCCAACCGATAAAACAATGGCTACAAAGGCTAGGCTGTTAGGATACCAATCAAGCTGCGCGGGTATATCAAACAAAAACCTGACGGCCGTGGCCGATACGGTGATCATGGCGGCGGATATCACGCTAAATATGACCACGTTTGCCCAGTTATAGAGCTTGGTCATTGAGTTACCGGCAATTTTGTTTAGGTAGTTGTATAAACTTAAACGTGTTTCTACCGCAATTGGAGAGGTAATTAACCACCAAGAACACATTGCTAATAGGTTACCAATTAATAGACCTAATAAAATGTCGATGGTTGATGCGCCTAATGCAACAAAGGTTGCACCAATAACAAATTCGGTTGCTGCAACGTGCTCACCAGCATATAAACCGGCAAAGTGCTTCCAACCGTGAAGCTTGTGATTAGCAACAGGTAGTTGCTCTTCGTTAACATCGCTAAATGTTTGTGTGTGTGGACTTGATGCCATGGTATTTTCCTATTGTTTTAAGCGCAGTATTGAATACCAATTTAAATAAGCGTTTCTTATTTAAATTGATAATTAACTAAATACTGGCCTCTTTATAATACTACTGTAACTACCTAATAATTAATGCTTTTAGCGTTACGCTCTGTCAGTGTTTGAGAGCCTAACGCGTTAATTTATTACTGTGTCTGTAATGCCGGGTACTGATTGTAAAATTCATCCCAGTGCGTTAAATGTGCAACGTCTGGGTATGCTTGGTGAACAAAGTTCACAGCATCTTGCATATGTCCGCCGCCACTGTAATGCAGCACTTGCATATTAGCGGCAAGTGCAGCGCATACGCCGGCTTTAGAGTCTTCAATCACTAAACAATTTTGTGGCTTAACGCCCATTTGCTCAGCGGCATGTAAAAATAAATCGGGCGCTGGTTTACCATTCTTTACCTCACTTGAGGTAAACACCTTATTAAAGTGCTGCTCAAGGTTTACAACATTCAGTGCTTTAGCTGTGCGCTTAGGGCTACTGCTTGTAGCAATACAACAAGGTACCGCTAGGCGTTGTAAAACTTCTTTAATGCTATTTGTTGGCATTAATGCAGTTTCGAACTCGTTTAATAGTGCTTCTCGGTAATCGGCTTCAAAGCTCTCAGCTAGGGTCACGTTAAAGGTATCAAATAAGTTTTGGGTCACTGTTTTAAAGTTACAGCCCAAAAAATATTGTTGTACATAAGCACGGTCAATATTAACGCCAATCTCTGCAAGCATATTTATTAACACTTGTGCGCTTAATATTTCGCTATCTATAACAACGCCATCACAATCAAAAATAACTAATTCAATTTTAGTATTCATATTGCCCCTTTTTATGCACCTAGTTTGGTGCAACCTTAACTTGAGCATAAGCCCAGCAAGTGAGCATATTCTCTTTATTGTAATAATAAGTCAACATCTTGTTAGGTTAAAACGCACCAAACTGGTGAATATTTATTCATTAATTATGAAATAGTCTGTATTTTCATTGGTTTCAAAAATGCAATTACGACTAAGGTCGAGTATTTCACCCTTCATTGATTAAATTGATTAATGCTACCTACCTCCAATCTAATTTTATGATGGCAACAATCTAAACAATCAATTTTACCGAAACTCGTTTTGTTAATACACTCGTTAACAGTTAAACAGCCTGCAACACTGCCGGCACTTTATTAAGACGAGGTCGACAATGAATACTCAAAAAAATACTATTAATAATAAATCTACATTAACGCTGAGTGCGTTAGCACTAGCAATGGCATTACCTGCAAGTGCTGCCACTACACTTACTAAAGACAACGGCGCAGCTGTTGGCGATAACCAAAACTCAATGACTGCTGGCGAGCGCGGCAGTGTATTACTTGAAGACGTACAACTAATTCAAAAGCTACAACGCTTTGCCCGTGAACGTATTCCTGAGCGTGTAGTGCATGCGCGTGGTACCGGTGCACACGGTGTATTTGTTGCATCTAAAGAATTAGACGATTTAACAATTGCAGCGCCATTTGCAGAAGCAGGCAAAGAAACTGACGTATTTGTACGTTTTTCTTCTGTAATTCACTCTAAAGGTAGTCCAGAAACGCTTCGTGACCCACGTGGTTTTGCTACAAAATTTTACACAGACGAAGGCAACTGGGATTTAGTAGGTAACAACTTACCGGTGTTCTTTATTCGTGATGCGATTAAATTTCCAGATATGGTTCACTCGTTAAAGCCATCTCCGGTAGATAACATTCAAGATCCTAACCGCTTTTTTGACTTTTTCTCTTACGAGCCGGGCTCTACTCACATGCTAACGTGGGTTTACAGTGACTACGGTACACCAGCAAGCCTACGTAAAATGGATGGCTGGGGCGTACACGCATACAAAATGATTAATAAATCAGGCGATGTTAAATACGTTAAGTTTCATTGGGTAAGCCAGCAAGGTATAGACAACCTTGATGCTAAAGAAGTAAACGAAGTGCAAGGTAAAGACTTCCAACACTTAACTCGTGACCTTTACAGCGAAATTGGTAAAGGCAACTTCCCTAAGTGGGACCTATACATTAAAACACTTGATCCATCGCAGTTAGATGACTTTGACTACAACCCATTAGATGCAACAAAAATGTGGTTAGACGTGAAAGAAACTAAAGTAGGAACAATGACCTTAAACCGTATGCCAACTAACTTCTTCCAATCTACAGAACAAGTTGCAATGGCGCCGGCAAATGTAATTCCAGGTATTGAGCCTTCAGAAGACAGACTATTACAAGGGCGTGTTTTTTCATACGCTGATACACAAATGTACCGCTTAGGTGCTAACCACCAGCAATTGCCAATTAACCGTGCAAAAGTTGAAGTGGTTAACTACAACCAAGACGGCGCAATGAACTACGGTAATACAACTAGTAACGTGAACTACCAACCTAGTCACGAAAATGTTGCAGAAAACCCAATTGCACGTAGAAGTAACACAGAGCTTAAAGGTTACGTACAACAAGCAGCGATTAAAAAGCAGCAAAACTTTGCTCAAGCTGGCGTACTTTACCGTGGCTTTAGTAAGCAAGAGCGTACTAACTTGGTTAACAACTTAGCTGGCGATTTAGGCAAAGTGAAAGACAGTAAAGTTATGCACAAAATGCTTAGCCACTTCTACAAAGCAGACAGCGAATACGGTACACGTTTAACTAAAGCCGTAAATGGTGACATGAAACAAGTTAAGCAACTAGCCGCTAAGCTTTAATAGATTACCCAACCTAGAGGAAGGACCGACTCTCCCTTCCTCTTTTTTTTAAAAGGTAAACCGTATGCGTAAATTACTTATAATATTTACTTTAGTGATGAGCTTTTCAAGCTTTGGTAATGAACAACAAAGCACTGTAAATGAGCCAACAACCGCCCAAACACAGTACGAAAGCCTACTTGCTTATTACTTTGCTGCCGCGCGCACCGACGACACAGCCGTTATTACGCAGTTTGTTGATGCTGGTATTCCTATTAACAGCTACAACAACAAAGGCTACACCGCCCTCATGATTGCCACCTACCATGGTAATAAAAGCACGGTAAATACCTTACTGCAATTAGGTGCTAATGCGTGCCTTGAAGACAACCGCGGTAACACAGCTCTAATGGCCGCAATATTTAGAGGTGAATTTAGCATAGCTAAAACACTTGTTAGCCTTGATTGCGATAACGCACATCAAAACAAAGCAGGCCAAACCGCTGAGCAATTTGCACAAACTTTTGGTCAACAAAAAGTGCTCGACTTACTAGCACAGGTAAATAAACAAAATTAATACGTTACTATTTACCACTCACACTCAGTAATTGAGGAGAGAACACATCAATAATCACAGTGAGTTATATAAAAGTGAGACGCGTTTTATTCAATAACTGTCTCACTCCCTTTTTTAAAAATTAAAAGCGATACGTTACAGATGCACCAAGCGTTTGAGGGTTAACAACAGCCACATAGCCTGTTGGGTAACGCCCGCTAGCAGGTTCTACCGATGTATATGCTTCTTCATCTAACGCGTTGTTAATATAAGCACTCATTAACCAATGCTCACTATCGTAACTAATTGTGGCACGTGTAATTGTATAACCACCGGCAATACGCTCTTGTGTATTAGTTAAATCACCATAATATTCATCCACATAATTAGCACTTACATTAACCTTTAAGCTATCAGTAAACCAATGCGATAACCCTAAGCTAGCTGTAAGCTCTGGAGCAGAGTTAAGCTCGTTGCCAACTGCATCGCTGTACGTGGCTGATTCATCTATTTTAGTTTTAAGTAACCCAAGCCCTGCATGTAGTTGCCATTGCTCACCTAACATACTGTAGGCTTCAAGCTCTAAACCATAGCTATGTGCATCATCAATATTAGTGATTTTTCTATCTGAGCTTAACGCTTGATACCCGTCAAAGTTATTATAAAAAATGTTCGCGCTAATATTAATATCACCATTATTAAGCACACTGCGCGAGCCTAGCTCGTAGGTGTTTACTGATTCTTGGTCGTAGTAGTAATATTCTTGTGCGGTAAAATCTAACGCGCCGCCACCAGAGTTGTAGCCTCTACGGGCGCTGGCCGATAACGTTGTTTCATCTGTAATTTTGTATTGAATCGCTAATGTAGGTAATTTTATAGTATTGGAATCATCTAGTTGTTCAACTAATCTATTGCCTCCAAAAGCCATATCAAAATTACGAAGCTGCTCTTCGCGCTCTATTCTAAGCCCTGCGGTAAGCGTAAACGCTTTGCTTAACTTTAAGCTTGTTTCTGAATAAATTGCTTTTGAGTCACTGCTATCATCACCAAAATAATCTGTTGCGCCTACACTTTTAAAATCTTGATCACGGTCAAAATAAGCAATACCCACAAAGCCAGAATAAAAGTCACTGTTTAAGCCAAAGTTTAGCTTGCTATCAATAGTGATATTTTTTTCATCCATCGACACATCAGACTCAGCACTGGCAAGTGCTTCATATGCTTCGTAGCCCCATTCGTAATCCATATAAGCAAGTAAAATATCGAACGAGAAGTTATCGTTAATTTTATAGCTAATATCTACCTGCGTTGTATCTGACTGCGTATCCATATCGCGCTGAAATAGTGGAATATAATCCGTTGGTTCATCACCTTCAAAATATTTACGGCCGGTATTACCCTCTTCGCTGTACGTTGAATAAGTTAGCTGCACCGATAAGTCTGAAGTTGGGGTATATAATAACTTTGCACGCGTACTACTGGTATTGAGCTCGTTAAGGTTTTTATCCGTTGGGTTAGTTTCGTAACGTGTTGGGTTGCTAAACGTTTCGCCGTTAACATATTGAGTAGATAAGCGAAATGCGAGTACATTATCAATTAATCCACCTGAGACAACTGCCGCAGTATCGAAGTAGTTGTCTTGGTTTTTGTACCCTACACGCACGGCACCTTCAAAATCTTGTGTGGGTGCTTTGGTTGTCATATAAACAGCACCACCAATACTATTACGACCATTACTAGTAGATTGTGGCCCGCGGTATACCGCAATTTGGTCTATATCCCATAAGCCTGTGTCGCCAGTTAAATCAGCCACAAATGGCTGGCTTACACCATCAACCAATGTTGAAACACGGGCCTTTGAACCACCACTAAACGAATTAAAACCGGTGGCGCCGCCATTGCCCGATACCCCACGCATATCAGGCACGGCACCAGTAAGTACAACCACATTAGCCATTTCGGCTAAAGCGTCAGAAACTGAAGATAGTTGTCCATTTTCTAATAACGATTTATCTACTACCGCTACCGATGTAATTGTATCTTTGAGTGATTTTTCAATTTTTTCACCTGTGACCACAATAGTATCCATTGACTCGCGACTTGTTTGGTCATCGGCAAAAGCTTGGCTTTGAGTAAATATTAAAGAACTCGCAATAAATAAAGACAGTTTATTGCGTTTAAATGAAGCAACCACGGTTATTTCCTTTTATAAATAGTTGATATTGCTGGGGCGAAAAAAAGTAACACAACCACAACACCATTGCAATTGAGTTTAATTATCATTTACACTAGCATAAACATTAACAACTAACTACGACCATGCTTCAACTTACTGTTATTTTAATCCTGCTCATTGCTACAACCTTGCTCTATTGCAGCAACCGCCATCAAAGGTTTTTAAAAAAGCCTATATCTAAGCATTGGCGTAAACTTGCAACCCTTCTTTTTATAGCTGCAATCGCTTTAGCTTTTTATATTTTCACCTCTGCTGCGGCCGCATTTTTTATTCTTTTAATGGTTATGCTGGCCTTGATGATCGTCCCCTTTACGAGCTTATTTAAAAGTAAGGATATTAACTAATGAGCGCATTACAAAGGCAAAAAATTAAACCAACTTGGCTAGGAAAAAGCTTAGCAGGAGGCCTTTTAGGCTTAGCTCTTGCATTTGTTCTAGTCGCATTTTTTGCCTGGTATGGCCCCGGAGGAATAGATGCACGCGACAAGGTACAATTTAATATGTGGATGATCCCACTAATATGGCTAACTATTTTTAGCTTCACGTATTTATTTAAATCTGCAAAGCAAGCATGGCTAACTCTCGGTGGGCTAAATATAACGCTCTATAGTTTATTTTTAATGTTGGGGCATGGGCTATGAAAGTAAGAGCAGATATTTTACGTACCTACCAAGGTGTTCATACTTGGACCGGGATCATTGCAGGCTTAGTACTTTTTATTGGCTTTTACGCGGGTAGCTTAACTATGTTTAAGTATGAGCTAGCTGATTGGGCAACGCCTGTAAGCGCACCTGTAACTGAGCCAAAAACCAGTGACTACCAAGCCTTAGTAGATAAAGCTATTGTGCAGTACCCTCAGCAAATGAGTAATGGCTTTTCCATAGATTTATTAACTGATCAAGCGCCGCTATCTTGGTACAGCCAAGGTAAAGAGCGAGGAATGGCACTTGATAACCAATTACAGCTTTTACATTTAAATAGTAAAAATGAGCTAGTCATTGAGCAAAAAAGCGAAAGTAAGCTCGCAGATTTAATAGACTATCTGCATCGTACCGCTGGTTTTGCTGGCGAAATTGGGCATGACCAATCAGGTGTATACATACTGGGCATTGCGTCGGTTTTATACTTTTTAGCGTTGGTGTCTGGGGTAATTATTTTATTGCCAACACTTGTAAAAACATTCTTTGCAATCAGAAAAGAAAAAGGTCCAAGCCGCTTTTGGCTCGATAGCCATAATTTAGTGGGGATCGCCAGCTTACCTTTTCACTTAATTATTGCCTTTACCGTTGTTGTGTTTGCTTTTCACGATTTAATTTATGATGGATTGTCGCCATTTTACGACGATAAATCGTTTTTTCAGCGCCCTCCTCCAGCAGCGCACAGTTACCAAATTGAAAACTTACCCAGTATAGAAAAACAGCTTTTAGCAGCAAAAAACTATGCCCCAGGCTATGAGCCAATTCATATTGCATTAAGTCGACTAATTACCAACAGCCCTACAGCAATTGTTAAAATGAGTAACGAAAGCGCAGTTGTTAGAGGCCCAGATACAGACTACTTATTTTTACAGCCGTATACATTAGAAGTCCTTAACTCGAGTTACCCCCTAGGTGAAGAAAGCCACTGGGGTAATATGGTTGCAAGCATCTTTTCGTTGCACTTTGGCACGTATGGAGGTGAATGGGGCCGATGGGGTTACTTTGTAATGGGACTATTTGGTGCGTTCTTATTTTATTCAGGTAATTTATTGTGGTTAGACAAACGTGCTAAAAAAGATGCCAATAAACGCAGTACTCTTTTTATGGCTAATTTAACAATTGGTGTGTGCTTAGGGTCAATAATTGCAGTGGTTGCCACTTTGTTAGTAGGTAAGTGGGTAAACCAATTTACAACTAATGCAAATTACAGCTATTTATATAGCTACTATATAGTATTTTTTGTTTTTGTTGCCTACGCCTTTAAAAAAGGGTCTCAGCACACAAGTTATTGGGGTTTAGTTAGCCTTGCAGGTTTGTGCTTATGTATGGCGGGCTCTACCCTATTACAAGCCATATCAACAGAGCACTATTTTAAATATTATCAAAGTATTACTGTTGATTTTAGTGCGGTAGTATTTGCACTTATATTTTACTTTAGCGCCAAAAAAGTAAAAGCAAAATCTGTTCATAATACAAGCGCACCAAAGTAGTTTTACAACGGGGTTTAAGCTAACAAATTAAACCCCTTTTACTGCTTTGCCCCATTACAAAACGTCAGCGCTAAACACTTTACAAACCGGTATATCGCCCCCGATTAATTAAGCTTTGCTATAAGCTGTTATTCTATTCTTGCTTAAACTGGTCTAACCAGCTACCATTTTTGAATTGAGCATTTAAAAAAGCAACAATAAGTAATGAACATACAAGCTTCAAAGCACGTCACTATAACCTGTAACGACAGGCAAACTATAAGCGCACACCTATTTACACCCACCAGCCCTATTAAAGGTGCGGTGATGATTGCCCCCGCAACCGGCATAAAACAACAGTTTTATGCAAACTTTGCTACTTACTTACAGCAACATGGCTTTGGCGTAATTACCTTTGATAACCGAGGTATTAGCCAATCGCTTAACCGCAGTATTAAAAAAAGTAAGGCCACATTACAAACTTGGGGCGAGCAAGACATGCCAGCCGTACTTGAGTATTTGCAAAAAACCTTTCCGGGCACCCGCCATCATTTAGTTGGCCACAGTGCTGGCGGGCAATTAGTCGGGCTTATGCATAATGCAGATCAGTTAAGCTCAGCGTTTAACTTTGCTTGTTCGTCGGGCAAATTAACCAATATGCGCTTGGCGTATCAGGTTAAAGCACAATTTTTTATGAATGGGGTTATTCCGGTGAGTAACGCACTATTTGGCCATACTAAATCGCAGTGGTTTGGCATGGGCGAGCCCCTACCTAAAGGCGTTGCTAAGCAGTGGCAAAAATGGTGTAACGCGCAAGGTTATGTGCAATCTGCATTTGGCGATACCGTATTTCAACACTGTTACAACACCTTAGTTATGCCGTCAATGTGGGTTAATGCCACCGACGACGACATTGCAAATAACGCGAATGTCGCCGATATGCTCTCGGTTTTTCCTAAATTAAAAGCACAAACCCTAACCTTAAACCCACACGACTATGGTTTGAAGGAAATTGGCCATATGAAATTTTTTAGCAAAAAATCTGACGGATTATGGCCACTTGCGCTTAACTGGCTAAACAAACACAGTTAAAAAATGATGCGTTTACACCGTTAGTTTACGGCGTTAATTTGCTTTTTAACTGGTTTTTCACGCGTTACGAAATAGCACACGAGTGAGCCGCCAGTTACCATTATTACTCCTTGCCAAAACGAGGCACTGAGGGTAATTGATAAATAAAGCGCCGAAATAATCGCCGAAAAAACCGGCGTAAAATATGAAAGCGTACCAAGCAACATTAAGTTACCGCCAATAATAGCTTGGTTCCAAAGAGCATACCCGCTGCCAACAACCACACCAGCTAGCACAAGCGTTACGGTCGCGTGCAGTGTAAAGGTCATTTTTGGCTCGTCACTTAATCCATACAACACCCATAAGCTTAGTGCCGTGGCGATAAAAAAAAGCACAATGGCATTTTGCCCATTGCTATTTTTTTGAGTAATTACACAGTAAACAGACCAAATAAAAGGTGCTACAAACGCCAACAAGTAGGCCGTTGGGTTACTGGCAAAATTGCCCATAATACTATTAAGTGATAACCCACTATCGCCACCAACGCACCAAGCCACACCAAAAAAAGCGAGTAGCATACCGGGGTAAATCCAAACACTTACTTTACTACGGTTAACTATAATACTGAGCAAAATGGTAAGTGTGGGCCATAAATAATTTATAACCGCCATTTCTACCGCTTGGTGGCGATTATTAGCAAGACCTACAAACAGCGCTAAACACACCTCGTAAAGTGCAAATAAAGCAGTACCCCAAATAATATAGCGCTTATTAAACCCAGCAAACTTAGGCCGCCCCATTACCAAAATTAAAAACAGCGCGCTTACACTGTACATGAGTGCCGCCCCTCCTATGGGGCCAAATAACTCCGAAACATCCCTGAGCAGAGCCACTAAACAACTCCATAATAAAATAGCGGCAATGCCATAAAGCGTGTATTTATGATTAGAAAAAAAGTCCATTAACTACCTAAAAGTACTACTTATGTTTGACGTTACGCTACCAGTAATTATGCGCTTAAACAATTGTTACTAATACTTTTATATAAAACAAAGCAAATTTTAGTAATTGACCTTTCGGTCAGTAAAGTTACAATCAATCAACACCTTAAACTCAGCAACGCCATAATGACCACACAAACAAAGCCAAATAAAAAAGAACTCACCCGAGAGAAAAACCAAAAGTTAATACTCGATGCCGCAGAGCAATTGTTTTCTCAGCTTGGTTACGATGGCGCTAGCATGAGTATGGTTGCCAAAGAGGCATGCGTGCCTAAAGCCAATATTTTATATTACTTTAAAAGTAAAGACGGCCTATACGAAGCCGTAATAGACCGCATAATAGCGCATTGGAACTTAGGGCTAGATAATGTAACCCCTGAGGACGACCCGGCTCATGTGCTTTATAACTACATTAAAAGCAAAGTAATACTTGCCGTTAATCAGCCTTTGCAATCGCGTTTATTTGCCAGCGAAATACTGCGTGGTGCACCGTACCTTCAAAACTACTTTAGAACTAATACACGCCCTTGGGTAAAGCAGAAGGTTGATGTTTTTCAAACATGGATTGACGCCGATAAAATGGATAACGTTGACCCTTACCATTTATTATTTACCATTTGGTCAACCACACAATACTACGCCGACTTTCAAGCTGAAGTACTGCTAGTTATGAACAAATTAGAATACGATAAAACCGATGTGGCACACATTACGCAGTCAATTGCCCACATTATTTTAAAAGGTATTGGCTTAAAAATACCCGAGCAAAGTGAGGCTTAACCCATGGATAACTTTACAACCCCCGATTTATTTGACGATCACCGCGAGAGCGTACAAGTAGCCGACAGCGGCCTGCGCCATTTTGGTAAAAAAACCACGTTTAGTGGCCAAGCAGTTACCGTTACCTGCCCAGAAGACAATTCATTTGCCGCTGATATACTGCATGAAAACGGCAAGGGCAAAATATTAGTTATTGATGGCTTTGCCAGTAAACGCTTTGCTTTTATAGGCGATATAATGGCAGAGCGCGCATTAAAAAATGGCTGGGAAGGCGTTGTTATTAACGGCTGTTGCCGCGATATAGAAATACTTGCCACTATGGATTTACCCGTAATGGCGCTTGGCTCAACTCCGCGTAGTACTTTAAAGCGTGGGTTTGGTGATAAAAACCAAACAGTAACTATGCTTAGCACCACAATTAAGCCAAATGACTGGTTATACGCCGATGTAAACGGCTTAATAATTAGCCCAAACGCACTATTGTAAACCCCCGACTTACAACCAAGATGGTGCAAACACGCACCAATTTGGTGTATTTTCACCTCTAAATTACGCCCTCTTTATTGCTTAAATTTTTATAAACATCATACAAACCCATAAAAACCTGACCGAGCGGACAACTTTATTGTATTTGGCATTGCTTTTGCTTAGCTTTTAGGCAATATAATAAGCTAACCGATTAAAAAGCGGATCAGGCTCTGTAAAATAAAAATAAGATGTTACGCAGTGGGCTGAAAAATAATAATAATTAATTCGTCTTTTTAATCACCCTAAATCTGATTATAACCAGTTGGTCAGATTTACTTTATAACGAGTGGTGATATGAGTACCAAAACACATAATAATTTTACCGGTATTTTTTGTGACCATGGCCCAAAAGCATGGCAAACACACACCCACGGCGCACTTATCAATAAGCGCCTTGCAGTAAAAGATGTATTTGCAGTTAAAGGTGAGCGCAACAGCGCAGGTAACCCTAATTGGTTTAAAGCAGCAAAACCTGCCCAGCAAACAGCAAGTGCGGTAAATAAGTTAATGAACGAGGGTTGTAGCTTTACAGGCTTTACCCACACCGATGAGCTTGCTTACAGCTTAGAGGGAAATAACATTCACTATGGGGCGGCACAAAACCCAAAACTTAGCGGTCATGCAAGTGGCGGTTCGAGTATGGGATCGGCGGCCGCCGTTGCTGCTAACTTAGCCGATATTGGCTTAGGTACCGATACTGGCGGCTCTATTAGAATACCCGCAAGTTACTGCGGCTTATTTGGTATAAGACCCAGCCATAACGTGATTGAAAAAGACGGCCTAATTCCGCTAGCTCCCCCTTTTGATACCATTGGCTGGCTTACCCAAAGTGCAGAACTACTAAGCGATGTAGGCAATGTACTGTTACCAAACCAAACTATTAATAACGTAGATACCTTAGTTATTTGTGAGCCGTTATTTGAGCTAGTAAGCCCTGCTTTACAAACACCTATTAAGCAACTACTTGAAAAAACCAAGCTTTATTTTAAGCACCATAAAGAATTTGAACTGCCTAATAGCAACTTATTAAGCGAACTCGCTGATAGCTTTAGAATACTGCAAGGGCGCGCAATAGCTAAAACGCATAAAGATTGGCTTCAATTGCCAGGGCAACTTCCCCAGTTTGCTCCGGCAATTGCAGCACGTTTTAAAATGGCACTGGCACTAACCGCCCAAGAAGAGCAAGAAGCACTAAAAGTACAAACTCAGTGGCAAACACTAATAACTAAAAACCTAAACACAAAAAGTTGTTTATTTTTGCCAACCACACCCACAACCGCACCTAAATTGGGCACCAACACAAGCGCCTTACGTATGCAAATTATAACTTTATCTGCCATTGCGGGCTTGAGCCGCTCGGCGCAAGTTCACTTACCATTGGCTAATTTAGAAAATGGCCACCCATATGGGTTTTCATTAATGATGAGCCACGGCAACGATAAAAGCCTACTTGCCTGCGTACAACAATTAGCTGCACACTTTAAACAGGACACACCTGCATGAGCACACACAACATTGCATTTACTGCCCCGCACTTTTCAGCGACCGAGGCAGGCACCTTTATACTAAAACAAGGCGGTACAGCCACAGAAGCAATGGTAGCGGCAGCGGCTGCGATTAGCGTGGTTTACCCACATATGAACTCGATTGGCGGCGACAGCTTTTGGCTTATTGATAACCCAAACCAAAGCTACCCTACCGCAATTGATGCATGCGGGCGCGCACCAAGCGACATAAGTGCCTACAGCAATGAGCCACACATACCAGAGCGCGGCGGTTTAAGCGCATTGACTCAAGCGGCTACGCTTCGTGGCTGGCAAAAAGCACTTGAGGTAGATAAGCACGCAGCATTGCCACTAAGTACTATTTTAGCGCCTGCTATTAAGCTTGCCCGCGAAGGTTTTACTGTTACAAAAAGCCTGCAAGCGGGCTGCGAAAAACTGGCAAGTGTTGCCAATACTAACGATGCCTTTAAAGCGCTATACATCCCCAACGGTAAACCTTTACAAGCAGGGCAACACTTTAAAAACCCAAAACTTGCCAATACCTTTGAGCATTTGGCAAAGCAAGGCTTAAACGCTTTTTATAAAGGTGAACTTGCTGACTCGTTTGCCAGCGATTTAGCCAAAGCCGGCAGCATTATTACCCCAGCCGACATTGCAAATACAAAAGCAGATGTAGTGACCCCACTTAGTGCTAATTTATCGGGTATTAGTTGCTATAACTTACCAGCTCCTACACAAGGGGTGCATTCATTACAGATAATTGGTGCGGTTAATAAACTAAAACACAAAGCTAAAACCGAAGCCGACTGGACCCACTTAATTGTAGAGGCAACCAAACAAAGCTTTACTCACCGCCCTACACTTTGGGCCGACCCAGAGGCTCTCGGCGATGATTACAAAAACGCACTAACTGATGAACGTTTAAACGAGCTTGCAAACAATATTGATATGAACCAAGCCAAGCAATGGCCATTTAATGCAGAGCCAGGCGACACTGTTTGGATGGCAGCACGCGATAAAAACGGTCAACTTGTGAGCTTTATTCAAAGTGTTTACTGGGAATTTGGCAGCGGAATACTCATGAGCGAAGGTGGCTTTGTGTGGAATAACCGCGGTTTAAGCTTTAGTTTAAACACTGATGAAGCAAACGTACTTAAAGCACATAAAAAACCAGCTCATACACTTAATCCTGCTTTAGCAAAATTTGACGATGGCAGGCGCCTTGCCTATGGCACCATGGGCGGTGAAGGGCAACCTCAAACTCAAGCCGCAGTATTTACAGGTTACGCGTTGCGTAATAAATCGATTAACCAAGCGGTGAGCGACCCGCGCTGGTTACTTGGCCGTACATGGGGCGACACCAGCACTAATTTAAAAGTAGAGCAAACCCTAGCCTCAAAAATTAAACATGAATTAAATCAACGTGACCACGACTGGGTAAGCGTTGATAATAACAATGAAATGATGGGCCACGCGGGTGCAATTTTAGATACGCCTACCAGCCTTGAAGCAGCAACCGATCCTCGTTCAGATGGTCGTGCAACAGTAACTACAGCAGGAACACAATGACAGAAATAATAAACCAATGGCCCATTATTGTGGCCTTAATAGCAACCGGCATTTTTGCAGGTATTTTAGCAGGCCTATTTGGTGTAGGCGGCGGCATAGTAATTGTGCCTGTGCTGTACTTTTTATTGCAAGGTTTTGGTGTAAGCCCTGAGTCGGCCATGATGATAGCAACCGCGACATCGCTTGCCACCATAGTGCCTACGTCTATTTCGTCTATTCGCTCGCACCATGCAAAGGGCAACATTGACCTTGCTTTAATTAAATACTGGGCGCCGTTTATTTTAGTAATGGCCGTTGTAGGCAGCTACTTAGCGCACACAATACGCGGTAATGCACTGGTACTTATGTTTGCTTGTATTGCTATTTTAGTTAGCCTTAACATGTTATTTAGAGCCGGCGCCCCTGCCCTTGTAAGTAAGTTACCGGGTAAATTTGGCCAAGGCATAATGGCAAGTATTGTTGGTGGCTTATCGGTCATGATCGGCATAGGCGGTGGCACAATTGGTGTACCCATGCTAAACGCATTTAACGTACGTGCCCATGTTGCCGTAGGCACTGCAGCAGTATTTGGCTTACTTATCGCGCTACCAGGCGTAATTACCTTATTAAGTATTGGCACAACGCCAACCGATGCTCCCCTAGGTACGTGGGGGTTAGTTAACCTCCCTGCCTTTTTTCTTATTATTCCGCTGACTATTTTGTTTGCGCCTATTGGCGTAAAAATTGGTAGCAAGCTGGATCAAAAACAATTAAAACGCGCTTTTGCCGTTGTCTTAATGATAACGGGTATTCGCATGCTTATTCAGACTCTGGGAGCCTAAAACATGTTTAGCAACACGCAAATTCAAACTTTAAATCCGCCGCAACGTTTACTAATGGGGCCTGGGCCAATTAACGCAGATCCACGCGTACTGCGTGCTATGTCGGCGCAGCTAATTGGCCAATACGACCCAGTAATGACCGGTTTTATGAACGAAACCATGGCCCGCTATCGCGAAATATTTAAAACCAAAAACGAATGGACCATGTTAGTTGACGGCACATCACGCGCAGGAATAGAAGCCGTTTTGTGCTCTATTTTACGCCCAGGCGATAAAGTACTTGTGCCTATTATGGGGCGCTTTGGCCACTTACTCGCTGAAATAGCCGAGCGTGTAGGCGCTAAAGTGCACACCATAGAAGTACCATGGGGCGAAGTATTTACTCCCGAGCAAATAGAAAAAGCCATTGTTGATGTAAAACCCCATGTACTTGCCATGGTACAAGGCGATACCTCTACAACCATGAACCAACCGCTTGAATACATTGGTGATATTTGCCAAAAGCACGATGTATTATTTTACTGCGATGCCACCGCCTCAATTGTAGGTAACGATTTACCCGCCGATGAGTGGAAACTCGATGCGCTTTCGGTTGGTTTGCAAAAATGCTTAGGTGGTCCCTCTGGCTCTGCGCCATTAACACTTAGCGACAAATGCGCCGATTGGATCCAAAAACGTAAAAAAGTAGAAGCGGGTATTCGCACCGCAGAGCATACCGATGGCACCGAGCCATTTGTACGCTCTAACTACTTTGATTTAGGCATGATCATGAATTACTGGGGCGAAGAGCGCCTCAACCATCATACCGAAGCCACAAGCATGCTTTACTGCGCATCCGAATGTGCCCGCATTGTAATTGAAGAAGGCGTAGATAACTGCGTTGCCCGCCATAAATTACATGGCGATGCCATGCTAACCGGTATTCAAGCGCTGGGCTTAAACGTATTTGGTGATTTAAACCACAAAATGAACAACGTGCTGGGTGTTTATATACCTGAGGGTATTAATGCCGATCACGTACGCGCTCAAATGCTAACCGACTTTGGTATTGAAATTGGCACCTCGTTTGGGCCACTGCATGGCAAAATTTGGCGTATTGGCACCATGGGTTACAACGCCCGTAAAGATGCCGTACTGCAAACATTGGCAAGTTTAGATGCCTGCTTACATGCCAACGGTTACAAAGGCCCTAAAGGCGAAGCCGCTATTGCCGCCCTTACCCATTATAAATAATAAAAAGGATTTAGCATGACGATTGCAAGCCCCTCTCTAGCGCCATTATTAAATAATGAGCTAGCTAACACCTATGCTGCGCGCGCCTTAGCGCGCTGTAAAACACTCAGTGGCTTATCGCAAATGCAGGGCGGTATTCACCGCGTGTATTTATCTAAAGAGCACAAAGAGTGTAATAGCGTTACTGCCGCGTGGATGGCTGAGGCGGGCATGCAATCGTGGCAAGACGAAGTAGGTAATTTATGGGGTCGGCTAAAATCGTCAAACCCAAACGCTAAACGTTTAATTATTGGCTCACACCTCGACACCGTACCAAATGCCGGTGCATTTGATGGCATTTTAGGAGTGTTACTCGGTATTGAAATAGCCGCCCTTGCGAATACACTTAAGCTTGATTTACCGTTTCATTTAGATGTTGTGGGTTTTTGTGATGAAGAAGGCACCCGCTTTGCCACCACTTTAATTGGCTCAAAAGCACTGGCAAACGAGTTTGACCCGCAGTGGTTAAATATAGAAGATACAAACGGCATTACTATGCGCCAAGCCATGCTCGACTTTGGCCTAAACCCCGCAAACTATGCAAAAGCAGCACTAAACAAAAATGAGTTACTCGGTTACTGGGAAACCCACATAGAGCAAGGCCCCGTGCTTGAGTCGGTCAATCAGGCATTAGGCATTGTTACTGCCATTGCAGGGGCAAAGCGCGCTATGATCACCCTAACAGGTCAAAGCGGTCACGCTGGTACTACGCCTATGAATTTACGTCAGGATTCGTTAGCAGGCTGCGCCGAACTGACGCTTGCCATAGAGCAACTAGCAAAAAGTGCGAGTAATGGCGAAGTAGCCACCGTTGGGCAAATTCAAGCACGCCCAGGCGCTACAAACGTTATTGCCGGTAAAACCACCATTAGCCTTGATGCACGCGCTCAAAACGATGACGACCTAGCCATATTACTTAATGCAATACATACCCGCGCAGATCAAATTGCAACATCGCGTAATTTAACGCTTGATTGGCAATGGACACATGCGGCCGATGCCGTAGCGTGCGATACTCAAATTCAGCACTTATTTACTAGTGCATGCAAACTTAACAACCAAGCCTCACCTTCACTTGCCTCAGGCGCAGGGCACGATGCTATGGCCATAGCCCCTATTTGCCCTGTTGGTATGTTGTTTATACGCAGCCCAGGCGGCATAAGCCATCACCCAGCAGAAGCCGTTATCGATGACGATGTAACTAAAGCACTTAGCGTAATGTACAGTGCACTTGTGCTGTATGTGAAAGAGTTAGGCTAAAGTTGAACAAAAGAGCTAAATTAGTAGCTCTTTTAATTTTGAGAACATTGGATGTTAAAAAACATTTTATTTCTAATAGCTTGTGTATTTATAACTGTGGCAGCCTGGCTTGTCTTTCAAGTTTTTGGTCAGCATACCTTTTTAATAATGCTATCAATTACAGCTGCAATAATACTCAAAACCGTTTGGGTAAAATTCAAACATAAAAAATAGCTTTAAAATTTTAAGGGCTATATAAAGCACAGCAATATATAACCCTTCAATTACTTTAATGCTGATTGAACTTCAGCTTAGCTATTCAATCGTTACCTTTGCATCACTTACCCACGTTTCGGTTATCGCTTTATCATTTTTATCCACTAAATACGCGCGTATATGCGTTGGGTTGTTATTAGATTGCTTATAATCAAACGCTAGTCGCCATTGGTTAGTTCCCACTATAGGGTAAGCGCCAATTGGCTCTAGTATTTCGCCGTTACTGGCTTCAACTATAGGTTTTATACCACTATCTCTATCGAGCCCTTTAAATACAGGGCCTTCAAAGTCAATCACCATTTTGTTCACGCCCTCAGGAATAGGCTGACCAGGAATTCCACCCTGCCCCTGGCGAGTATTCACAACACTTGCTAACTCTTTTGATTTTGGGTCGAGTGGACGCCATTCAATATCATAAGAAAACGTAAATTCATCGCCTTTACGCGCCTCTTTTTCAGGTACCCAATAGGCAACAATATTATCAAACGTTTCATCTTTTGTAGGAATTTCAACTAGCTGTACAGCACCTTTACCCCAATCCCCCTGAGGCTTTATCCACGCTGATGAACGCTTATTGTAAAATACGCCATCGTCTTGGTAGTTATTAAAATCACGATCCCTTTGAATTAAGCCAAAGCCTTTAGGATTCTCATCAATAAAGCTATTGGTCGATACCGACTGAGGGTTATTTAACGGTCGCCAAATGTACTGCCCCGATCCAGTATGAATCGCTAAGCCATCACTATCGTGAATTTCTGGGCGCCAATCTTTAGCTTCTGTTTTATCTTTTTCTGAGTACCAATACATACTCGTTAATGGCGCTATACCTAAACGCTCTACATCGGCGCGCATATACAAATTAGCACTCACAGAGGTGATATGGCCTTTGGCTTCTTTGTTATCTTTACTTAAACCAAACCGGTAAGCACCGGTGATAGAGGGCCCTTCAAGCAATGCCCAAACAGACACACTTTCACCTTTTTTTTCTGCGGGGCCAATCCAAAATGCAGAAAAGCGCGGAAATTCTTCTGGTTGATTCATACCCGTATTAATTGCAATACCGCGAGCCGACAAACCATATTGCCCTTGTGGGCCATCAGTTCTAAAATAAGATGCTCCCAAAAACGATATCCAATCTGGTTTTATATCTGGGCGCATAATTCTAAAGCCTGCAAACCCAAACCCTTCTGGCAGGTCGTGGGCAGGGCTGTCGTCAGGCATATCAAAAAGCTCATTACTAAAAGGCAGTTCTTTAACGTTGTTTTTATCATCCCTAATATAAATACTTACTGGCTCAGGAAAGTATCGGCCAGGGTAAAATAGTTGAACAGGTGCCTTTTTACCATTTGGATATAAGGTTTCATCTTCTTTAAAACGTATTTTCCAGTGTTCGTCATACGTAATTTTATCAATTAACTCCGGCGCTGGCACCTTAGTTGCCGTATAGGGCTTTTCGGCAGAGGCTTTTGCCAGCGCTTTTAAGTCTTCGAATGAAAACTCCGTTTTATCTACTGCTTCTGTCGCGTAAGACGACATCGAAGTGCTAAAAATAATTGCGATAAATAACTTTAATTTCATAAAAAGAATGTCCAATAAATTGAGTCAAATAAAAATGGGAACGCTGCACGAACGCATGTTTAACTTAAAGTTCTGTATGGATATTACGTTACGTAATATGAACTAGCGTTTACTAAAGTATTGTTATTTGTCTCTTCGTTAATTTGTTTTTGGTGCGGCGCGTTTGATGGTATCGCTGAAGTGAAAATAAGTGGGGATAGCGCAATTGATTATTAGATCGCTGGTATTCAAATGGATAAGGGTTGTATTTAGGTGGTGGAAAACGAAGAGGCTCACCACTTTTAAAACTTGCAATTAATGGCTGAATTTTACTAGTCGTCCACCTTAGGGCCTATTGTTAGCGCGTACTTTGCTGAATACTTGGCTTTTCCCAACCAAGAATATTTACGCAATAATTTACACCAACCACTAAATATTCCGTTATTTCTGAATTACCACACGATGAAAAACCATTACGCTTACTTTCTAAGTCGAACCAGCCACCAGTAATTATTTCGTAGAGCCACCCTGCTTGTAAGGAACATTCAGGCCAAAACTCTAGCAAGTCACCTTCATCTAAGACTCGAAAACCTGCAGGCTCTTCGAAAATAATATCAATTTTATCACCGTCAATAGATATTGTAATTGTTAGGAGATCAACATCAAAATTAAGGTTTATAACCTCAATAGTATTTGTTGAATTATCACTCTCTAAAATTTTATATTTCACAAAACCTCTGAGTACCGCTAACGCCTCGTTAACCGGAGCATAGGTTGATAGCGTTTTTGCGCCTTTTGTTTTCTGAAAAAATGATGACGACCGTCTACGCTTCTGTGCTTAACGACTTATTAGGTGTTTTTATCACTTTTGTTTGGAATGTCATTGCACAAAGAACACTCTACACCTTTACGTGATTGATATAGCCTTGAACATATAAATATTGTTGTTGTGATTGAAGACCAAGTACAAGCAAAGATTAATGCTTCTTGGACTGAATGCTGTTTAAGCAACTCAACTATAAAAAGTAAGGCAGCTACTCCAAGAAATACTTTTAATGCTCTAACGAACCAAAACTTAAATCCCATTTGAACTCCAAACCTGAGAAACACCTAACGCCCGCATAATGGGCGGATTAGCTTGGCTATAATTAGCGAAGAATGAGCGCCAGCCAAGCGAAAGACGTCCATTATTAATGCGTTTGTTAGGCACTTTTAACCGATAGGTATTCTTTGTATTGTTCTTCCATCTCTTTTTGTATCCATTCTTCTGTTACACCAAATTTTTCCCATACTTTTAAGTAAATAGTGTCAATTAATCGGTCTGTAACTTGAAATAAATAAATCATATCTTGAAGCTCTTTAAGCATAACGACAATGCCATCACTTGTAGGGTCACAAAAGTGAGTAGCATAATCATAGAAGAAATCATGAGCTAGCCAATTACTTTTTTTCAGTGATAGGTTGAGCCTTTCTTCTATTTTAATGGGGATTTCAATTTTAGATTTAATTTGATTTAGTAGCCTACCAAAGGTTTGCTTGTTTAAGTGATCATATATATCTAACCACTCTTGCTCTGTTAATGCCGATTCATCAAGTAATTGGTATGCCATAGCAAAGTTGACCATACCTTTTTCTAAGCATTGACCTGCATAGGAAGCTAAGCCATAAAATGCAAATACCTCTTTTTGATCTTTATCTTCAATTGGAGGTATTGGGTTTATATCTTCTATTTCGATATTGTCAACGAGCATAATTGACTCACTAAATTCCTAACGCCCCATTAAGGGGAAATTTATTGTTGGCTATAATGTTGAACGGAGTGAAAATAGCCAACTGTAAATTTTCCCTCTTGAATGGCTTGTTATATTTACATTACTCTAACACTTGGTTTAGGTATGTTTCGACATCAGCGCTTTCATCATTAGCTAATTTAATCTCAAGAATGAAGATAGATAGTGCAAACCAACCAATAGCAAGACCAAAACTGAAGACTAAAAATAAAACTACAGCAGGAATACCGCCCCAAATTAACATTGCCAGTAATCGGCTGGTAATATTCAATGGCTTATCTTTTCGATATAATTTTACAGCGTTATTCACGATCTCGATTTTCTTACTATGCTTGAGGTCTTTTAACCTTTTGTCATCATAGAGTTTAAAATAAAACATTAAACCTCCTTGTAAATATAACGCCTTACACAGCGGAAAACGACGAGCGCGAGCGAGTTGGTTTTCCGATGATGTAACTTGTTATGTGATTTATAATATTTTTTTCTTTAGTTCTTCAGCCTTAATCATAAATTCTTCTTTTGTTAGAATTCCTTCATCAAATAGTTTTTTATATTTTAGAAGTTCATCATGAGCTTTATTTTTTTCTATTTTCTCAACTGCTGTTCCTATAAATGTAAAAGGTCTATCTTTTATAGCAATGTATATAAAACTAACTACTGCATAACCAATTCCAAGATATGCGAGAAAACTGCCTATATCTCTCATGTTTGCAAAATCATGCAATAGAGCACCAATTACAAAGATTGCACCACCGATGAAAAGATGTTTTATTATTTTTTTCAAGTTGATATTTTCCTAAATTTTATAAATTGGTATTCGGATTTGGAAGTACCTTATGACATATAACGCCGCCATAAGCGGTGAGTAAAAGTTGGCTAAAATGTGTAGCGAAGCGGAACCGAGCCAACTGTTACGAATCCGACTCAATGGCCTTGTTAGCTACCCTTTACTCAAACGCATCTGCAGAGTACATTGCCATTTCTATGCCCAAATTTAATTTACCAGCAAGGCTAATTAACTCCTTAGGCAGATGATCATTTTGATTTACAATATTGTCATTTAACCTTGAGTAGATTGGAAAGTCCAAGTAACCGTCTGAATCTGGAACTTTTGTAATCAGTTGTTTTAACTCGTCGAAATTTTTGATTAGAAAGTTAATAGCGTCATTTACTTGTTCAGTGAACTCATCCCATTCTGCATCTGAAACATCAAAAGAAACCACAAATGTTTCACTAACCCTTGTTTTACCGCGCAACTCTCCTTTCTCTGTGACGCTAAAAACAGGAATCTTAGTTGTTTCACAGAATTTCTTAAATGAGGTTGTTTCACTGTGAATTTTAAGGACACACATATTCTTCCTTGGGTAGCTAACGCCCTGTTAACAGGCAAAAAATAGTTGGTTAAAATTGGCGACGAAGGAGCAAAACCAACTGTTTTTTGTCCTTGTTTAACAGCTTGTTAGGTAATAATTACACCAATTGCTAATGTAGCCAATCCTCCACCAGTTGCCACGGCGCAACACCACATTAACCGTCTCTTTTTTAGCAGCGCCAATTCTTTATGCTCCTTGATTTGAGTCGGAGAAATCGGGTTAACTTTTGTTTCATGAGGAAGTACACCGAGAAACGAAAAGACCAAGCCCCAAAAGAACAAGAATAAAGAAACACCCAACCAAGTTGCACTTATGCTTTCTGGTTTCATAAATGCTATACCACCACCCATTAGAGTAGTATTTAATGTTAGAAACTGAGTTAAAACACCATGAGCATTCTCAATGTTCTTTTTAATAGTTTCTTCTCCCCACCGAAGATAAAATAAGTCTTCTTCACTAGGAGGTGTAGATTGAATGGGATCAGCCATTATTGGGTGAGACCGAACATTGAGTTCCGCAGTGCGTACATTTTGGTACATAGGTAACAGGTCTAGGTGTTACATCATCTAGAAACATAATTGGTGTCTTTGAAGCATCAAACTCCGATTCTTTTTGGCAAGAATGACACACAAATTTAACGATTTTCACAAGTACTCTCCTTATTACCTAACAGCTTATTGAACACCACTTTGGTGGTTTATAGCACCCCAAAACGGCGTATATTACATTGTTCAATAATTCCACTAAATAACTTTAATGTAAACAAGTATTTAGGCATTTTATAAAAAGCCCTTTGTTATTTTGCACCAAAACGGCGTTTAATAATGTTATTGGACAAAATTAAATTAGCTGTTTATATAAACAGTTACTTCTGTAAGTTAGCTTTATTTATGTAGCTACCTTTTACGACCATAATTAACGAACGTACGGATACTAAGCGCTACACGCCTTATTGAGGCTTACTTATACTGGATTAGCATTTTTATACGCTTTAATAGTTAACGTTTAGCCTTATTCGGTAAAAAAACTCGATTAAAAACAGAGGAAAGTAATACGAATATTTTGGCTTTATGTATTTAGCGCGTAATTAGCTAAAGCATTGGTGAGATAAGCGAGCCTTAACATATTGATAATACAGGCTCGCTAAGGTGTTTACCTTACATCAAAGTTCACATGGTCAAAGTATGGATTTTTCTCACGCGCTTTAAGTACGCTAATTGTAGTGAGCATAATGAGTTGCAACTCGCTATTTACGTTAACAACTATGCATTCGTCTCTATTAGCATTGCGTTTTGTATCAGTTGCTACGCCACATACTTCGTCGCCATTTTTTAAAATAAGCTCAACGCTTAAATGGTGCATACAGGCAATTTCGATGTAGTCGTATTGGTGGCAACTGATCATAACGTCCTCTTTATTTAGTCGGCTTAAAAATCATTAAAAAAGCAATAACAACAAGGTTTGCTATATACCACAAATCTTTAATTACAAATTGCCCTAAACGATCCAATAAAGTGGCAGAACTAAATGCCCCTGTTGCAGTAAATAAAAAGGTTTGAGTCATTAAAAATACACTCAAACACGCTAAACCACTTACAATAATTAGCTTTTTATTATTTAAAAATAGCCCTAAGCCCAATAACACAGCAAATAATACATCAAACCCGCCAATCACGTTAGACGCGCCTTGTACGCTAAATAAGGTATATAACCACGACATAAACGGAGACGTTTCAACAAGACTTACAATACCTTTTGCTTCAAATTCATAAAACTTCATGCCGCCAATCCACAGTAAAACCATGGCAACCGGTATAAAGTTTAAAAGTACATGTTGTTTGTCGGTAAGTTTGTCTTTATAAAACAAAAACAAATACAAAGGCACTATTGCAAAGTATTTAATTATGCCCTGCCCACTACCAATGATTGGAAAGCCACCAAGTTGCGCCATCCAACGGTTACTGGCAAACAAGGTAAGTAATGCAACCAAACTTATAATTGCTGCAAGTAAAAGTGCGACTGTAGGTTTCATTAGTTTAAAACGAGCGAGCACGGTGGCGAATGCTAAAGCAATCATAAATGAGCCACTAATTAAACCTAACGCAGATACAGACATTAGCGAGTCAACGCCATAAAAACTAAACGTAGCCGTTAAAGTATTAGGGTTTGATCCTAACGCAAACGACAAGCCAAGTAGCAAAAAGCTACTCGCTAATAAAAAAGTAATCACGTTATTGGTTAGTTTTAAGTTCATTGTATTTCCAAGTATTCGTTGAGGCTTATAAAGACCTTACGAACCTATAAAACAATTCAAGCTAACTCTTAAAAATCATAGTTGATTAAGCACACTGTAAGCTCTTATCGGGTAATGTAATCAATCACTTTAGTTTATAGTTAATTTCCTCTTTATTAATAAAATTAAATAAGTTTAATTTTCATATGATGTGCGTCATCTTTTTTATTATTAAATGAAGTAGAATAACGTTGCCTTTTGAATAAACAGAATGTATGCATTTCTAAAACTTAGGGACATTTTTTAATGAAAGGTACTGATATTCGAGTTACCTCTGGACTGATTTCTATAGCCATTGTTTTACTACTTTGGTTTGCTGTACCACCTCCGCAAGGTGTTACCGAAAATGCATGGCATTTGCTCGCTTTATTTATTGGTACTGTAGTTGCCATTATTGGTAAAGCAATGCCTATCGGTGCCATTGCTATTTTAGCTATTACTTCTGTTGCACTAACCGGCGTAACTAATGACAGCCCATCTGGCGCTATTAAAGATGCATTAAGTGGCTTTTCTAATTCATTAATTTGGCTGATTGGTATTGCTATTATTATTTCTCGGGGTTTAGCTAAAACTGGTTTGGGAAACCGTATTGGCTATAATTTTATTTCTTTTTTTGGTAAAAAAACTATTGGTATTGGCTATGCACTCGCGCTGTCTGAACTTGTTATAGCGCCTGTGACGCCAAGTAATACCGCGCGAGGCGGCGCTATTATTCACCCAATTATGAAGTCGATAGCAACAAGCTTTGGCTCGTCCCCTGAGGAAGGTACCTCTCGTAAAATTGGCCACTACCTTGCTTTAGTGAGCTACCATATAAACCCTATTACATCAGCTATGTTTATTACAGCGACTGCGCCAAACCCGCTAATTGTAAAGCTTATTGCAGATGCTACTGGTGCAAATATTAGTATTACTTGGAGTACATGGGCGCTCGCAGCGCTTGTTCCTGGTTTGCTATGTATTGCCCTTGTGCCTTTGGTTGTTTATGCCATTTACCCACCTGAAGTTAAAAGTACGCCCGACGCTAAAACCTACGCAGAATCTAAATTAACTGAAATGGGCCCAATGAGTTACGGCGAAAAAATAATGGTGGGTGTTTTTGCCATGCTGCTTATTTTATGGGCCGGCGTGCCTGCAATGATTTTAGGGGCTGACTACGCAGTTAATACAACCGCAGTGGCTTTTTTGGGTCTGTCGGTTTTGTTAGTGACTGGTGTATTAAGCTGGGACGATGTACTTAAAGAAAAGTCTGCGTGGGATACCGTTGTTTGGTTTTCAGCATTAGTGATGATGGCCACTTTTTTAAATAAACTAGGTTTGGTAACGTGGTTTTCAACACTTGTTGAGAGCAATATTGCGCAACTGGGCTTTGACTGGATTGTATCGGCCATTATATTGGTAGCTGTATATTTTTACGCTCATTACTTTTTTGCCAGTACCACAGCACATATTACTGCTATGTTTGCCGCATTTTACGCCGCAGGTTTAGCGCTTGGCGCTCCGCCTTTATTTTTAGGTTTACTGTTAGCTGGCGCTTCATCACTCATGATGTCGTTAACGCATTACGCAACAGGCACATCTCCCATCGTGTTTGGCTCAGGCTATGTATCGTTAAAAGACTGGTGGGTAATGGGCCTTATAATGAGCGTTATTAATTTAAGTGTATGGGGAATTATTGGCGGGCTTTGGTGGAAGGCACTTGGGTATTGGTAGTATTGCCTTTGTTAGCTTGGCTTGCACATTTAATACTGCAGACTTATTTTGATTAGTTCTACTAATATAAACATTAAGGCTGTTGCAAGGTAGCACTATGGTTTTTAAATTCATAAAGGCAGCATATTCAGACCGAGGCTACTTATTAAGCCTCAGAAAACTGACTATGGTTGAACACTTAGAAAATGCCGGGTTATTTTTAACTGAGCAACAGCATAATGAAAGGGTTGATGAGCAATACGATTGCTCTCATCTCATACAGTTTAATGGTGATATTTTAGGTACGTTAAAGTACAAAATATGGGGTAGCCACATTGAAATAATGCAATTGCAAATACACCCCAACCATCAAAATAAAGGCTACGGCAGAGGCGTTATTGAGCAAGTAATTAAAACTGCAAAGTTAAAGCCTATCAAACTAACAGTACTTAAAAACAACCCTGCTAAAGCACTTTATACTCGACTAGGCTTTAAGATCACTGGGGAAGATAACTATGAGTACCATATGCAAACCCAGCCTATAAATAACTAAGAGCTACTTTCTTTGATCTTTAAAATCTTTTTTTCTGAAAATGGTTAGGTGCCAGCCCCATTTAAGCGAGCCTAATCTTAAAAATACAGTGGTAAAAAGTGAGCCTAAAATACACCAAATGTAATCGACTTCTATGGTAAACAGCGCAGCATAAACTAGGCCGCCTACTAAACAGGCTGAAGCATAGGGCTCGTTTCGCATAACTGAAGGTACTTCGCGGCAAATTACGTCTCGTATTAGGCCGCCAAAAATCCCTGTGGTGATCCCCATTGTTATCGCTATTACCATACCTGTGCCGCTTATTAATGCTTTTTCTATTCCCATAATATTAAATAAGGCCATACCTATGGCATCGACTAATAAAAAGTAATAGTTATTTACATGAGGTAAGTAGCGCACAAAAAATATGGTGGCAATAATAGCGGCGTATGTTGAGTATAAATACTCTGGCGTGGCTATCCAAAAAATAGGTTTATCTAAAAGTATGTCTCTTAGCGTGCCGCCACCTAAAGCAGTTACAGTTGCTACCACCACTACACCAAAACCACTTATGCTTTTTTCATAGCCGAGCAATGCACCTGCTACCGAAAAAAATGCCACCCCAAGCAGCCCCAACACCATAAAGTATTCAGCGGTCATGTGCAGTCCTTTTAAAAAATTTATAAATGAGTGCATCAACTTATGTGCCAAAAATAATTAGCGAAAGCGAAAGTGGATTAAAAAATATTATTTAAAAACAATACAGTAGTAAACATTTAACGCGGTTGTAGGTCAGGCTTAATAAAATGTAATATTTAAAAAGGTAATTATTTTAAAAGTGAGTAGTTTTTACACATTTTTTGTTTTTAACTGTTCTGCCTTTTTTAGTGCCCACCAGCCAATTATTAGGCTCATTAGTATACGTACGGGAAAGTAAATAACAGCAGGAATACCAAATAACCAATTGGCAAAGCCTTCGGGCATTACATAAAACGCAACCTGCTTCACCCAATATATAAACTCAACATACTGTGCTAAAAAGTCATTAAGCGATAAGCTCAAAAGTGCTAAATTATTACCTATTAAAACCCATAGTGCATACAAGCCAAGTAAGCCGTCGCCCACACTGCCAATGTATGATGAGTAGCCAATAAATAATAAAAAGCTGCGCATAATAAGTCCTTGTTGCTGCATCGTTAAGTTAAAAAATAGACTAGCTTAGTTAATTGCAGCCTTTGTTGGCTTTAACTAGGTGAACGTCATGAACACTTGCGTGCGCCCCACAGTAAAACATGTAGTTAGAGCAATGATAGTTTTTATCCTTAATATGCAAGCCACTCTCGTCAAATTCTAGTTCAAACTTACAATTAATATCGTATTCGGGCTCTTGTTCTTCAAACACTAGTTTTTTACCCTTTAGTACTAAAGGTAATGGTGCTGAAACTCCTTCTACAGGGGCGGTGATAGTACAAATGTGAAAGTTAAAGCCCCATATCAAGCCTTCTGTAAAATATTTATCATCTTCTTTAAATACATTTATATAGCTCGTTTTTAACTTAAAACGCTCATTACTTTCGCTTCCATCTTCATTAAGCATGGGGGTCGCGCTCGTTATTTTATCTGTCCTTGAATAGCATCCCTCAAATGAGCCTGCATGTGAATATTCACTATAAAGCGCACTTGCTAACATCAAAAATATTAAAATCGGTTTGATCATCCCTGTTCCTTACTGCGCTGTTAATCTTCCTCAAAAAAACGGCCCTTATCATCTGTCATTTTTACTGGTAGGGCGTTATCAACCATAAAATAGTAAAAACGTAGGTCGTCAATTAAATCTGGTGCCGTTATTTCAATATCTTGGTATGTGGCGTTTTTAAATTTAAACCTTAAAATATGCTCAAAACGCTTAGTTTGGCAATAAAGTACTTCTTCTAGCTCAGACACCTTTATATTTATGCCGAGTAGTTCAAACTCGCCATTTACAATTTCAACTGCCTGAGATTGTTCCTTATTTGCACAATACCACTGTGAAAACACCCTCAATAATACAAACGCAAATAAGTATAAAAATTGATGCAGCAAAGGCTGTTCAATAAATACCTCTACCCAAAATAAAATTATAACTGCGATAAATGTATTGAAACCAAGTGTCCAAAGTAGTTTTGCACTGGGTGCTTTTTTATACCTCGTTAGTTTATTCATAAATACCTTTTAAACATTATCCTTAGCTGGGTATTACTACTTCTCAATATAACTCACTTTGGTTCCTGCTATATGGTCGTGTAAACAGCGTTTATCTTTTGCAAAAATAAAGGCTGGATTAACTACGCCAGCTATCACCTGCCCTACAGAAGGTACAAGCGATAACAGCTGCATGGGTAACATGCGTTTAAAGTAAATAGTTGTAAAACTCGCTTTTGTGCCATCTATGTTTTCTATACGAATAGACATACAGTACTTACCAATAGTTTGTCCGCTGTGATACATAAGGTAACCATGAAGTACTAAAACGCTAAGTACACCACAACCCAATAAAAACAAAGATAACCCAAGGGTTGGCTGCATTAAGCTATCAAAGCCGATATACATAATTAAAGGTATAGTAAAAGCGATTCCTATTAGGCCATCAATTATGGCAGCAACGAGCCTATCCCCGCGTGATGCTTGTTCGCCCACTATTTTTGAGTCGGTATTTTGTGTGGGATCTTGCGCTTCTCGGGTTTTAATAAGCTCGTCTATTTCTTTTGCGCGCTCAGGAAAGCGTTCTCGATCAATTACTTTTGCGCTGGAGTAAAGCTCATCTAAGGTGTAGGAGGTAAAGTCTATTTGAGTGTTCAATTTTGTACATTCCTTTGAATAATCCTCCTCAAAATAGCATATATAGTTAATAATATTCAATAAGTTATAAAGCAGACTATTTAGCCATTAAGCTTATAGCCAACCCCATAAACGGCTGTAATAGGGTTTAAATCGCTTTTAATATCATTAATTTTTTTACGAATATTTTTAATGTGGTTATCAATATTGCGATCTGATATTTCAACTGTGTGGTTATAAACGCTATTAATGATATCTTCACGGCTAAATACACGGCCAACATGGCTAATAAATAGCAAAAATATTTTAAATTCAACAGCTGTCAGCGCTAGGCTTTCACCATGGACTAAAGCAACATAATCCTCTTTAAATAACTCAAATTCGCCATAACTAATCACATTGTTTTTAGGCTGGCTTGTGCGCCTTAATACGGCTTTTATTCTGGCCATCACCTCTTTAGGGCTAAAAGGTTTGCATATGTAGTCATCAGCGCCAAGTTCAAGCCCTTGTAATCGGTCTAGCTCTTCACGTTTGGCGGTTACCATAATAATAGGTATGCTTGAAAACGCCCTAACCTGTTTGCAAATAGTTAGCCCGTCAATATGAGGGATCATTAAATCGAGTAAAATTAAATCGGGCTGATTATTTTTTACAAAGCTCACTACTCCATTGCCAGTGTTAAAATACTCTGTGCTGTAACCTTGTTGTTGGCTGTAAGCTATGAGTACTTCGGCTATATTTTTTTCGTCTTCTACTATTAGTATTCTTTGTTTAGTCATCGTGTTACTCAAAAAGCGGTAAAGTTATTTTAGCTTCGAGCCCACCTAGTGCACTATGGCCAAGCGTAATATCGCCATTGTGCGCCAACACTATTTGCTGGCAAAGCGCTAAGCCAAGCCCCGAGCCGCCAAATTCTCTATTACGAGACTTTTCTACTCGGTAAAATCGCTCAAAAAGTTTGTTTAATTCTTCGCTTTTGACCCCGGGTGCTGAGTCTTGAATACATAATGTAACTTCTTTACATTTAAGGTTTTTGCAAATAGTTATATTTACTTGCCCACCAGCATGGGTGTATCTGCAAGTGTTTTCTAGTAGGTTGGTAAATAACTGCATTAAGCGGTCTTTATCGGCATTTATAAAATATTGTGGTGCGGCAATTAAACTTTCATTGTTTAAGGTTAGCGAGCGCTCTTTAAAACGTGCACTAAAATTTTGTAAAGCCAGTTTAAATACCTTGGTTAAATCAAGCTTATTAAAATGATAGGTTAAATTAGCTGTGTCGTTATTTACCAGTTGAGCTAGATCGTCAACAATATGATTTAAGTTATCTACTTGCTCTATTAATAAGTTTATACGTTTTTCGTCGGCTATAAAAAAGCCATCTTGCACAGCTAATAAATGAGAGCGCAATACAGTAATGGGGGTTTTAAGTTCATGAGACGTATCCGACATCCATTGAAAGCGCATTTGCTGGTTGTGCTCAAGTGTATTAGCCAACTCGTTTACGTTACTTGTGAGTATACCTAGCTCATCGCGCGTTAAAGGGGTTATTCGGTTTGAAAAGTTCCCTTTATTAAGCTGATTTGTGCCATGCACTATTTGTTTAATTGGCTTAGTTAAATGACGAGAGAGTAAAATAGCCATTACAAAAGCCAATAAAATTACAAGCAGCGTGATCATAAAGTAGTTATGAAACTGAGCCGTTAAAAAGGCTTTTGCGGGGCTGTTTTCAACTAGGCGTGACGGCATTAAACCAAGCCAGCCAACGGTATTTTTGTTAATTACTATAGGCTCAATATGAGGATTGTCCGCTATTTGAGGCTTGCCTACCACAACCTGTTTCTCTGCGTTATATAAGCTAATACGCTGCCCTGTTTTAAGCAAATCGGCGGGTAAATTTATCCATAACAATGAAGGGGTTGGTTGTAGTGGTTTGCTTGCTACGCTACTTTTTGGCTTGCTTTTAACTGGTTTAGATTTTGGGGCAACAATAGAGCGCCATAAATGTACACTTTGAGAAATACCCTGCCAGCTATTATATTGGCTATACACTTTGGTAAGTTGCTGTTTTACATTAGCTAAATGCTGTTGTTCTTCTTTTTCAACAAAGTTATTAAACTCGCTAGCAAAGTTCATATAAATAAACACAAACATTAAGCCTACGAGCGTTATATTCGTTATAAAAAATGCTAAAAAGAATTTATGTATTAGTTTCACTGGCACTCTAACTTTATAGGTTTTAGGTATATTGAGCCTTACAGCTTAAATATTATTTATAACGAGGACTTTAATTAAGCCTTAAGTAAATCTTCGTTATTTAATTATATTAATAACTAGCGTGTACGGTTTCGCCTGCACTTAACAAGCTATATTGTGGCTTAACAATATTAGTGTGCACCGCCCCCAAACTTTTAGAAAACGTCAACGCAACATCAGTTACTTTTGAAACCTTATGACGTGCTAACAATACTATTTCGTCATGCTGATTTGGGTATATGTTAAATAATGCCTGCTCAAACGCTATTTTTTGGTTATTTATTTGCAAATGTGTAGATTGCAAAAGCATATTTTTAATATAGCTTTGCTGATCGTTTATGCTCAAATTACCTGGCATTACTTGTTCTATGTCGCCCATTAACCACGCTTGATCACTTTGTAATGTAGCTGCTAAGTGGGCTGTATCGGTTATTACTTTAACCTCTACTTGGCCATCTCTTAAAATAATATGAGCACTTGTGCCATTAAGCTCATGCGCGCTCACGGCTGCACTTAAATTTAGTAATACACACATAAAAATTAAATAGCACTTTTTTAATACAAACATATCTTGCCTTTAAGTTTATTAATGCGGCTCATTTATAGTCACTCTACAAATAAGCGTATTATCGGTCTCTAAATCGCTACCCCAAATAAACTGTGCAGTTTTATCCCAGTTTATATCATCGAACCCGTCTTTAGGGCTTACCGAGGAGGTGGTATGCTCGGTAGCATTAGGCCAGGTGCTGTCATCAAAGTTACTTTTTAACCAATCGCGTGGCGCTTCTTTTGCCATATATTTGCACGGAGCGATACCTGCGGTTGGGTTTTGGCTATTTTCACATGTTTTATCTAGTGGGGCTTTGTGTAACACTTCACATTTTAAGGTTTTATTACTTACCGCCACTATTTTATTATTTTTGGTATCAGTAATTTGCATTATAAAACCACCATCGCCCATTTGCTGCCTGCGCGTACCTATGTACTCAAGCCCTGTATTATTTTGCTTAAAGTCTTTAATAATAAAATTAAGCTGTATAGGGTAAGACGCTGAAAAGTTAATGCTTTCTGCATTAAAAGATCGCTCTGTAGTAATAGGTACAGAGTCTTCAATTAGTAATTTATCTCCAATATAGGCTGCAAACCAATTGTCGGCCCATGCCTCTAATTTAAAACGAGCTTCGGGATTATTTTGACTTAGTTTTTTAGCTTGTGGTTGCTGACCTCGGCAAAAAGTCCCTGTTTGAATACCGTTTTTGTTACTAATGGTTTTTTGTTTAAAGTCAAAACAGTCATCCCCCTGCTTTGAAGGACTATAAGTTGTAAAGTATTGCTCATTTTTATATGTGTAACGCATAGTACGGCTACCATCTTCGCCTACTGTGTGAGTTAAATTTGTTACCCCACCAACAGGTGGTTTTAATTGAGATCTAATACCTTGGGTATCACCACTAAGCGGCGCAACTCGTGGTAATACACGCGTATCGACCTCACCTACTAAACATTGAAAAATATACGGTGCATTTTTTGATGTGTGGTATCGGTAGCCAAACTTGCTATCACTTTGCCCGTTACACACATCGAGTTCGTTTTTGGCAATGGTACTGCCATCAGGGTTTTTATTGCCATACAGCGGGTATCCGTCGTACGCCCAGCCAATAATGGCATCACTGCTTTGGTTTTTCATTGTGTCGATCATACATGTGGGTGCTACATGGTAGTGGTAATCATCCCCGCGCCCTGCATGGCCGCCACAGTTATCTAGTTGGCCTAACTTTAAAGTATCGTGTTTGGCATCATACTGATTAACGTTTAACTCACCTTGCGATGAATAATCGTAAATTGGTACACCATTTACCGCTACACCAAGTGCTGCATCTATTGTTGTAAGCTTTTTGGCCTTTTCGGGAGCTAACTTAATAGGTGCGGCGTAATTTTTTGCTGGTACTGGCACCTGTTCATTAGTACCTGTTATACCCGTCATCACAGGGTGTTCAGGGTAAGTATTCGATACTATGTAAGCATATTGGTTATCGCAGGTAACGCGTGCGTTTTTACTAAACCCTGCGTTATTTACAGAGCTTTTTATTGTATTACAGCGACTAGATTGCAAAGCTGTTAAATCAACAGGAGGTGCTGAGTTAACTAAACTTAAAGGTGTTTTTATACCTTCATGCACTTTAGGCTTTTTACGTGCAGGCTTATGTGGACTGCCTGCTCGCTCGTAAGTTACCGTCATTTGTGCTGAGTCTAGGGTAATATTTTTTATAGCTTTAAGTAAGGTAGCTCTATCTACTTGAGTGTTTTTAGCAAAATTTATCGCATCCGATAGTGCATAAACAGTATATGTATAGCGTTTTTCACCAGGCCCCTTTGAGCAAGGCGGCGCATACTGGTTCAAATTATTAACACTGTTGCTACCAAGTTCTGCTTTAATATCAGCTAAATTTTGGCCGCTATTTATGTGTGAAGTGCTTGCATTAATATTATAAACATTCCAATACCAATGTACTCCATCGGGCGCATTGTGATGCATTATGAGAGCATAATACTTTGTGCCTTTTGGTGCTCCACTCCAGCTAAGAGGGGGGTTAACACTATTGCCATCACAGGTATAGGCTACAGGTAACGTACCGTTATTTTTCATTACGTTACTAACTAATTTAAACGTATTGGATTCCGAGCTTTGTGTATCACTTGTGTTGTTATTACACCCAGCTAACGAAACCCCGTACACTATGGCAAAGCATAATATCCATAAGTTTTTCATTTTTTGCGCTCCAATATGTCACAGCAGATATAAATATTTATAGATAGTGTAATGAGCAATTGTAGGGGAATTATGTAGATTGGTAGTTTGTATCTTCAAACTAGTTAACAGGGCCTAAAGGCCCTTATAATTTTTATAGTTTGTAATGAAGTTTTAAGCGCCGCAATGAGCCAATATTTAATAGGTTAAAAAATAACAAGGCCAACAACACAATTAAAAAAGTAAGAAGTTGATAAAAATGTAAATTAATATTGCTTTGTGCGCCTTCAAATAACTATTTTTTGTCAATTTAAGCTTATATGAGGGCGTTTTAAAATTAAAAACATTGCTCTACTGTACTGCATCTTTATTTTTAGGGTTTACTAAATTCATTACCGCAAGGTAAATCCAACCACCAATAAAAGTAAATCCTAATACAAACGTAACAAGTGCGCTAACAAGCTTTGAACGGTTTTGTTTAGCTGCTAAACGTAATGACAATAAGGCAGGTATTAAAGATGAAAAAATTAAAATAATGTAGACAAAATTAGCACTGATATTCATTAAAAATCCTTTATGTTAATTAGGGTATGGTTATCTTTTAAGGTAAAACTAACAATACCAAAAATATTTAAACCACATCTAAAGCTATCATAAAAGGCGCTTTTATAGGTACATTTAATGATACAAAAAAGGCTGCATTAAATAGCAGCCTTTTGTGGTCATATTCAGAAGCGTTTAAAATTTTAAAAGTGCCATTTAACCATTAAATTTGGGTTGTGCTCTGTTTCGCCATCTACTCCAAACTTATTTTTCCAAAATACGTATTCAATACCTACATCTAGGCGGCCTGTATCGAGGCCAAGCATTGGGGCAATGTTGTACTTAAGTTGCGAGGTAAAGTTAAAACCGCCTTCACTTTTACCAAACATAGTGTCGGTGCTATCAACAATATCTAAAAAGCCATCGTATCTAAAATTACCTTTGTTATAGCCCCACGTTACGGTTATTTGGTTGTTATCTTCACGCTCTATACCTATATCGTCTTGAAAACGACGGTAATAAGCCACATTAAAGTATTGAAAACCAGGTACATCTAACGACACGCCACCACCTAATAAATAGTTATTTTGATCGGTATCGCCTGAGCCATATTCTGTTTGTAGCCCTAAAAACACCTCTTTAACAAAGCCGTCTTGTGGTTTATACAGCGTTGGGTTTATATTTAGCTCTCCGTATACTTCATCAGGGTTACTTAACCTATCCATAAAGAAGAACGTGCTTCCCCAGGTATGGCCCGATGCGTGCTCAATGGTTACTACGCTTCTGTCGTCTTCCTCGCCAGAAAACGGTTCTAGGTAATCTGCACCAGTCATAGCGGTAATACTAAAATCTGACCAAAGCTCTTTTGCCGACACGCCCGTTGAACACAGTGATATTGCAGTTACTAACGCTAAACTTTTTATTGTTTTGATTTTCATTATTGATCCCTTTTTTGTAATTTTATTAGTTTAGTTAAGATGATCTGTACTTGCTGAATAATTTTCAGGCAATACCAGCGTCATAACTATTGCTGTTAAACCTGATACCGTAACAGCACTTCCAAATATGGCGGTTACTAACTTAGGCGCATTAATAAATAGCTCTGGTACAAAACTAACCCCTAGCCCCATGCCTAAGCTCACCGCAATAATAAGTAAGCTACGGCGATTGATTTTTTCACTGGCCAGTATTTTGACCCCTGCGGCTGCCACGGTACCAAACATCACAAGCGTTGCGCCGCCTAGTACAGGTTTTGGTATGTTTTGCAGTACAGCACCAATTACCGGAAATAATCCTAAAACAATCAGTATTGCGCCAATCCATAGGCCAATGTACCTACTTGCTACACCGGTTAACTGAATAACGCCGTTGTTTTGACTAAAAGTAGTATTAGGAAAGGTATTAAACGCGGCTGCAATCATTGAGTTAACGCCATCACCTAAAATGCCTCCACGTATGCGTGCTAAATAGCTTGCACCTTTAACGGGTAATTTAGATACTGCACAATTAGCGGTTATATCGCCGGTCGATTCTATGGCTGTAATAAGGTATAAAAAGCCAAAAGCAATCATGGCGCCAAAATCAACATTAAAGCCATATTTGAATGGTATTGGCATGGCAATTAAATCAAACTCGCCCACCTCAAATTTGGCAATACCTAATAAAACCGCTAACAGCCAACCTACTATCATGGCTACAACCACAGCAGTAAGCCTTACCCATTGGTTTTTACTGGCGTTAAGTAACACCACTAGTGCCACCACCGAAAAACCAACAATTAAGTTACTTGCTGAAGCAAACTTTTCGGGCATATTAGTTAATAACCATTGGCCACCGCCTATGTCGGTCATGCCTACTTTAATGAGGTAAACCCCAATGGTGGTGATCACCACACCGGTGACTACAGGTTTAATTACCTTGCCGAGTTTTTCTATAAAAAAACTAATAAAAATCTCTACAAAGGCCGCTAAAAAACACACTGCAAATATAGTGGCAAGTACCTCATCGTTATTGCCCCCAGTGGCTTTTACGGTAAATCCGGTTGCCAAAATGGTGCCTAAAAAAGCAAAGCTAGTGCCTTGAACGCATATAAGCCCTGAACCAACAGGCCCTACTCGTCGCGCTTGTATAAAAGTACCAACTCCCGATACAAACAGCGCCATACTAATTAAATACGGTATTTCGCTACCAAGCCCCAATACCCCACCAATAATAAGCGTGGGCGTAATAATGCCAACAAAGCTTGCTAGCACATGTTGTAGTGCGGCAAAAAATGATTCAGTTAGCCCTGGTTTATCATCCACCGCGTATATTATGTCTTCTGAAATAGCTTCTTGGTTTGACATGGTCAATATCCTTTTAGCGCTTAAATTTGGGCAAGGTAAAACAACCTTGCCCTTATTTTAATTTAACTACCTAAGCGCTTATTTAAGCTGCCCTTCAACGCCTTCTACGTAAAAGTCCATACCTAGTAAGGTTTTATCATCGATTGTTTGGCCCGCTTTAGTAACCAGCTCACCTTGCTGGTTTTTAATTGGACCACTAAATGGATGAAACTCGCCATTAGCAATTTTTGCACTAAGAGCGTCAATTTCAGCGACTACATTGGCAGGAATATCTTTACTCAGTGGCGCTAAACGCGTCATACCAGCGTCTATACCTTTCCATACATCTTGCGATTGCCACTCGTCGTCAAGCACTTGCTGTACACGCTGGGCATAAAACTCATCCCAATGGTGCACAGGTGCCGTAAGGTGCGCTTTTTTACCATAGCCGCTCATATCTGAGTGGTAACCAATCGCGTATATTCCGGCTGCTTCTGCGGCTTGAAGTGGCGCAGGCGAGTCGGTATGTTGAGTAATAATATCAACACCTTGGTCGATTAAGCTGTCGGCAGCTTCGCGCTCTTTACCTGGGTCGAACCAGCTATTAACCCAGACTACTTTTACTTTTGCGTTAGGTTTTACTGAGCGCAGGCCTAAAGTAAACGCGTTAATACCGCGTATTACCTCAGGAATAGGAAACGCGGCAATATAGCCAATACTGTCAGACTTACTCATGTTCCCAGCTATAACACCGGTTAAGTAACGTCCTTCGTAAATACGGTCAAAGTAAGTGCCTACATTTTTAGCGCGTTTATAACCTGTTGCATGCTCAAACTTTACATTAGGAAAACGTTTAGCCACTTTAATGGTCGGGTTCATGTAGCCAAACGAGGTGGTAAATATTAAATCGTGCCCGCTTTTAGCTAATTGTGTAATAACTCGCTCTGCATCGGCGCCCTCAGGTACGCTTTCTACAAAGGTGGTTTCTATTTTTTCGCCAAATTTTTCTTCTAGGTAGTGGCGGCTTACATCGTGTGTGTAGGTCCAACCGGCTTCGCCAATGGGGCTTACATATACAAACCCTACTTTTACGCTGTCTTTTGCAAGTGCACTCGCGCTTAACCCTAAACTAAGTGCTACGCCAAGCGCTGTTATTAGTTTTTTCATTGTTATTCTCCGTGTTGTATTTTTAATATCCTGTTGAAGCAGGCGATTTACTTTATTGATTTTGTAATTAATTTAATGACCCTTGTGCCAAGGTTTACCTAGCCACATGGGTTCGTACATTTTTAGCTTTTGTTTATTTTTACTGAGCATAATCAGTACAATAAGTGTTGCACCATAAGGCAGCATGGCTAATAAGTTAGAATCAACCGCTAAACCGAACGCTTGTGCAACTAAGTGCATAATGCTGGCAAAACCAAATAAATAAGCGCCGAGCATTACCCGCTCAATTCGCCAGCTTGCAAAAACCACTAAAGCCAGCGCTATCCAGCCACGCCCCGATGTCATGTTTTGTGTCCAAAGCGGTGTGTAAGCAAGTGACAAATACGCCCCTGCAATACCCGCTAATGCGCCGCCAAACATCACCGCTAAATAACGAGTACGCATTACTGGTAAACCTAGGTTATTGCCTACACCTGGGTTTTCGCCAATAGCACGTACTGCAAGCCCTGCTCGATGATGTTTAAAAAATAAATAAGCACCTAGCACTAACGCCCAGCTTAAATACACAATGGCATCTTGCGAAAATAGCGCTTTGCCCAGTACCGGAATATGCTCAAACCCAGCAATTGCTAAAGTAGGTAAAGCATTAATGGTTTTTCCCTCATAGTCGGCGCCTAAAAAGGCCGACAAACCCGTGCCAAAAATAGTGAGCGCCAATCCTGCTGCCACTTGGCTGGCATTTAAATTAAGTGCTACAAACGCAAATACTAACGACGCCATAATCCCCACAAGCGCAGCCACACTAAAGCCTATAAGTAGGTTGTCGCACTGGTACATGGTTATAAATCCTGCCACCGCACCGAGCAGCATCATGCCCTCTTGCCCAAGGTTAAGTGTGCCGCTTTTCTCACATACCATTTCACCTAGTGCCACCAGCAATAAAGGCGTACCGGTACGAATAGTGGCGTATAAAATATTAGTAATAACCTCTAAATCCATTTTTATGACTCCTGTGCAATAGGGGTTAGCTGCGTTTTTTGTTGTTTAAATGGCAGCGATAATTTAATGCGATAACCAATAAGCACATCGCACGAGAGTAAATAAAACAGCATTAACCCCTGAAAAATACCGATAATCGCATTGGGCAAACCTATGTTTATTTGCGCCATTTCCCCGCCCATATAAATAAGCCCCATTAGCAGCCCTGCTAAGGTAATACCCAGAGGATGTAAGCGCCCCAAAAAGGCTACAATAATCGCTGCGTAACCATATCCGGGTGATATTTGCGGCACTAATTGCCCAATAGGCCCAGCCACTTCGCCAGCTCCCGCAAGCCCTGCTAATCCGCCACTAATCACTAATACACCGGCAATTAAAAACGCGCGTTTATAGCCCGCCATTTTGGCAGCAGATGCATCAAGCCCGAGTACTTGAATTTGAAAACCCACAAAGGTTTTACTAATAAACACCCATGTTGCACACAGCGCTAATAGCGCAAAAGCCAGCCCTAAGTGAAGTCGAGTGCCGTCAAAAATCACCGGCAGTAAAGTGCTATCGCCAAAGAGCGCGCTTTCAGGAAAGTTATAACCGTGAGGGTCTTTCAATGGCCCATGAACAGCCCACAGCAATACATTTACTGCTATGTAATTGAGCATAATGGTGACTAAAATTTCGTTGGTGTTTAAACGTAATTTCATAAATGCAGCAAGGCCTGCCCACAACATGCCACCGGCAATACCCGCAAGTAATGTAAGCGGTAATGCAAATGCACTTGTAGAATCAACAAAGTTAACAGCTACGGCACTGGCGCATACGCCGCCAATAAGTAGCTGCCCTTCAGCGCCGATATTCCAAACCGAAGCTTTGTAGCACAGCGCTAATCCATAAGCACACAGCAAAATAGGTGTGGTCATTACTAATAACTCTGTAACGCCGTACCAATCAGCAATAGGTGCTACAAGTAACGTATATAAGGCATTAAGCGGATCGTGCCCTAGTAAGGCAAACACCACATAACCTGTTATTAATGTAAGTAAAATGGCTAAAACGGGAGAGAGATAGCTCCAACTTTTTGAGCGCTCTACCCGTGGCTCAAGCTTTATCATGCTAGCGCTCCTTGCGGTGTTATTTGTGTTGTGTTGTTTTTAAGGTCGTGATTAAAATCGCCCGCCATCCATTGCCCTAATTGCACAAGCGGTACACAGTCGGTATCTAAAATAGGAGAGAGTTTGCCATCGCAAATTGCGCCAATTCGGTCGCAAATTTTATAGAGCTCGTCTAAGTCTTCTGAAATAACCAGCACCGCACAGCCTTCGTCGCGAAGCGTTAAAATAGCTTCGTGAATTGCCACTTGCGCGCCAATATCTACACCCCATGTTGGGTGCGACATTACTAACAATTGTGGGTTTTGCTCGACCTCTCGGCCAATAATAAATTTTTGTAAGTTACCACCAGAAAGGCTTAGTGCATGCGTGCGGTTACTTGGGGTTTTTACTTTGTATTTTTTTATAATTTTGTCGGCGAGTTGGCTAATTTTTTGTTTTACTAAAAAGCCGTTTTTAACTAAACCACTATCAAAACTAGTAAGTAGTGCGTTTTGAGCTAAGTCCATATCGGGTACTGCGCCGCGCCCTAGCCTGTCCTCTGGTACACAGGCAAGCCCGAGCCTGCGCCTTTTTAATGGGCATAACGCATCAACTACGGTATTTTTAAATTTGATAGCGCTACTGTTTTCTTGTATTTCCTCACCCGAGAGCGCTTTTAATAGCTCTTCTTGCCCATTACCAGCTACGCCTGCAATACCCACTATTTCGCCTTGCTGTACGGCAAAGTTAATATTTTTTAGTGGCGTGTCGAATAGTGCCTGCGCATTGGTTGATAAATTATTGACTGTTAAAAAATCACCTGCGCCTCTCGCTCTGCGCGTTTGGTTACTTATTGGTGTGCTATCGCCAACCATTAAGCGGGCTATTGATTCGCTGGTTTCGTTTTTAGGAATGCAATGCCCACTTACTTTGCCACCGCGTAAAATAGTCGCGCTGTCGCACAGCTCAATAACTTCATGTAATTTATGACTAATAAACAGTACCGAACAGCCTTCTTTTTTTAAAGAATGGAGCGTTTTAAACAGTGCATCTACTTCTTGAGGAGTGAGTACAGAGGTAGGCTCATCCAAAATAAGTAGCTGAATATCTAATAATAAACACCTGACTATTTCTACCCGTTGGCGCTCGCCTGTTGAAAGCGTAGACACCAACCTGTGTGGGTCAAGCGGCATACCGTACCTAGCCGATGTTTTACTAATTCTGCTAGCAAGCGAACTACTGTGCCCTGCTAAATCACCCAGTGCTAACGCTATATTTTGCGCCACGGTTAGAGTTTCAAATAACGAGAAATGTTGAAACACCATACCTATGCCTAATTCGCGGGCATCTGCGGGTTCTTTTATGTTCATTACTCGGCCATTAAAAAACATGTCCCCTTGGTCAGGTTTAACTACACCGTAAAGCATTTTCATTAACGTGCTTTTACCCGCGCCGTTTTCACCAAGCAGGGCATGCACCTCACCATGTTTTATTTTTATTGTTACGCCGTCGTTGGCTATACATCCGGGGTAGTGCTTTGTCATTCCCTGCATAGTAAGGCGGTATTTATTGTCCATTATTTAAACCTTTCTTTGTGCTTGTTGGTTAAATAAGCTAGCCTAGAAACTTAGCTGACCAAGCGGTCAACAATGGCATGGTATCTGCAATTAACTTACCAAGATGAAAAAGTTTTTTTCTTAGCAGTACCAAAACAACAAGAAAAAATATACGCCAAGCCTTTACATATCAGGGCTTTATAAAAGTTAAGGGGGTCTGTGTGATTACGTTTTTATTAAATGACACGCCAATAGAAGTAGAAGAATGCGCGCCGAATCTCACCATTTTGGACTGGCTTCGCACCAAAAAAGGGAAAATGGGCACCAAAGAAGGGTGTGCTACAGGCGATTGCGGCGCGTGCACAATTTTAGTTGGCGAAGAAAAACTAAACTCAAACGGTAACCCAGTTTGGCACTACCAAACCATGAACAGCTGCCTGCTTTTATTAGGCAATGCACACGCAAAACATATAGTAACCGTAGAGGCTGTAACAACGGGGCTTTACCCAACCCTTGATGACTTACACCCAGTACAACGCGCATTGGTTGAGTGCCATGGTTCGCAATGTGGTTTTTGTACCCCTGGCATAATAATGAGCATGTTGGCGCTTTATATTAATAACCCGAGTTACCCGGGTAAAAAAGCCGCTATTCATGCTTTAGGTGGCAACTTGTGCCGTTGTACTGGCTACAGCCCTATTTTACTAGCGGTAGAAAAAGCCTACAGCTATGAGCGCAAAAATGAGCCTTACTCAGCCATAGCAGCTCAGTTTAAAGCCTCACTTAATACGCAACATGATGACGATGTTCCATTTTTAAAAAATGGCCCTCGCAAATTCTACTTGCCACAAAATGCTAAGCAGCTTGTTGAACTAAAAGCGCTTTACCCGCATGCACACTTGGTTGCTGGTGGCACCGACTTTGCCATTGAGCTTAGCCAAAACATGCTGTTGCCCGATATTATTATATCGCTTAGCCAAACCAGTGAGCTGTGCACTTTAAGCGATAACAACGGCGAGCTACATATTGGTGCAGCACTACCTTACAGCCAATTTGTTGAAGCGTTTTACACTTACTACCCTGAGTCTAAAGAGCTGTTTGAACGCCTTGGATCTAACCAAGTACGTAACAGTGGCACCTTAGGTGGCAGCATAGGAAATGCCTCTCCTATTGGCGATCCAGCCCCATTATTAATTGCACTTAATGCCACTATGGATTTATTAAGCGCAGCAGGCACACGCACTATAAACGTGGCCGACTACTTTGTTGATTACAAAAAAACAGTCATTAAAAGCGATGAAGTAATTAGCAAAATTACAGTGCCAAAACGTCCAGACTCGTTAAAGCTTGCGTGTCATAAAATTTCAAAACGCTTTGAAGATGATATATCTACTGTGTGTTTAGTGCTGGCTATAGAGCAAGCACAAGGTTTAATTAGCACTGCCCGCTGCGCCATGGGCGGTATGGCTGCCATACCAAAACGCGCAGCGCACATAGAGCAAAAGCTTAATGCTCAGACCTTACAAGTAAGCACGTTTATAGATGCCGCTAGTGCTATAAATGATGACTTTGCTCCCATGAGCGATGTTCGCAGCAGCGCACATTATCGCACTACGGTAAGCAAAAACTTGCTACAACGTATTGGTATTGAGTTTTGCGGTGCACAGCCTAGTAGTAATAATAAAAATAACAACATTGCCATTACGAGGATCTCACATGCGTCACTTTGAAATGGATAAACTAAAAGCCCAAGGCGGAAGCGTTGGCCAATCTAAGTACCACGAAAGCGCAATAAAACAAGTATGTGGCAATGCAAACTACGCCGACGATAACCCAGAGCCTCATGGCTGCTTACACGCCTACCCTGTACTTGCGCCCATTACCAGCGGCTTTATTAAATCAATTGATACAAGCAAAGCGCTTGAAGTTGCAGGTGTTAAGCGTATTTTATCGGCCGATGATGTACCCGGTAAGCTTGATATTGGCCCAGTATTTCCAGGTGATGTACTGCTGACCAGTCATGAAATTCAATACCACGGGCAACCAGTGCTGGTAGTGGTTGCCGACAGCTACGCCATTGCACGCCGCGCTGCTCGCTTAGTGGTTATAGAGTGCGAGCAAACCACCCCCATACTTGATATTAAAGAAGCCATAAAAAAAGAGCATTGGGTAAGGCCGCCACACTCACTTAACCGCGGTAATAGCGAGCAAGCAATAAATAATGCAGCCCACCAACTTAAAGGCGAAATACACATAGGCGGGCAAGAACACTTTTACCTTGAGGGGCAAATAGCACTCGCTCAGCCCGATAACGACGGCGGTATTCATGTTCAATGTTCTACACAGCACCCAACAGAGGTGCAGCACTTAGTTGCTAAAATTTTAAAAAAGCCATTTAGCTTTGTAAACGTAGAAACCCGCCGGATGGGCGGAGCCTTTGGCGGTAAAGAAACCCAAGGCGCGCCGTGGGCTTGCCTTGCAGCGCTTGCAGTTTACTACCTTGGCTGCGCCGTTAAAATGCGCCTAGCCCGCAGCGACGACTTTAAACTTACCGGTAAACGCCACCCATTTTATAACCAATACCATGTAGGGTTTGACGAAAATGGCCTAATTGAAGGCGCTGATGTAACTGTAAATGGATTTTGTGGTTATTCGCCTGATTTATCTGATGCTATTGTAGACCGTGCAATGTTTCATGCAGATAACGCTTATTACTACCCAGCTGCCACCATTAAAGGGAATCGCTGTAAAGTAAACACCGTAAGTCACACTGCGTTTAGAGGATTTGGTGGACCGCAAGGCATGATCATGGGCGAGCTAATAATGGACGACATTGCAGCTAAGTTAAGTAAAGATCCGCTTGAGATCCGAAAGCTTAATTTATACAAAAAAGGCCGCGACACTACGCCGTATCATCAAACAGTAGAGCAGCATATTTTAAAAGATATGATAACCCAGCTTGAGGAGTCGGGTGATTACTGGGCGCGAAAAAAGGCAATTAAAGCCTTTAATGCATCATCGCCCATTATCAAAAAAGGCCTTGCGATGACGCCGGTAAAATACGGTATATCGTTTACTGTACAGCACTTAAACCAGGCGGGTGCACTTGTGCATGTATATAGCGATGGCTCGATACATTTAAACCATGGCGGCACCGAAATGGGCCAAGGCTTAAACACTAAAATAGCGCAAATAGTAGCCCATGGCTTTGGCGTTGATTTTGACGCCATAAGCATAAGCGCTACTCGTACCGACAAAGTACCAAACACCTCGCCAACTGCTGCATCAAGCGGTACCGACTTAAACGGCATGGCGGCGCTAAACGCGGTAAATACTATAAAAGAGCGTTTAATAAACTTTATAAGTGAGCACTTTGAAGTAGACAGCCAAAGTATTGTATTTAAAGATAACCTCATTACCTTTAGTAAAGGCGAAATTAGCTTTAGCGAACTTGCAAACCTTGCTTATATGAATCGTATATCGCTTTCATCAACCGGTTATTACGCCACACCTAAAATTCATTACGATAGAGCGAAAGGCGAAGGCCGGCCATTTTTTTACTACGCACACGGCGTAGCACTCAGTGAAGTAGAAGTAGATACGCTGACAGGCGAAAACACCGTAACCCGCGTTGATATACTGCACGATGTGGGCAGCTCAATTAATCCTGCACTTGATATAGGCCAAATTGAAGGCGCTTTTGTGCAAGGTATGGGCTGGCTTACCACCGAAGACTTACAATGGAATGATAAAGGCCAGCTTGCCAGCTTTGGCCCAGCTAACTATAAAATTCCTGCAATTGGCGATACCCCAGCCGAATTTAATGTAAATTTATATAACTCGGCCAACCCAGAAACCACCGTATTTAGATCAAAAGCGGTTGGCGAGCCGCCGTTTATGCTGGCCTTTAGTGTGTGGAGCGCTATTCGTAACGCCATAAGCAGTGTGGCCGATTACAAATACACCGCCCCACTTGATACACCTGCCACACCTGAGCGTGTATTAAATGCAATTGAGCAAACCGCTAGTTGGTTTAAGGAGCATCAACATGGCTAATTTAAATGAGTCGTTTCAGGGTTTTCATACTCAAAATTGGGCGCAAGCTATAAACGAGCACGAACAAAGCGGCACTAACTATGTTATTGCCACGGTGCTAGGAACTAATGGCTCAACCCCACGAGGCACAGGCTCTAAAATGGTAATAAGTGGCGAGCATATTTACGATACCCTTGGCGGTGGTCACCTTGAATACGTAGTAATAGAAAAAGCCCGCGAGCTACTTGCTAAAGGCGAGGCAGCCCAAGTGATAGAGCAATTTAACCTAGGCGCAAATTTAGGCCAGTGCTGCGGCGGAGCTGCCACAGTGATGCTTGAGTGCATGCAATGCGAGCGCTTTACGCTTGATATTTATGGCGCAGGCCATGTAGCACAGGCGCTTATTGGTATATTGGCACAGCTGCCTATGCGTATACGTTGGATAGATAGCCGCGCCGATGTATTCCCACAAGTTATTCCTAATAACGTAGTAAAAGTGGTTGATGAAGAGCCAATAGAGCAAGTAAAACGCGCCCCTAAAGCTAACAATTACTTAATATTAACCCATAACCACCAGCTCGATTTTGCACTCACACAAGCCATTATTAAACGCGCTGATGCCAATTGGCTTGGCGTAATTGGCTCAGATACCAAAGCAAAACGCTTTAAGCAGCGCTTAGCTCATCGCGATTTTACCACCGAGCAAATAAAGCAAATGGTCTGCCCTGTTGGGCTAGAAAATGTAACGGGCAAGCTCCCTATGGAAGTGGCAATATCAATTAGCGGGCAGTTAATTGGCCTTTATCAGGCTATGCAAACCCATGCGCCTAAACGCCAAGGTGTGCAATGGCGTGCACTTAAAAATGCCCTAATTAGCACCACGCAAGAGGAAGAAAACGCATGAGTAGCTTAAAAATTAATAACCTAGATGAAGCGCAAGCGTATCAAGCCTTAGAGCATTGCTGCGCCGCCCCTAATTGGGTAAGCGGTATGCTAAATACCATGCCATTTGAAAATAAAGAGCACCTATTTCAGAGCGCTCAAAGCGTATGGGATAGCCTGGGTGAGAGCGATTATTTAGCCGCTTATGAAGGCCACCCGCAAATTGGCGATTTATCAACATTAAGTAAAAAGTACGCCGCTACAGCGCAAAAAGCGGGGCACGAACAATCAGGCATGAGTAAAGCAAACGAACAAACCCTTAAAAAAATGATTGCGCTAAATAAAGAATACCTCAGTAAATTTGGCTTTATATTTATTGTGTGTGCCAGCGGCAAAAGTGCTGAGCAAATGCTTGAACTTATTGAGCAGCGTATACACAACACCCGCAGCACAGAGCTTAATATAGCCGCGGGCGAACAAGCCAAAATAACAAAAATAAGATTGGAGTCATTGCTATGAATAAAAGCCCTATCACTACCCATATTCTCGATACCAGCACAGGTAAACCTGCAGCCAATGTAGCTGTACAATTGTTTTTACTCACTAATAACGAGTGGCAATTAATTGCTCAAGGTAAAACAAATAGCGACGGGCGAATTACCGACTGGCTCAACACAGACGTAGAATTTGCCACCTATAAGTTGGTATTTGATTTAGATAGTTATTATGAAAACCAACCTACTCCAGCGTTTTACCCAGAGGCGCAAATAACCTTTAGATTGCAAGATAAAAAGCATCATCACATCCCATTATTGCTTAGCCCATTTGGCTACTCAACGTACAGAGGCAGCTAATTATGAGCACCCACAACAATAATAAAATAACCGTAATTTGTGCCAACATACTCGATTTTGTTGACGACCCCGCCATCGCAGGCGAAAGCGCCCATCGCTATTTTGAAAAAGGCGCGTTAGTTATTCAAAACGGTAAAGTGGTTAACCTTGGTTACGAGCAAGACATACTGCCAAGCATTGATAAGTCAGCCACTATTATTCGCCACGATGGTAAATTGGTTATGCCCGGCATGATAGACACGCACATACATTTGCCACAAACCGAAATGGTAGGCGCGTATGGCGAGCAGCTTTTAAGCTGGCTCACCGAATATGCCTTCCCAACCGAAAAAAAGTTTACCTGTGAGCATTATTCAAAAGACATATCTAACCGCTTTTTAGACGAACTACTGCGTAATGGCACCACCACCGCTTTAGTATTTGGCACTGTGCACCCGCAATCGGTGGATGCATTTTTTAACGAATCACAAAAACGTAATTTACGCATGATTGCCGGTAAGGTGATGATGGACCGAAACTGCCCAGATGACTTATCAGATTGCGCGCAAACTAGTTACGATCAATCAAAAGCACTTATAGAAAAATGGCACAATGTTGATAGATTAAGCTATGCGGTAACGCCACGTTTTGCGCCTACATCAACCCCTGAGCAACTACAAAAATGTACTCAATTATTAGAAGAATACCCCGACACCTACCTGCATACACACTTATCTGAAAACAAAGACGAGTGCGAATGGGTAAAAGGGTTATTTCCTGAAGCCGAAGATTACTTAGGCGTTTATGAGCAAGCTAAAATGGTGCGTAAACGCTCGGTATTTGCCCATAGTATTCATTTATCTGAACGTGAGCTTTGCTGTCTTGCAGATCAGGGCGCAGCTATATCGCACTGCCCTACCTCTAACTTATTTTTAGGCTCGGGCTTATTAAATTTAAAAGCTTGTGAAGAGCACGGAATAAACGTGGGTATGGGTACCGATGTAGGCGCAGGCACAAGTTTTTCTATGCTACAAACAGGTAACGAAGCGTACAAAATTCAACAGTTACAAGGGCAAAAGTTCTCGGCATTTAAAGGACTGTATTTAGCCACCCTTGGCGGTGCACGTGCACTTGATTTAGAAGGCACAATAGGTAACTTTGCAATAGGCTGCGAAGCCGATTTTATTGTAATGGACTACGCGGCCACTTCGTTTTTAAAGTTCAGAATTGGCCATGCAAAAACCCTGCACGAGCAGCTTTTTGCCATGATGATGCTAGGCGATGACCGCTGCATAGAACAAACCTACATCATGGGTAAAAGCGTGTATAAGCGCGATGATAATAATCAATTTTCAGACACCCGCTCACCGCAATTAGAAGAGGCTTAACCTAATGGAAAACTATTTTTTTGAGCTTGCTCATTTAGTGCTGCGTTATTTTCATGTAATTGCAGGCATAGCGTGGATTGGGGCGTCGTTTTATTTTGCGTGGCTTGATAATAACTTACAAACCCCACCAAAGTGGAAACAAGACAAAGGCATAAAAGGCGATTTATGGGCCGTACACGGCGGTGGCTTTTACGAAGTCGCTAAGTATCAAAATGGCCCTGAACAAATGCCCCATACCCTGCACTGGTTTAAATGGGAAGCCTACACAACGTGGATCACCGGTATTTTATTATTTAGCCTACTTTATTATGTTGGCGCCGATGTTTACCTAATCGATAACAGTAAAAGTGAGCTAAGTAAATTTGCCGCTATTGGCGCGTCGCTTGGCTTTATTGGCTTAGGGTATGGTGTTTATCGATTATTGTGCAAAACCCCGCTCGTTGAAAACGGTAAAGCGTTTATTGCTGTGATTATTGGCATATTGGCCCTTTGGACTTACGGGGTTGACCAGCTATTTAGTGACCGCGCTGTGTATATTCATGTAGGTGCGCTTATTGGTACGTGTATGGTTGGCAATGTGTACCACATAATTATGCCAGGGCAGCGCTACATGGTAAGCGAAGTAGAAGCTGGCCGTATTCCCGATTCCGCACCGGGTTTAAAAGCAAAGCTGTGCTCTATTCATAATAACTACGCCACGTTACCTGTGGTATTTATTATGCTGAGCAACCACTTTCCTTACACCTACAGCCACAGCTTTGGCTGGCTTATATTAATTGCGTTATTTGGTATTGGCATGTGGATACGCCATTACTTTAACTTAAAGCACCAAGGCGTTAATAAACCTTCGGTACTTATAAGTGGTATTGCCGCCTTTTTTGCCCTAATGCTGGCTATAGCTCCATGGCCTAGCAGCCCAACAATTACAGGCGAAAGCGCGCCTTTACAAGCAAGCATTACCGACACTCAAGCGTGGGAAATAATCAGCAAGCACTGTACACAGTGCCACAGTGAAACACCCACCTCTAAGCTTTTTCAAACAGCGCCGCTTGGCTTTAAGCTCGACTCTATTAATGATGTAAAAAAAGCCAGCACGCTTATTCATACCCGCGCGGTTATAACCAAAGACATGCCATTGGCAAATATGACCAAAATGACTGATGCAGAGCGCGAAACGCTAGGCTCTTGGCTCACAGCGCTTAAAAAGGAGCAATAACATGAGCGAGCAATTTAAACACTACCCGCGCGATTTAGTTGGTTATGGCTCACAGGTGCCCCATGCAAATTGGCCCAATAAAGCCCGTATTGCTGTGCAAGTGGTATTAAATTACGAAGAAGGCGGCGAAAACTGTGTACTGCATGGTGATGCAGCGGCTGAAACGTTTTTGTCTGAAATAGTCAGTGCCCCACATGTAGAAGACCGCCATATAAGCATGGAGTCCATTTACGAATATGGCTCGCGAGCAGGTGTATGGCGTTTACTTAAACTCTTTAAAAAATACGATATACCGGTCACCATTTTTGCCGTGGCGATGGCCCTTGAGCGCCACCCTGATATTGCTAAAGCCTTTGTTGATGCAGGGCACGAAATTGCAAGCCATGGCCTACGCTGGATTAATTATCAACATATAGATAAGCAAACCGAGCGCGAGCACATGCAAAAAGCCATTGAAATAATTCAAGCGCTTAGTGGTAAAAAGCCCAAAGGCTGGTATACCGGGCGTACAAGCCCCAATACTGCAGCCCTTGTGGTAGAAAATGGCTCGTTTTTATATGACGCTGACGATTACAGCGACGACTTACCCTTTTACAGTATTAAAGAAGGTAAACCACAGTTAATAGTACCTTACACCCTTGATGTAAACGACATGCGCTTTGCTGCTGTGCAAGGCTTTAATGCCGGCGATCAGTTTTATAATTATTTAAAAGATGCCTTTGATACGCTTTATGACGAAGGCGACCCACAAGGTGAAAACACACCAAAAATGATGTCGATAGGTTTGCATTGCCGCTTAATTGGCCGCCCTGGGCGCATTAAAGCCCTCGCGCGGTTTTTAGAATATGCCAGCTCGCATGAGCAGGTATGGTTTGCCACGCGCGAACAAATCGCCGAGCACTGGCTTAAAACCCATCCGTATAATACCAATCCGCAATAATACTTAATCATTTTCAGGGGCTAAACGTGTCGCTATCTGCGTTAAAAAATTCTCATTTAGAACAACTAAATAGCGAATTTTTTGCCTTGCTATCAACACGTTTATCCATCCTCAAAATAGATCTCTTAATTATGCGGTTTGGTATAAAAAAGCCTAGATGTGAGTCGTTCAAACTAAACTCTAAGAGCTTATTAGATTTATCGTAAAATAAAAAAAGCCCAGCAGTGCTGGGCTTAAGCTCACTTTAGGAGTAGTGAAATTTATTCAAAAGAAACTGTGATGATATTCGAACACACATTTTCTGTTACACATAATTGGTAATCGTACGAAGGTAATGTAGCACCACGTACATAATCACGGTATCTGCCGTTATCTGACGTTGTATCTACTAGCTCACCGTTACGGTATACGCTTAATGACTCAGCGCCTACACGATCCCAGCTTAGATCTACTCGCATAGTATCTAATCGAGACTTATTAGCACGTTTTAAAGTCAGTTCTAGCTCTACATCACTTACAACAACCGTTTGAGTTGATGTACTTGTGTTGCCTTCACTGTCTGTTACCGTTAGTTCTACATCGTAATTACCTGATGCCGCATACACATGCATAGGATTTTGATCAGATGATGTTGCTCCATCGCCAAAGTTCCAGCTCCACTGCGTAATATCGTTATTTGAATCTGTGCTTGAATCAATAAAGTTAACAGTTAAACCTTGTGTTTCAGCCTCAAAGCTAGCACGTGGTGGTTGTGGACTAACTTCGCCAATAGCGCTTAGCGTTAATGACCAACCATTAATTGTGCCCGTATCGGCTGCGGCAGTGTCTTCTACTTGTAGTGTCCAATCGCCTGTAGCAACTTCGCCATTAAACGATTCAGACGTAAAGCTTTTAACTATGTCGTCGTTAGAACCACCCACATTGCTTTGTAGCGTTACTTGCGTGCCCTGAGCAGATACTAACTTAACCACTAAGTCGCCAGAGTAAGTATGCGAAATATCTACATCTGCAGTAGTACCAAATACAGTTAAGTCATCAGGTACATTAATTACTGACATTGCGCCTACTGGCGAGTTATCAGGAATGTCAACGCTTGTGCTACTGCTGTACGTAAAGTCATTTAAGCCAACAGGTTGAATCATTAATTTAACTGATTGCTGCTTAACAATATCACCCGCGGTAGCTGTTACAGTAAGATCGTATTCGCCCCACTGAGTGTCAGTGTCGGTTTCAACGTTAAGTCTTACTTCATCACCAGGGCGTGCTGTATTAGCCGACAAATAAGCACCGCCTAATGTTGTTGATAATTCAAGCGTTACTTCTTCATCCCACTCAGCAATTGAGCCAATTGTAAACGTGTAGTTTGTAGCTTGCCCAGCTTCAACTTGCTGCGTAAGTGGATCGGCTGATATTTTAAATCCTGGCGTAGGATCTGCATCAACAAGCGCTTGATTTACATTAAGACGCGTGCCTGCAACAGTTACACCTTGAAGTGCAGCATTTGCATCACCAGAGCTCATTAGTAAATCTTTAAGCTCTTGAGTGCTAAGCTCTGGGTTAATTGACAATACTAACGCTGCAGCACCTGCTACATGTGGCGTTGCCATTGATGTACCTGAGTAAGACGCATAGCTCTCACCTGGTGTAGTAGATAAAATAGCACTACCCGGCGCGCCCATATCAACGCTTGTTAAACCATAATGTGAGAACCATGAAATACCATCAGTTTGGTCTGTACTTGCAACTGATAATACACTTGCATTTTCGTAGTTAGATGGGTAGTGAGGGTTAACATCGTTATCAATAGTATCGTTACCCGCTGCAGCTACAAATAGTAAATCGGCCGCTTCGCTTGATGCAATTGCATCAGCTAATGCTTGGCTGTAACCGCCACCGCCCCAGCTATTATTTAAAACGCGTAAGTTAACACCTGAGTTTTTAAGACCAACCATATAGTCAATACACTTAATAGCGTCTGATGTTGAACCATTACCCGCAGCATCTAAAAACTTACAACCAACAAGTGACACTTCATGGTTAACACCTACGACACCAATACCATTGCCGCCACTTGCGCCAATAGTACCTGAAACGTGGGTACCATGGCCTTCGTCATCCATAGGGTCGCCACTGTCTGTAATGGCATTTATACCATGCACGTCATCAACAAAGCCGTTGCCGTCATTATCAATGCCATCTCCAGGAATTTCACTGCTATTTACCCACATGTTGCTAGCTAAATCACTGTGGCTGTAATCAATACCCGTATCGATTACACCTACCACTACATCGCGGCTACCAGTCGAAATATCCCATGCTTCTACTGCATCAATATCAGCGTCTGCTGTACCACCCGTTTGGCCATCATTATTTAAGCCCCAAAGCTCATCAAAACGAGGATCATCTGGCGTACGTGCAATGCTTACTTGGTAATCAGGCTCTACGTATTCAATTGCTTGGTGTGATTTTAGGCGAGCGATTGCTTCTTTAGTGCTCATACCCGAAATTTTAAACTTAGCTAAACGTCCAGAAAGTAAAGACTTGTAGTTATCATCAATCTCATCTGCGTTTACATCTGAAATTTTTGCTTTTACTAATGAACGCGCTTGTTTACGCATTTCTGCTGACGCATTTTTTTTGTATTTAACAATTACTGCATCATTACTTGCTACAACAGGTTGTTTAACACCAGCATCAGGAAGTTTTGCTGCAGCTAAACACGGTAGTAAAGCAAGAGTAATAATAGATAATTTTGTTTTCATTGTTCTATCCATAGTTTAATTAAGTTGGCTTAGTTTCTCTAAGCAAGTTTTTCACTATTTCGAGTACAGCGGATCACGTGGCATGTACTTAGAAAACAACCTAATTACTAATTAAACAAGCTAAAAAAATAAATTGGTTTAAAAACCATCTTTTTTGACCAGTTCAGTTTCAAAAAAAACACCAAACACAGTCATTTTCATGAAATTTAACATCTGAGCAATACCTAATATAGGGTCAGATATTTTTACTGGTTTTTATTCCAAAAATAGAAACAAACAAGAAACAACCCGTAAGTCCATGATATTTAAGATGTAATAAATTGGTAAAAAAAGATGATTTAAGTAATCGCGTTTGAGGAATACAGTAATTGGGTACTTATTAATTAACAGCTACTAAACGTAAGTTAAAAATAATGACAATACGCTCACTAGCTATTATTAATTGTACGGTACGTTTTACTATTAAGAATTAAACAGGCGGATCACAAACATTATATCGGCACGGCATGCTGAAACAGCAAATACCTTTTAAAACTTATAACACCTAGGTATTTGATTTTAATATTCAAGGAGAATAATAATGAAGTTAAATAAATCACTTTTAAGCTGCGCTGTTGCTATTGCAATGGGTACCAGCTTTGCCTCATACGCTGATACGGATAATAAATCAGCTTCTAGCTCACAACTTAGCACCAAAATTACAACTGAAAGTGTTGAAAATACATTAACGTTGAGCCAAACATTATCTGAAAACAATGCATACCTTTATCAAGATGGCGACAGCAACACCATGCTTGTCACTACAATTGGTAACAATAATGATACTGAAGTTGTACAAAACCAGTTTGGTAATTATGCCCAAGTAATTACAACAGGTGACAACAACACACAAGTATACTCTCAAGATGGCGTTGCAAACGGCTTTATCTCTGAAGTAACTGGTAATAATAACATGTTGTTTGTTTCACAATTTGGCCAAGGCTTTTTTGTAAATAACGAAGCAATTAATATTGTAACAGGTGATGATAACCTGATTGATGTAGAGCAAGGTAATGGCGGTCACTGGTTCTACAACATGGATATGCAAGGTAATGCAAATGAAATCACATCTTTGCAAACTGGTGAATGGCATGAAGCAGAAATTACTATGCTTTCAGGCGATGAAAATACACTTGATCTAGTTCAAGACGGCTACTGGAATACCTTCAAAGTAAGTAGCTTACAAGGTAACGACAACGAACTTGAAGTTGAACAAGACGGTGATCGTAACGCTGTAGCATTTAGTGCAATTTCTGGTGATGCAAATGAAATTGAAATTGAGCAAGATGGCTTAACTAATGCGGTAACGTTTGCAGCTGTAATTGGCGACGACAACCAAATAGATTTAGATCAAGAAGGTTCATTAAATACAATTGAATCAAACTTATTTGAAGGTTCGAATAATGAAGTTTCAGCAACTCAAGTTGGCGCTGAAAACTTAATGACAGCCGATTTAATTGGTGACAACAACGAACTAACATCAATGCAAAACGGTAATTTGAACGAAGTTTACATGGGCGTAATTGGTTCAGACAATGAATTTTCATCAAGCCAAATGGGTGATTTAAACTCTATTCACTTAGCTAACTTTAACGGCACAGGTAACGATGTTGATTTAGTGCAATCTGGCGATGAAAATACAATGCTTGTGCAATCATCTTACCCAGATGTGTCTTTAACGTCTAACGACAACGATATTGATATTTCGCAAAGTGGCTCTCAAAACGAAACTGTTGTAACGCTTGCTGGGATTCTTGATAGCAACAATAACCAAATTGACATTTCGCAAGATGGTACATTAAACCTAGTTGATATGATGGTTGAAGGTAATAACCACAGCATTGATATTTCACAAGAAGGTGAAGGCAACTGGGTAAGCGGCATTGAACAGTCTGCCTTTTTAGTAGGCGGTGAAAATGTGTCGTTCAGTGTTACTCAAGTAGGTAATGACAACCTTGTTGAAGGCTCTGTAATTGGCTACGACAGCACTGTGTCAGTTACTCAAATTGGTGACGGAAACACTGCAACAATTACGCAAATGTAATTGCTGAGGTGGGGAGGTTAACCCTCCCCATTTTTACTTATGAAAAAACATATTCAGATTCGTAACTACCTACTCCCCATTTTTCTGTGTTTTTCTTCGGCAAGCTTTGGCGCCGACGAACTAGAAATAGATGGCTTATTACTCGATAGAAGTATTAGCCGCTTTGGTCATCAATTTTATTACGAGTTTTCAAACTACTGGCGAGATCTTCCCTCAACAGCTGGTTTTAATATTGAAATAAGAGAAACCGTAATCCCTAAAGCTGGCACAAAACTTTCTTTAATTATGAACAACCAACTAGTGTATGCAACTTACTTAGGCCGTAGATTAGCGCCCCTTGATGAGCGTGTTGAACAAGCTGTTTATACTGTAATAGACGCAATGGCGCGTTCAAACATGGCAACATCATCACCCGATATGGCTGTAAATGGATGGTAAAATGAAAAAAATAGCACTTATAATAATAACAACATTAAGTTTTTCAGCCTCTGCGACTGAAATAATTTACACTCCAATAAACCCAAGCTTTGGTGGCAACCCATTAAACGCAAATATGCTGCTGAGCAAAGCTCAAGCACAAAATAAACATAAAGCACCTAGCGTTGAAAAAGGTTACGCCGAGCAATTTCAAGACACATTAGAGCGCACATATTTAAACCGTATGGTCAGAGAAATTACTGATATGGCGTTTGGTGAAGACATTGAAGACAGTCTTTTTGACCAAGACTCAATTTTTATGAGTGGCGATTATCAAATAGAAGTAATAACCAGTACAACAGACAGTATTACCGTAAAAATAACAAATATGTTAGATGACTCTGTTGTGATCATCGAAGTACCGAGGTTTGGATAATGCACAAAATACTAATAACAATAACTTTATTAGGCCTTAGTGGCTGCACAAGTATGGCAAATTTAATTCCCCCTTCTCAGCAAAAAGCGATGTCTTTAGAACCAACAGAAATATTTAGCGATTTAAAAAATTTACCTAAACCTGTTGGTAGTATTCCTGTTTCTGTCTATTCATTTAGAGATCAAACAGGTCAATATAAGCCGCAAACTAACGTCAGCTCTTTTTCAACAGCGGTTACACAAGGCGCTAACTCAATACTAATACAAGCCCTGCATGAGTCTGATTGGTTTACACCTGTAGAACGAGAAGGCCTTCAAAATATATTAACTGAGCGAAAAATTATTAGAGCAGGTCAATCCGATAACCCTAACCAAGCAGAATTACCCCCTTTAACTACTGCAAAAATAATTTTAGAAGGTGGCATTATTAGTTACGACACCAACGTAAAAACTGGCGGCTTAGGTATGGAATATTTTGGTATTGGTGCATCGGAGCTATACCGTGAAGATGCAATATCTATTTACTTACGTGCAGTTGATGTACGTACTGGGCAAGTATTATTAAGTGTAGCGACTAGTAAAAAAGTGCTTAGCCAAGAAATGCGAGCGGGATTTTTTAGATACGTAAGCTACAAGCGTTTAGCCGAAGCTGAGGCTGGTTTTAGTGATAACGAACCTATGAGCATTTGTGTAACACAAGCCATTGAAAAAGCACTCACTGATTTAATAACAAAAGGTATTAACAAAGGTTTGTGGGCTCAAAAAACAGCGTAAACACATTTCAGGACAAGATATTTAAATACACTAAAAAGGCTACATAACTGTAGCCTTTTTAGTGTTTGATACTTGTAGTGTATATAAGCTTTAGCTCATCTTTACCTTAATATAGTACCTTAATATTACCTAGCTCGCCTTTTACTTATTCATTGGAAGTAAAACCGATATGTAACGCTGGGCCCAATTAGCTAATTCAATTCGATTACGAGAGTTGGTTTTTTTAAACGCGCTGTACAAATGAGTTTTTACAGTGTGATCGCTAATATTAAGCTTATCAGCAATGGCGTTATTACTCGCACCTTGCGCTATTAAATGAATAACCGACTTTTCTCGCTTCGTTAAATGTGCGTAATCATCTTGCTTAAGCTCTATATTATCGCTTAAGTTATTAAATGAAGCTGCAACAGCCAGTATATCGTTAAATGCTTGAGAAATGACCTTACGAGTAAACCAAAGCTCTCCGGCACTTACCCTTACCAATCCTTTAAAAATATCTTCAGGCTCGTCTGATTTATAAAACACACCATTTATATGATTGAGTAATAAGTTTTTTTCACAAACACTTTCTTTATCTACATTAAAAACAACAATGCTGTATTTCTTAGCTAAACATATTAGATCTGCTGGAATTAGGTCGTGCCAATTATTTTTAGCACCATCAATTAAAAACAAATCATAATGACCGCGTTGCTCTGCTTTAGGCAAAGTATCGTCCATTTTGATATCGCCAAAAAGCGCCTGGATCGTTTTTAAAATAGTTGTGTAACTTTCTGTGTGAAAAGATGACTGGAATGTGGTCTTTACAAAAATGGCCTGCTGCAGTGACATAAATCTCATCCTTGAAATGTTTATGATACGTTAGCTAAATTACATACAATTTACAATGCGATTTTTGTATGAAATATGGCACTACGAATACTCATACTATTTAGAGGAGTTACTTATATTGCATAGTGTTACAAAAATATAATCGTTAAAACCTGTATGAGTTACTGCTCTGATCAGTGAGTTCAAGAAACATGCAAGTATCTTAATTCTACGAATAGCGCTATTCTCATATATTAAATGGCTACATCGAAACATCACTGGGTTACGCCTGTTACTTTACATTTGCTTTTAATTTATTTAATGCATCAACCGAAAAACCACGGTCGTAAAAATATAAAATTTCCCCTGTATTATCTATAAGTATCACACGGGTATTATTAGGGTTTTGATTACCTGTAAACTTTTGAACTGTCTCGCCATCTTTATAAATAGTGATAACCCCACCCCATAATTCTTTAGGAATACCTTTGCGCATACCGTTGTCTATAAATGTACTAAACATACGCGGTGCCATACCAGCAATAGTAGGTAATTCGTAGGTAGGAAGCGTAGCACCTGCCATATCTAAACCGATTAACCAACGGTCAATATCAAACTGGCTGTCTTGCTTATAGCCAATTAATAAGAGTGTTTTATCGGCTTTGAAATCACTAGGAATAGACACATTTTGTTTATCTAGGTTTTCACCACTAATGCTTGGAAATTGCTCCCCCTCTAGCTGCTGATTTGGGTACTGAGCAGAGCATGCACTAAGTAGCACAAACGCAAACACACTTGTTGTTAATTTGAACATGGTTAAACCTTACTTTTTAAGTATCATAATATTACGCTTTAACTGGCACTTAAGATTTAAAAGTTTTGCTTAGTTAAAAACGTTTTAAATGTAGCGGCAGTCATCGGTTTTCCATACTTCCAACCTTGTCCGTAATGTACTCCAGCTGTTTTTAATATAGCCTCTTGTTCAGAGGTTTCTATTCCTTCAGCTACACAGGTGTAATTAAATTTATGTACAAGCTCCATAATGTTAGGGATCATAGAGGCTTTTAAGCCTTCAGTGGCTATATCTTGAACAAAGGTACGGTCGATTTTAAGTTGATGAAAACTCAGATTTTGTAAATTTCTTAAATTTGAATAACCAGTACCAAAGTCATCTAACGACAAATTAAAACCCGATTCAACCAAGGTTCTAAAATGAGCATGGGCCATACTTGTATCAAGGTATTCATCTTCTGTTATTTCTAAACAAATAATAAACCGTGAATCGGTAAGCTCTGTAATTTGTGATAACAGCGACACATTACCTTGCTCTACATCACACGGAAATATATTAAGTGATACTTTAAACCCCTTTGGTAATGCCTCTATTGACGTAAGCTCTTTAAGCGTAGTGGCTATCATTGCCTCGGTAAAAGCCCACGTTAAATGTTTTTTTCTAATTACTGGAATAAACTTATCCGGGAAGAGTGCACCATACTTATCTTCAAAGCGTGCTAAAACCTCACAGCCAATTAGCTTGCCTGTTTGCAAACAAATAATAGGTTGGTAAGTCCAATAAAATGAGCCTTTTTTAAGCCCTTTTTTAATACGTTGATTAGTAGAGCGACGCGCTGCGATGCGAGCATCAACCAGCAATGCACTTGATACACCCGCTAAACAAGTCAAAATTAAAGAAATAATTAACAATAAGTGGTTATTAGAGAAAAACTTACTCCAAGGTAAATGTACCGCAGCGCAATAATTAGTATTATTATTACTACAGGTAAAACCTGTTTCGTAAGGTAAAAAAGAGTGAGTACCTACCTGACTAAAAAGCTCTTCTATGCCTGCTAAGTGGTGCACCTTTTCATCTTCTTTATAAATTACTTCCCAGCTAGGCGACTCAATGCCAGCAGAATCGAATGCTCTTAAGTCCATAATTAAATTAAAGTTACCTTGGCGAACTATGATTACTTTCATTGGGCGGCCGGTAAACAGTAATAAGTATAATTGTGGCTCATACCGCACTCGTACATTTTCGTCTTTGCGAATGTAGTCGGGCTCTCTGTCGTTTATAACGTTGCTTAATAAGCCCGCACCTGTAGTGCACACTAGCTGATTATTTATAAAAAAGCCTATATCAATGGCATATTTTGAATCAAACAAAGCGCGGCGCATCTCAAGCAAAGTAGCTTCATCGCATTGTTTAAAAGCAAATTTATTAAGTGGGGTTAATATATCGCGACGTTCTTGAGCTACGGAGTCAAGGTGTTCAATAATGTATTTAGCGTCTGCATTTATTTGTGTCGTTAATTGCTGCGCTGCAAAATACAATAAAACAAAACATCCAGCCACAAATACCACACCTCCGGTTATAACGGCTATTATTGATTTTTGTTGGTACTTTTTCATAGTATCCCGAGGATGGTTATTTATATAGCGACTTAAACAGGATAATTACATAACTTACATTAAATTCAAACAGATAGATTCAAAAATTGTTCATTAATTGCTTTATCGCATTAGCAATTAAGTAGCTGATTTGCTCGTGCTCTTGGGCATTAAAGTGAATACCATCTTCTGCTGATGCGTTCACCGAGTTCAAATTTATAAACTCACATTTTTGATTATCGGCTATTTGCTTAAATTCGTCAGACAGTGTTTTTTGCTTTACATCAGCACCGCTGTAGATGCGCGCATATTGCTCAGTTAGCCTTATTTTAGCAGGGCTAATAACAATAATTTGAGGAGGTTTTAACGTATTATTAGATTGATAAAACGCTTTAATAGCATTAATTAAGTCATGTAAGCCATTTGCAATTGCGCTTGAAGTTAAATCAAAACGTTTTTTAAGATCGTTAGTACCCAGTGCAACGACTATAAAATTTAGTTTATGCGTATCTAAATAAGGTTTTAAATAACTAACACCGCTAAGCACTCCGTCAAACGGTGGGTTGTTCACCAAAGTACGATTTGGTTGCCCCGCCTCAATTACGTTAAAGCCAGGCCCTAAATTTTTATTTAGTAGCGCTGGCCAACGACTATTTTCATCAAAACGTTTACCCGTTACAGGGTTTAAGCCCCATGTATTTGAGTCGCCAAAGCAAAGTATGTTTTTTATAATTTGAGTCATTAAAATGGATTGAGCGTATAGCCTTGTTGTTGAAGTTGTGCGTGAGCGGTCATTGCTGAAAGTGACATTTTTACACCATCAATTAATAGCTCTGGCGTTACTTTAAAGTGAGTAGCCGATTGTCCGCACACATACACTTTAGTGTTCTTAGCAAGTAGCTGTTCAATTAAGGCTTGGTTTTTATTGTTAGCACTAAAGCGCTTTTTATATTCGCTGTTAGCTAACACATCAACGCTTGCGCTGCCGTGCACAACTAATGCAAGTTGAATGTTTTCAGGCTTTACACCATGCGCTACATGCATATTAATAAAGCGCGCTAACGAATTCATCGAGTTATTTTGCTCGCCTTTTTTAGCGTCATCAGCAACATCAAAGGCTATTTTAAATACCGTAGAGCTATTAATTTTATCGTGTTCAGGTACATCATAATAATTACCAAACCCTTTAATTGGTTGCTCAGCTGCATTTATTAAAGGGCTAAAAAGCAGTACTAACCATAGTAAATATTTCATAAAACAGTCCTGTGTTTTTAATATGATTACTAAACTACCAGAGACAACCAAAAAAGGCTGCAATTTAAGCAACCTTTTGGGTACTTTTATGGCTATGGTTAATAAACTGCATGCCTAAATAGCTAAACGTATTTTTAAACTGCTCTATAAAACACGCTGGGGCTTCGGTTGATGACGCATTAGAAAGCACAGAAAAGTGCTTACTACGTAAACTACGAAGCTTAGGTTTTAATGCTTCATCGTCCATATAATCGGTTATTCTATCAATAAATAATTTCATTTGTACTGTAGTGCTGTACCAATAAACGGGTGAGGCAAACACCCAGTGGTCATACTTTAAAAGTGTTTCAAATACAGCGTAAAAATCATCGCTTTTATAGTTTTTACTATAGCAGTATGGCGCTATTTTGTAATCATCTAAGCATATTACCCGCACGTTATTTTGCTCTGCAAATCCGTTAACGTGCGCCTGTGTATTACCATTTTTACGTGCGCTTGAATAAATAATAACAGTACTACGCTCATTTTTTTGTTGCATTTAGTTAGCTCCTTTTTTAATGTTGAAAGAAGCTTAAAACCTCAAGTTATATTGAGGTCAAACGGAAATTTAAAATAATGCCATTAGATCAAAAAAAACTAACAGAGGCCAACCTAACAGTTGGTTATGTAGCCAAACGTAGCGGTGTAAAAATATCAACCTTACACTTTTACGAAACTAAACATTTAATTAAAAGTTGGCGAAACAGCGGCAATCAACGCCGCTACAAAAAAGATGTACTGCGACGTATAGCGGTAATAAAAGCCGCACGAGCAATGGGAATAACGCTTGACGAAATTAAACAAACACTGGCTACATTGCCAGATCAGCGAACTCCCACACAAAAAGACTGGTCAGCCCTTTCAAAGCAGTGGCAAGCACAGCTTGATGAACGCATAGCGTATATGCAGCGCCTGCGCGATCGCGTTGATGGGTGTATTGGTTGTGGATGCTTATCTATGAGTAAGTGCCCTATTTATAACAAAAACGACCACTTAGGCGAAAACCAAAGTGGTGCCGTATTTTTAAATTCTGAAGATGAAAACATTCTGCAAAAATGACCTTAATTATATATTTAAAGTAAAAACTAATTAGCCTTATTTTAGTATTATCAATTTTATATATATCAATATACTTACCTCGTGCATTAAACACGACGTTAAAACTAGCGCTATGTTTTATTTTCTTTAACTGTTAAATGAGGAAGAACCATGAGCGCATATTTTTTTTAATCACAAAGTAACCGATTCAAACAAGCTTAATAACCAGCATTTACCGCAATCAATTGAAACCTTTAACGGCTTTGATATGGAAATTTTAGTGGTAGATCAAAACATAGATGTAATTGAAGGCAATACAAAGAATGACCGCACTGTAGTGCTCAAATTTAAAACCCGCAAACAAGCTTTAGGGTGGTATAACTCAGGCGCTTACCAAAAAAATTGTACACTTGCGCCATGAGTCTACCAACGGCACAGCTGTGTTATGTGATGAATTTGATATAAATGCGCTTTAGCAGCTTAAAGAGCTTAATAAACTATGATTTTCCGTACACACCGGTAATTTATAAATAACGAATTTATATGCTCAATGTATGAAAATAGCTGAGGATGTAAATCACTATAAATTAATATCGGGTTGCAAGCTATATCTAACATAGGTACTCTAAACGCCTAAAAAGGAAGCAACTATAAGGATATAGCATTGGAACCCACAATACCCTCTCCAAAACATAATAATACTAAAAACCCAGCAGCAACCCAAAAACTCGCGCAAGCACTAAAAACTGTAGATCATAAAGAACTAAAAAGTACTGGCTTTTGGCTAAATCAATTTTTTATGGTTATTTCTACTGTGTTTGGTGTGTACTTAGCTGCTCAAAGCGGTTGAGAACAAGCGCTTAAGTTCGATAATTTCAGTAAAATGGAAGATAACTATTACTTACGCACATCCCTATTTGATGAAGTAACCGATAACGTAAATAGTGTTAGCGAATATGCAGAGCGATTAGCTAAAAGCCCTCCAAAATCAGAGGTAGAATACTTTAAGCCAACGCTTGAGAAATACATTTGGCAAACCATGCAATATTCGCCCACAACACTTGAAACGCCCAGTGAACTATTGACCCAAATACGCCGTTTTTACTCTCGTTCAGAGTTTTTAATCAACGCAGCAGTTAGCAGAAAAACCTCTGCTAAACATGCAGCAAGCGAGCTCGAAAAAATTGCGGAGCAACTACAATCCACTACCCTTCCGCAATTAAAAAATAGTGCCGAACAATTAAAAAAAGAGCTAAAACAAAACGATATTTCAGTCGGTTCATTAAAGGAGTTAACAAATGCCAACTAAGAACTGCCCTCATTGTAAAGACCACCCATTAGAAGCAACCAATTATCAAGGTGAAGAAATAGATATTTGCCGTGAGTGTGGCGGTTTATGGTTTGAAAAAAACGAAGTTAACCGTATGATTTCAGAAATAAATGAAGGGCCTGAAGGCGAAAAATTTGAAACTCACTTTGGTGAGTCCTTAGGAGTTTCTGAGCTTGATTGCCCCGATTGCAGTAAGAGTTTAGAGCGATTTCATCTTCTAGAAGCTTTTCATACCGAAATTGACGTTTGTAGATATTGTGATGGCACATGGATTGATAAAGATGAACTTGAAAGTGTTGAAAAAAGCCCTGAAATAAAAGCGAGTTTAGGTGAGTTAAATCAAAAAGTAAGTTGGAAAACCTACTTGTTCCAGTTTTTAACACAAATGCCTGTTGAATATAATATCAAACCACAGAAAACCCCTTGGGTTACTCGTAGCCTTATTGTTTTAAATACATTAATTTTTGCACTTTACTTTTTAAACCCAAGTTCATTCAGCTATGTTATTGATAACTTTGCTATGACACCTGCTGATTTAAGCAAAGGTAATGAGCTGTGGACTGTATTAACTTGCGTATTTTTACATGGCTCTATAATGCATTTAGTCGGCAATATGTACTTTTTATACATCGTTGGTGATAACTTAGAAGATGTTTTAGGCCATAAACGCTTTCTGTTATGGTATTTAGTGTGCGGGTTACTTGCCTCGTTTACTAGCTTTATTGTAAGCCCTATGTCAGAAATCCCAGGTGTAGGGGCAAGTGGCGCAATTGCTGGCTTATTTGGCATGTATTTAATGTGGTTTAGACACGCAAGCCTTACTTTTATGTTTGTAATTTATCAAAAGAAACTTTCAGCTGTATGGTTTTTTGCTATTTGGTTAGGATTTAACATTTTTGGTGCAGTAACAGGCCCTGATGGCATTGATTATGGCGCGCATATTGGTGGCTTTATAGCGGGACTAATTATTGGTTATATTTTGAAAAGTAAAATATTAGAACAAAACCCTATAATTCGTTTACTAAACCAAAAAGAAGCACAGTTAAAACGTTAATAGTCATATTAAAGCCACTAATAGAAGAATATTAGTGGCTTTATCAAACTTCTCACTAATTTCTATAACTTACAACGCGTATAAACAGTATAAAATTGGCCAGAGTTTTTTATCGGTATATCGTACGTTATAGCCTCTTCACCAAGCTCGCATTTAAAGTTATTTAATATATCAGACAGCAGTGCTTGCTCTTCTGTAAACTGTATTGTGGCGTACCACAAAATTGAATCTTCATCTTGATTGTTACCAATATAAATACTCTGTAGCAACGAACTATTAAAAAACATGTTAGAGGGGTTTGAACTACGTATAGTTTTATTTTCAAAATAAAAATCCCCATTACTATCGCTTACGACTTCATCTATGTAGGTATCTCCATAAATAAGCTCTCGGGTAATTTTAACACCCGCCTGCGGCTCACCACTTTTTAGTAATCGGCCTTTTATTTGCAGTGATAGCGTTACGTCTTGTTTATTAAAAAAGCCAAACATATCTGCACATCCTTGAATTGGAAATAGTAAAAATAAAATAAGTGTTAAAGTTACACCTGATAGCTTTGAATTAGTCATAAAAGTCCTTTTTGTGTTTATATTTTTTAGCCTACCAGAAAAAATAGCGACAGTACGCCCGTTATATTTAAAATAATACACAACCACAACACACCTATAAAACGACGTTTTTGCGATTTATGCCTAAGCCATTGCTGTGCAATGAGCGCACCGGGCCAGCCGCCAAATAATGATAATAACTGGAGTGTTCGCTCGCTCGTGCGGTTAACTTTTTTATGCGTTGATTGTTTAGCTTGTCGCTTATCCCATGCGTACATTATAAAAGTGATTAGGCTCAGAGAGCTTATATAACCTGGTACATAAATAGGTATGTAAATAGGCAAGTACTGAGATAGATACGCAAGCCAAATTATTGCTAAATAAAGCAGTGAGAACGTGATTAATGTTTTCTTTATCAATTAATGTTCGCCTATACTAAAAGCTGTTAAACCAAAATAATAAGAGCCAAATTATGACATATTTTAAAGCGCTATTCTTAGTATTATGCTTATACACAATTAGCAGCTATGCATCCGATACCCCAACCAACCTTGATAAAGAACTTGCCGTATTTAAGCCTTACTTAGGCACTTGGCAGGCCGACTTTAAAGTGCCTGAAGGTGCCAAACCAGTACAAGATGTTGGTCGATGGGAGCGGGCATTAAATGGTAAAGCTATACATACCAAGCACTCTATTAATGAAGGCGAATATGGTGGTGAATCGATGATTTTTTACGACAGTAAAAAAGAGTCATTAGTGTTTTACTATTTCACTACCGCAGGGTTTTACACAAAAGGCACCATGAAAGTGCTCAGCCCTACTCAATTTGTAGCCTATGAAGACGTGACAGGCAGTCAAGATGGTATTACTAAGGTTAAGTCGATGAGCGAGTTAAAAGACGATACATTTATAGTCTCAACCTCATATTTAAAAAAGGGTGAATGGACTAAGCCCGAGCAGCGTATTTATACTCGCAGTACAAAAACCGTTAAATTTAAATAACTTTGCATTTAAAACACAAAAAGGCAGCCTAGGCTGCCTTTGTTATTTATAAAACTGCTATTATTTAGCGAACTTTTTAAATGGTTCGTCAACTGGTGTATCAGCAAGGTGATTTGTGTAATTGCTCATTACTTTTTGCGATAAACCAACAATAATTTCTAGTAGTTGTTGCTTAGCGTAACCTGCTGCAAAAAACTTCTCAATTTGCTCATCGCTAATTACGCCGCGATCGCGTGTCATTGCAAGCGTTGTTTCACGTAGTGTTTCAAGTTTTGCATCTGCTAGTGGTGTTTTGTTTACTAGTGCATCAACAATACCTTGGTCAACTTTCATTGAAGCGGCAATTGCGCTGTGCGCTGGTACACAGTAATGACACTCGTGCTCAACGTTAATTGTTTGCCATACTACTGTTAGCTCTTCTGCATTAAACGATGTTTTTTGAAATAAGTCGTGCAGTACTTGGTAGCCTTTAAGTAGCGTAGGCGCTTCTGCCATTACTGCGTGAAGGTTAGGCACCATGCCAAATGCTGTTACTGAATCAGCCATAAGCGATTTTGATTCTTCAGGTGCGTTGTCTTGAGTATATAACGTAAATTCTGCCATGTTCTGCTCCAATAAATTAATGTGTTTGAGTAACTTCGAGACACATACTATTTGATTTTGAGCGACTGTTCAAGTTAAAATTGAGCACACGTTCAAAATAGTTGAGATTAAAATGGCTAACAAAGTTAAATTTGAACGCGAGAATGTAATTCGCGTTGCAAGCCAATTGTTTTGGGAAAAGGGGTTTACAGCAACCTCAACCCGCGATTTACAAGAAGCAATTAATATGCGCCCAGGCAGTATTTATGCGGCGTTTGGCTCTAAAGAAGGCTTATATAGTGAGTCTTTAAAAGACTACACCGTACAAATGAAAAGCCAAATTGACGGTTTTTTAGCAAGCTCTGACACTGTTATAGGTGGTTTGCGTGCGTTTGTAGAAAACGTAATAATTAAAACCAAAGACTGTAGCCCAAGTGCTATTTGTATGTTGGTAAAAGCAAACAGTGAATTTGCAGAAAAAGATGCCTCTTTATATGAACTGAGTTTAGACTTATCGGCAAAGTTTGAAGCTTACCTAACAACCTTGTTTGCTCAAGCTATTAAAAATAATGAGCTGAGTAGTAATCTTACGGCACTTGAATATGCGCAGTTTTTTCAGGTGCAATTTACTGGGCTACGTGGCTACTTTAACCGCCCAGGGGTTGAGCAATTAGCGCAGCCGATGATCAATCAAATGTTTGCCTTGATCAAAAAGCTATAACTTTTCGCATTACTCACTGCTAAAAAAGTCTCAACAAAAAAAGCGGCTAATTCATACTGAATTAGCCGCTTTTTTATATCTTACTTTTTTACGTTTTAAGCTTATTAAGCTCGCTATCTTGTTGCGCTACCAATGCATTAAGCGCTTCGCTGCTATCGCCCGCTTGGGTAGATAAATCAGCAAGCTGCGATGCCGCATCAGAGATAAGCGTTAGGTTACGGTTTATCTCTTCAGTTACTAAGCTTTGCTCTTCAGCTGCGGTGGCAATGTGCGTAATTTGATTAGTAATTTCGTCTACTTTTACTACCACGCTATGCAGAGCATCAAAGGCAACTGAGGTTTCGTCTACTGCGCTTTCAGCGCGTACTACGCCTTTTTCAATTACGGTAGATGCATTACCTACTTCTAACAATAAGCTATCAATAAGTTGGCTAATATCATCGGTAGATGAACGGGTTTTAGAAGCAAGTGCTCGTACTTCATCGGCAACAACCGCAAAACCTCGGCCATGCTCGCCAGCACGTGCTGCTTCAATGGCTGCATTCAGTGCAAGTAAGTTTGTTTGCTCTGAAATCGTTCTGATTACATCTAAAATTTGTGTAATGTCTTTACTACGCGACGCCACTTTTTCAACAGCTTGGTTAGCTTCTTTTATTTCTTCAGACATGGTTTTAACTTGGCTCATAGCCGATGACAAGCTCGACTCACTACTTACCACTAAACCATTTATTTCATCCGCTTGTTGAGCTGATTGCTCAGAGGCTCTTGCAACTTCAAGTGCAGTAGCGCTCATTTCATTCATGGCGGTTACCACGCTTTCAATTTCTTGAAATTGTGATTGCACGTTGTGCTTGGTATCAATAGCAATATGCTGCGCTATTTCGCCTTGATGCTTAGTTTGCGATGAAACATCTTTTAGCTCTGCAATTAAGCCTCGTAATTTAGTTAAAAAGGCATTAAACCCACCAGCAAGAGCAATAAGTTCAGCATGAGTATCAACGTGGAGTGTGTGTGTCAAGTCGCCCTCAGAGCTGGCTAGGTTATCTACACGCTGTTGAATTTGCTCAAGAGGAGCAACCACGCTGCCCACCACAATTTTCATAATTATAAATGCGATTAGCGCTATTACAGCACCTGTAATTAAGATCATCACACCTAAGTAGCTTGCTGTATCATCCATTCCTTTAGCAAGAGCATCAGGTCCTTCAAGCGCTAAATTAGTAGGTACTTCAATAAGTAAAGACCACTGAGTATTCGCAAGTTTAATATTTATAGGGTAATTAACTAAATACTCTGACGACATTTTAAAAATGCCTTTTTGACCTTTGAATCTTTCGGCTTCTTTAAAAGTAGCGGAACTAACAGCCTCTTTAAATGGGCGCCCTAATTTAGATTTATAATGGCTACTGCCCACCACTAAACCTATGTCGCTCAAAAGCGTTACTTTTGCTTGCCCGTTATATAACTCGCTAGACAATTGCTCGGTCATTGCTTGAAAGGTAGGTAGGGTTAAATCAGCACCAGCTAAACCTATAAACTGGCCCGATTTTAATATCGGCACAGTTAACGAGGTCAACATTACTGAATCGCCCGATGGGATTTCGTATAAGTAAGGTTCCATAATACACGGCTTTAACGTGTCTTTTGCACATAAGTACCAATGCGCTTCGCGAATACCAAACTCGTTTAATGAGGTTATATATTTATCGGCTGCGTTGGCTACTTTTTGCTGCTCAATGGCGCCGTTTTGATCGCGAGTAATATACACCTCTAAGGTGCCATCGCCATTAACTGAGTGTTTATACCCTTGCTTAAAGCTCGAATCTTGCCCATCAAAAGCATTTGGCTCAAATTGCGAATATATAGAAGAAAGCAACGTATTTTGCTCTAACATCGAACGGTTAATGCTCACAACCGTATCGCGATCTAAATTTTGACTTTGTGCAGCATCGCCTAACAAAGCGGCTAATGAATAAGGTACGCGATAGGCTTCGTTAATAAAGCCTGCTATTTTTTCACCATAAGCGGCTGCATTTGAATTAAGTTTATGCTCAACCTCGGCAACAATGTACCCTTCTGATTTAACAGCTAAGTCTTTGTTACTTGATGATAATTGCCACCACAACGTAACCGACAATACTATTACTGTTAATAATATACTTGAGACTGTAAGCCACAGTAATTTTTTTGCTAGCGATAATTCCCGCATTCATTTCACCCTTTAATTTAAACTACGGCTACAGTTTAGTAGATCTGAGAAATGAAGCTATGAATATCGCTAAGAAAATTAAATCTAATACAAACGTTTAGCTTTTATTTTTGGTTAAAAAGGCAGTGGCTATAGAGGCCAAAATAAGCAAAATTACGCTCACCCATAAACACGCTACAAAACCATAAACCTGAAACACCCACCCCGAAAGCACGGTGCCCACTAAACGCCCCATTGCATTGGCCATATAATAAAAGCCAACATCAAGCGATACACCATCGCTTTTAGCAAAGCTGACAATTAAATAACTATGTACTGATGAGTTAACGGCAAATACACCGCCAAAAATAAGTAAACCTATAATTAAGGTAGCATGCACAGCAACATCAAATTGCATAAGTAGTGCTAAAAGTGCAGTTACACCACTTAATAGCAACACCCATAAATACGCATGTTTAACAGTATCAACGTTTGAATTACTCGTACCTGTAATACGCGGCGCTTGCGATTGCACGCCACCATAGCCAATCACCCAAAGTGCTATAAAGCCACTAACCCACCAAAAGTTCCAGTTAAACTGCTGGGCTAAATAAATAGGTAAAGCCACCACAAACCACACATCACGCGCGGCAAACAAACATAACCGTGCTGCGCTTAATAAATTTATTGCACGAGATTTAGAAAAAAGCTCTTTAAACTTGGGCTTATTTTTAGCTTTACCCATGTCGCCTTTTAAAAATACAACGCTAATCATCCACGCAATAGTAAGTAGTACAATAAGCGCCTTCAAAGCACCTACAAAACCCAATACCGTAAGTAGTAAACCACCTAAAAAGAAGCCCACCCCTTTTAACGCATTTTTTGAGCCTGTTAAAATAGCCACCCATTTATAAAGCTGGCCTTGTCCGCTTTCTCCCTCTGGCACTAAGTGTTTAATAGCGCTTTTGGCGCTCATTTTATTTAAATCTTTGGCGATGCCGCTAAGCGCTTGCGCCGCCATAACATAAGCGACTGTGAGCCACTCACTTGGCGCGCATAACATGGCAAGGGCTATTATTTGCAGCGCCAAGCCAAAGTTCATGGTTTTATTAAGGCCTAAATGAGCCCCAAGCCAGCCGCCCACTAAATTGGTGATAACACCAAAAATTTCATAAAACAAAAACAGCATGGCAATGGCCAACGCGCCATACCCTAACTGATGAAAATGCAGCACCACCAGCATACGTAGTGCGCCATCGGTTAAGGTAAATGCCCAGTAATTACCGGTAATTATTAAATACTGTTTTATTGCTGTAGGTAAATTAGCAAGTTGCTCAAACATGGGTAACGCCCTTTAAACCTTATAAATGGTTAAACCAAGTCGCTTTTAGCAACTTTAAGCATAAGCTCGGCAGTACGATTAGCGTAGCCCCATTCGTTATCGTACCAAGCGTATAATTTAAGCTGGGTATTATTAATAACCATGGTAGAAAGCGCATCAATAATGCTACTGCGTGGATCGGTTTTGTAATCAATCGATACAAGTGGTTTTTCCTCGTAACCTAATACGCCAGCAAGCTCGTTTTTAGACGCTTGAGCAAACCATTCATTCACTTCAGCGGCAGTTACTCCACGCTCAAGCTCAAATACACAGTCGGTAATTGATGCGTTAGTTAACGGTACGCGCACGGCATGGCCATTTAACTTACCTTTTAGCTCAGGGAATATATGCGTAATGGCTGTTGCACTACCGGTTGTGGTAGGTATTAAACTTGTCCCGCACGAACGAGCACGACGTAAGTCTTTATGTGGCGCATCAATAATAGTTTGGGTATTGGTAATATCGTGAATAGTGGTCATTGAGCCGTGCTTAATGCCTACTTTTTCTTGTAGTACTTTTACAATAGGCGCTAAACAGTTAGTCGTACACGAAGCCGCAGTCACAATTTTGTGCTCATCTGGGTTATATAAATTATCGTTAACACCCATAACCACATTTAAAATGCCGTCTTCTTTTACCGGAGCGGTTACCACTACGCGCTTAACACCTTGTGCTAAATATTGATTTAACAGCTCAGTGGTTTTCATTTTACCGCTGGCTTCTATTACTACATCGCAATCAGACCAATCAGTATCGCTAATGGTTTTGTTATTGGTAACGGCAATAGTATGTTTAGCCACACTAAAGCTATTTTCGTTTGCTGTAACGCTGTGCGCTAAACGCCCGTGCACTGAGTCAAACTCTAATAAATGGGCATGTGTTTTAGCATCGCCCGCTACATCGTTTACTTTAATAAATTCTACTTCTGGCCACTCTAGTGCTGCGCGCAGTGTTAAACGTCCCATACGGCCAAAGCCGTTAATACCTACTTTAATTGTCATAATAAATACCTTTAGTAAAGTTATATCAATTTGCTTAATTAACAGCAGCTTGCTGCACGCTCTGGGCGATTACCCATAGCATTGAGTCGATTTAAATCGTCGTTATAAAACGCAGAATTTTCGTTTCGTGTTTGCGTTAGTACGCTAAGAGCCCACTGTGGCAGGGCTTTATTAATGCTGTAGTACACCCATTGATTTTGCTTACGATCGCTCAATAGACCACATTGCCTAAGTTGCGCTAAATGGCGCGACACTTTAGGTTGGCTCAGTTCCAGCGCAGCAACAAGCTCACACACACATAGTTCTTGCTCATGGCTAATTAATAACATGGCTTTTAAGCGCGTATCGTCGGCTAAGCATTTGTAAAATTGAAGTGGGTTGAGTTGTTCCATAGCATCCTCGTTTAGTTAGTGTGCACACAATAAAACAAAATGAGAATATATGAAATAGTGAATATACGATTTTCCGTATATTTATTTTAAAAGTCCGCTTCAATTAATATGATCTCTAGTAAATTGCAGCGCACAAAAAAGCCCAGTGGCAAACCACTGGGCTATTACAATGCTAAGTAATCAGTTAATTAAATAACCGAAAGCTTTACTTCAATGTTACCGCGTGTAGCGTTTGAGTATGGGCATACTTGGTGTGCTTTATTTACCAGCTCTTGCGCTGCTGTTTTATCCATATCACCTAGTGATACAGCTAATTTAACTGCAATGCCAAAACCGCCTTCAATCGCGCCAATAGATACTTCAGAATTAATGTGTGTATCACTTGGTAGCGCAATTTTTTCGCTACCGGCTACAAATTTTAATGCACCAATAAAGCACGCTGCATAACCAGCTGCAAATAATTGCTCTGGGTTTGTGCCTTGTCCGTCGTCGCCACCTAGCCCTTTTGGGGTTGATAAGTTTACATTTAAACGGCCATCGTCTGACTTAGCTACACCTTCACGGCCACCGGTTGCAGTTGCTTTTGCTGTGTAGGCAACGTTTTGTAATACATTCATAGTGAACTCCAAAGTTTATCAATTAATTTAGTTTGCATGCAAAATAATAGGTCAAGTAATTAGAGATTGCAAATACTTTGCATGCAAATTAAAATGTTTTTTGAGTTGAAGGTATTAACGCACTAGGAGTTGGGTATGTCATTTGAGCAATTAAAATTAAAAAATCAGCTTTGTCATAGGTTATATATGGCATCAAATAGCATTGCACGTGCTTACCGTGAGCCTTTAGCTGCACTTAATTTAACGTATCCGCAGTATGTAGTAATGATGGCGCTGTGGGAGCAAGACAAAATAACCATAGCGCAGCTAATAGATAAAACCGCTATTGATGGTGGCGCTATGACTCAAATACTCAAAAAAATGACCGAAAAGTCTCTGCTGGCTGTTATTAAAGATGAGCACGATAAGCGTAAGCGCCTAATTCAGCTTACCCAAAGTGGGCAAGCCCTTAAAAACGAAGCTGCTGATATTCCAAAAAATATATTATGTAAGTTTGAAAGTGTAGACCCCACACAAGCCAAACAGCTTATGCAGCTGCTTGATTTAGTAGTAAGCGATTTAACAACTAAAAACGATGATGAGTTAGCCAACTAACGCGGTTATTTTTTGTTGAATAAACGCCCTAAATGCGGTGATCACCGGGGTCATTTGGCGCCGGTCGGCGTACATCATATAAAGCGGTAGCGGATCGCTTTGCCACTCGGGGCATAAATGAACGAGCTGCCCGCTTGCTAAATCATCAATTACATCTAAGTACGACTTATACGCAATGCCTTTGCCCTCTAGCGCCCAGCGCCTAACCATTTCGCCATCGTTTACTATGTGTTGGCAATTTAGCTGCACTTTTTGCACTGCGCCATTTTTATAAAATCGCCACTCTTTAAACACTTCGCCAAAGCGCATAAAGGTAATGGTGGTGTGCTGCGTTAAGTTAAGTGGATGTGTAAGCAATCCATTGTTTGCTACATATCCAGGAGAGGCCACTAAAATACGCGCATTATTTAAAAAAAGTGGCGCTGCAATTAACTGCGAATCTTTTGGTACGCCAAAGCGCAGTGCAATATCAATTGATTGGCTGTAAATGTCGCTTACTTCGTCACTTAAGTGCAATTTAAGTTTTACATGCGGGTAGTGTGCTAAAAACTCATTAAGCCATTCACTTAGTTTATTGCGCCCTAAGTCGCACGGGGCCGATACCTGTAGTGTCCCTGTTACTTCGCCTACTACAGTTTGCACTGCGGCTACACCTTGTTGAATAAGCGAAAGTGAATCTTTGGCGTAACTTAAAAACTGCTCCCCTGCCACACTTAAGCGTAAACTGCGGGTAGAGCGAATAAACAATACGTTCCCTAAGTCTTTTTCTAGGCGCTTAATAGCGGCACTTACCGCCGCTGGAGTTTGTGCGTTTTGCCTTGCGGCTTCAGAAATACTGGCGCAACTGGCTACATCTATAAAAGTTTGAATATCGTTAAATGATCGCATATTTTCAATTAAAATTTGAAAGTGCTTTAGTTTTTCATGTCTTTTTCTATTTTTCAACTGAGCTATAGTGTTTACATATTAAAAAGTACTTAAAATCATCAGGAACCCACATGAAAGCATTTGGCTACACCAAAAACTCTAAAACACTCACACCCAACTCTATACAAGCAATTGAGCTTGATACCCCAACTGCCACCGGGCACGACCTACTTATTGAAGTAAATGCTATTTCGGTAAACCCTGTAGATACAAAAATACGTGCCAATGTAACGCCAGAGCAAGGTTACAAAGTATTAGGTTGGGACGGCGTAGGCATAGTAAAAGCCGTTGGCGAGTCGGTATCGTTATTTAATGTGGGGGATCGCGTATTTTACGCTGGCGATTTGTCGCGCCAAGGCAGTAATGCGCAATTTCAATTAGTTGACGAGCGTATTGTAGGGCGCGCACCTAAAACATTAACCGACGCACAAGCCGCAGCGCTGCCGCTAACCAGTATTACAGCTTACGAAATGCTGTTTGATCGCCTGCAAGTGCCTAAAAACAAGCAAAATACTCAGCAATCTATTTTAGTTATTGGCGCCGCAGGTGGCGTTGGCTCTATTTTAGTACAGCTTGCCAAGCAACTTACTGGGCTAAACGTGGTAGGTACTGCATCGCGCGAGCAAAGCGTAACTTGGCTTAAAGAGTTAGGAGCCGATCACGTGCTCAATCATTCTAAAAACTTAAACGAGCAGCGCAAAGAACTGGGTTTAGCTGAGTTTGATTACGTTATTGGCTTAACCCATACCGACCAATATCAAGACCAAATAGTGGAGTGTATTAAACCCCAAGGTAAATTTGCGCTAATAGACGATCCTACATCGTTCGATATTTTAAAGTTTAAGCGTAAGTGTATATCGGTGCATTGGGAGTTTATGTTTACCCGCTCGCTATTTACTACCGCCGATATAACAGCGCAGCACACCTTACTTAATGAAATTAGCGAACTGATAGACTCAGGTACACTTAAAACCACGCTAGGGCAAAATTTAGGATTAATTAACGCCGCTAATTTATATAAAGCACACCAAATTTTAGAATCGCACACCTCACGCGGTAAACTTGTTTTAGAAGGCTTTTAAGCATGAACCATATTAAAAAAATACTTTTAGTTGCAGCCTGCAGCACCGCGTTTTTAACCAGCAGTGTGTTTGCTAATACCGCTAATCAAAATGCTGATTTAAAAACAGTAGCCACATTCGACGCGCAGCACCCACCGGGTAATATTGCTATTACGCCCTCGGGCCGTAAGTTTTTATCGGTACATGGTTTTTACGGCCAAAAACAAAAAATTATGGAGCTATTAAGCGATGGCACCACCAAACCCTACCCTAATGAAGAATGGGCATACGCGTATAAAAACGGCAAAGGCTTTTACGATGTACTTGGCATAAATGTATCAGCCGATGGCGTATTATGGATGCTTGATACATCAGGCCCTGATCATGCTGGGCGTTTAGTCGGTTGGGATACCAATAAAGAGCAGCTGCATAAAATAATTTACTTAGCTAAACCCACAATTACCGACACCTCGTTTTTAAACGATTTAGTCATCGATAATAAGCACGGTGTTGTATACATTGCCGACACCGCACAAGGCAGCCAAGCCGCTATTATTACCGTAAATTTAAAAACTGGTGAGGCGCGCAGAGTATTACAAAATAACCAATACACCACAGCCGAAAACATCGATATGGTCATTGAAGGGCGCACCATGAAACTAGGCGGCCAACCAGCTCGTTTAGGCGTAAACCCAATCACACTCGACCCAAGCGAACAGTGGCTTTACTTTGGCTCTATGTCTGGCACATCGGTTTATCGTATTGCCACCAGCGATATTAACAATAAAAGCCTGAGCGCAAGCACCCTTGAAAGTAAAGTAACGCGTTACGGCACTAAACCCATTTCCGACGGTATTATTGTTGATGGCGGCGGCAATGTGTATGTTACCGACATAACTAATGGCGCAATTGGCGTAGTGAAACCAAGTGGTAAATACCAGGTATTATTTAAAGACGAGCGCTTAAGCTGGCCAGATGGCTTTAGTTATGGCGCCGATCATAAAATATATTTTACCGTAGATGAGCTACACCGCTCGCCAGTATTAAATAACGGTAAAAATGCCAGCCAAGGAAAATTTAGAGTGCTGTCGTTCGACCCACTAGTAAAGGGTAAAGTAGGGCGCTAATTACCACGTGTAAACCATACGCCACGCACTCGCTGCGTGGCTTTTTGGTGCAACTTTTAAGCCTTTTAGCCCCAAAATGGTGCTAAGCGCTCAAAATTTATTTTTAGTGTTTTAATAAATATCTGATTTGTATTCATAAAATATTCAATTAACAGTTGGCATAATTCTTTCAAAGTACAGATGTGTTCAGTGAAACTTTCAAGGAAAATACCATGGCTAACCTATACCACACCCTTTACCTACTATGGCGTTTAGACATTAGCGTATGGCAGGTAAACGATCCGACTAATACCCATACCACGTGCGACAAAGAGCGAGTTTACAGCCGATAAATTTCGTATTTATAGGCTTTGCATGCGCGGCCATTGCGTTGTATTGTTAAGTTACTAAAAACAATATGATTGGAACGTGTATGCACGCCTTAGAAGTAAATTTTGATGGCTTAGTTGGCCCTACTCACAACTATGCGGGTTTATCGTATGGTAACGTTGCCTCGTTAAATAATGCGGCAAGTTTTTCAAACCCTCAAGAAGCTGTGTTACAGGGCCTTGAAAAAATGAAAGCCATGCACGACAAAGGCCTAACACAAGGTGTGTTTGCGCCCCACGCACGACCCGATTTAAACGTACTACGTCGCCTAGGTTTTACCGGCAACGACTCGCAAGTTATTCATAAAGCATTTAAAGCAGACCCTATTTTATTGCGCGCGTGTTATTCGGCCTCAGCAATGTGGACTGCTAATGCCGCTACTGTGTCACCTTCGCCAGATACCCTCGATGGCAAAGTGCATTTTACCTCAGCTAATTTAAACAATAAGTTTCATCGCTCACTCGAGCCTGCTACCACTACCCGCTTACTAAAAGCTATGTTTAATAACGATAGCTACTTTGCACACCACACGCATTTACCCGATCAGGGCTTTTTTGGCGACGAAGGCGCGGCTAACCATACCCGACTTTGCGACAGCCACGGCGAGCAAGGGCTAGAAATGTTTGTATTTGGTGCAAGTGCCTTTAACAGCCAACTACCAAAACCGGCTAAGTTTCCTGCAAGGCAAACACTTGAAGCCTCAGAAGCCATTTGCCGATTACATAATTTAAAAGAATCGAGCCAAATTTTACTGCAGCAAAACCCAGATGTTATAGATCAAGGCGTGTTTCATAACGATGTAATTGCAGTAGGTAACGCAAACGTATTGCTTTGCCACCAGCAAGCATTTTTAAACCAACAAGATGCCCTGCAAGAAATTCGCGATGCCTACACCGGCAGCAAACAGCTATACATAATCGAAGTACCTACCGATAAAGTTAGCATTAGCGATGCAGTAAGCAGTTACTTATTTAATAGCCAATTAGTAAGCCTAGATGACGGCTCAATGCTATTAGTAGCGCCACAAGAGTGCCAACGTAATAGCGCAGTAAACGCCTACATTGAAGAAATGATTTTAGCGGATAACCCAGTAAACCAAGTGCAGTTTTTTGACCTGCGCCAAAGTATGCAAAATGGCGGCGGCCCTGCCTGCTTACGTTTACGCGTAGCTCTTAACGAGCAAGAACTTGCTGCGGTAAACCCAGAGGTTATTTTAACCGATACTAAATACACTCAGCTTTGTGACTGGGCAAAGCGTAACTACCGCGATAAGTTAGGCGCAAGCGACTTTGCCGACTCAGCCCTACTTACCGAAAGCTACCAAGCACTGGATGAACTAACCCAGCTGCTTAACTTAGGCTCAGTGTACGACTTTCAATTAGAAGGTTAATACTCGTCAGCAAAAAGCTAATACAAAAATAGCGAGCCAAGGCTCGCTATTTTTATTTGTGCTTATGCTAATAGAGTTTAAAGGTTTTTATTATACCAATTCGCTTAATTAAGTAATCTATTTTGAGGCTGGAAAAACGTGTTGATAACTAGGCAAAAAATTCGTTATTTAGTTGTTCTAAATGAGAATTTTTTAACGCAGGTAGCGACACGTTTAGCCCCGCAAAATGATTAAGTATTATTGCGGATTGGTATTAACCGTTACCGCCGATGCCATCGACTCAGATATATGCAACGTACGCTGCGGAAACGGAATACTCAGCCCCGCGCCTTCTATAGCCTCTTTAACGCGTTTATTTAAATCCCACACGGTTTGCCAGTAATCGCCATTTACAGCCCATGCACGTAATTGAATATTTACTGCGCTTTCGCCTATTGAGGTAACCATTACTTTAGGCGCTGGCTCTGCGAGTAATCGGCTTTCTGATTCGGCAACTTCTTTAAGTACATTTAAGCCTACATCAATAGAGTCGGCGTACGAAATTCCCACCACTATATCCATGCGCCTTTTACCGTTGCGGGTAAAGTTTTTAATGTTGCCGCCCCACACTTTACCGTTAGGCGATGCGATATAAAGGCCGTCGGTGGTTTTAAAAATGGTCGTAAATAAGTTTATTTCGTTCACTGTGCCAAGCGTGCCGCTCGCATCTACAAAGTCGCCTATTTTAAATGGCCTAAGTATTAAAAGCATAATGCCAGCGGCAATATTACTTAAGGTGTTTTTAAGTGCTAAACCAATCGCTAAACCCGCCGCGCCCATTAGCGCTATTAAGCTTGCCGTATTAACGCCAAAAATATCTAAAATAAACAACCCAGCAATTATGTAAACTAAATACCCCGCAATGCTCGATAAAAGCGGCAGTAGCGTTTCGTCTACTTTTTTTAATGGCGATTTAGAATTTTTAATCGCTTTTTTTACTGAACGCGCAATAAGCGCACTCGCAACTAAAATAGCCAAGGCTAATACCACTTTGTAACCTAAAGTGATGATTGTTTCTGAATGGCTTTGCCAAAACACAATAAGTTTATCTTTCATACATATTCCAAAAAACGGCTGACACTCAGCACAATTTAAAAATGAGCAAAGCTAAATGCGCTAAACCCACAATTTAGCCTTAATGGCTAAAAAACCGCGCGAGTATATAGCTATAAATTAGTTATACCTATTGTTTTTGTATTAAATTAAAGCATTAAATAAAAGCTATGTTCCTCTAACGTTACTATTCAATTTAGGTTAACCACACACTGTTAATGTTAGTACAAAAGTTACTGTAAATACTTTTCTCATTTTGAATAGGCTCACATAGGAGAAATAACCATGGCGATCAAAAAAGTAATCCTCATTACAGGTGCCTCTAGCGGTATTGGCAAAGCAACCGCCAAAACGCTGGTTAACCATGGCCACAAAGTCATACTTACCGCCAGAAGCGAAGACAAACTAACAAAATTAGTTAAAGAATTAGGCGAGGATAGCGCACTCAGCGTACCGGCAGATGCAACCAACTTTAACGAGCTTGAAAACGTAGTAACAAAAGGGCTTAACAAATTTGGCCGCTTAGACGCTACATTTGCAAACGCAGGTAAAGGGCTAAACACATTAGGAATAGAAAAAGGCGACCCCGACGAATGGGCAACTATGCTTGATATAAACATAAACGCCCTGCTGTGGAGCGCTAAACTTACCCTCCCCCATTTACGTAAAACCAAGGGCCATTTTATTATAACCAGCTCAGCGACTGGCCGCAGAGCTGTTAAAGGCTCAATATATGGTGCAAGTAAATGGTTTACCTATGGCTTTGGTCAAAACCTAGCAGCAGAAATGAGTGAATGGGGCGGGCGCTGTACCACCATAACCCCAGGTGCTGTAAACACCCCATTTACCGATAAAGCAAGGCCCGACAAATTATACCCACAAGATGTTGCCGACGCCGTACTCTTTGCACTTGAAGCAAACCAGCGCAATAACATCAGAGAAATTCACCTAAGGCCAACCAATTAATGGGGCCTGCTGACCTCTCAGGATTAAAATTGGCTCTATCCAAGGAAGAGTTAATCGCGCTGTGTTTATGCCTATTGCTTAAATACCAAGCACACAGCTGAAAACTCAACCTCAAAAGATAAACAGGCTCCTCCATTCAAGCCCTGTTAACCCAGAACTGGTACAGTTAATAGCACGTATTAGTTAAACCGTTCTTATCATTTTGAATATGTAAACATAGGAGAAATAATCATGGCGAAAGAAAAAATAGTCCTCATTACAGGTGCTTCAAGTGGCATAGGTGAAGCAACCGCCAAAACACTGGTTAATAACGGCCACAAAGTAGTACTAACAGCCAGAAGCGAAGACAAATTAACTAAATTAGTACAATCATTAGGTGAAGATAACGCACTCAGTGTACCCGCAGATGCCACCGACTTTACCGAGCTTGAAAACGTAGTAACAAAAGGGCTCGAAAAATTTGGCCGACTAGATGCCGCATTTGCCAATGCAGGTATGGGCGTTTCAACCGCAGGCACCGAAAAAGGCGATCCTGATGAATGGTCAACCATGATAGACATAAACATTAAAGCCCTGCTGTGGACGGCAAAAGCAACACTGCCACATTTACGCCAAAACAAAGGTCACTTTATATTAACCAGCTCAGCCGCTGGCCGTAAGCCAATAAAAGGCTCTATTTACGGTGCAACTAAATGGTTTGCTTACGGGTTTGGGCAAAACTTAGCTGAGGAAATGAGCGAGTGGAACGGCCGCTGTACCACCATAGCCCCCGGCATGGTAAACACCCCATTTTTTGATGAAGCAAAGCCCGACAAACTCGACCCACAAGATGTGGCCGACGCCGTACTGTTTGCCATTGAAGCAAACCAGCGCAACAACGTGCGCGAGATTTATTTAATGCCAACTAATTAACGTTGATTGGTTTGGGCTGTCAGGTTTAATGCTAATGGTGTTAAACCTGATAGTTCGGATTTTTAATTTGAAGCTAATTTTTTGTATATTCAAAGTCTAAAACTGTTCTCCAACCAATAGTTACCCTGCTTAATAAAGCCATCTAACTTTCTATTTTGTGAATTGCATGTATCCAATGTAGATACCCAATACTCCAATTCGGTCTCATTATGCTGCATTGGATAAAAATCTTTTAGAGTAAAACACATAAAGTTCAACTGCCATTGAAAGTCAATTTCTTTAAATACAACAATTTCAGCAATATTAAAATAAAATTTATCTAAGCTAAAAAAATCATCAAAAATAATGCTTAATATAGCAGGTACTTCATGCCTAACCACGTCAACATTTTTCACACCTAGGTGACTGGAGAGTGAATCTATATGGAGCTTATTACCAACCTCAACCTTTTTATGTAAGCTATCAAAATAAGGAGATGATTTGATTATGGGTAGAACAAGCTCTTCAAACCAACCTAAGATATCCATTCTCAAATTATTGTCATTGGGTAATGTCTTATAAGAAGTTATCTCACCCTGATTTATGCTAAAGCCTTCTTCGCTAAAAGCTCTGTCTCTCAACGTTTCAAACTCTCTGACAAATGAGGGTAAAAGTAGTTGTGGAGCAATTTTTTCGACAATTAAACTGCACAATAATTTCAGAGTATTATTTTTAGTTTTAGATAACTCTAATAAACTATTAAATTCCTCCTTCAACTTAGCTATTTGATCAACTTCATCCTTTGTCAGGCTATTAGTTGATAATTGCTCTTCAATATCAACCTTCAACAGCTGTTTAAAAAGTGATTTAACAAGAAGTACATACTCATCTAGGTGGCTACGATTTATAGTAAGACCATTCCCTTGATGATAAAGTTTATTCCTCAACCCGTGGAAAAACTCAACCCTAGCAAGCTCTTTGACATTAATACCTTGCCTACTATTTTTCACCCCCTCAATAACATGATGAAAACCTTTACGAAGAATATTATACCGTTCATCTTCAGGGGTAGTTGAGCCTGTAATATGTTTTGGCAACCCTAGATAAGTTTTAAATAACATCTCAGCACCAACATCCAGTAATAGGAATGCTATTAGATTATCTTCTTCATTCTGCTTTGCTGCATGATATATTGCCTCACTAACTATTTTTACAGGGGCTTTTTGCCAAGCATCTAATTTTTTTCTATCCATAAATCTTAAATCAGCCTCTCAGCAATATTTCATATTGAATATAAGCTAATACTACTTCATATTAAATACTCTTTTCTTCAATTATTAGGCTGTTATGTCACTTTTAAAATTTAGCCAAGCACTTATTTTTACCCTTGCGAGTACCCTACCGCTTACAAGCCACGCGGCGCTTAATAAAAACGAGCGTGAAATAGTAAAACAAGTTGAGCAGAACATGCCGCAAGCGCTCAAAGAGATAAAACAAGCGGTAAACATTAATAGCGGTTCGCTTAATATTGAAGGCGTAAAAAAGGTAGGCGCGCTTGCAAGCGAGCAACTAAAAGCCATTGGTTTTAAGGTTGAGTGGTTAGATGGCAGCGCGTTTAACCGCGCAGGGCATGTATTAGCAACTCATGAGAGTAATGATCCGAATGCAATAAAAATACTGATGATCGGCCATCTTGATACGGTGTTTGCCAAACACGATAACTTTATTACCTACAAACAAATTGATGAACACACCGCCAGTGGCCCAGGTGTAGCCGACATGAAAGGTGGTAACACTATTATAATTACCGCACTTAAAAGCCTGCAAGCCCTTAATTTACTTGAAAACGTAAGCATAAAAGTATTGCTTACGGGCGATGAAGAAAGCAGCGGTCGCCCACTTAGCTTATCTAAGCAAGCTATTGTTGATGGCGCAATATGGGCAGATGTAGCGCTTGGCTATGAAAATGGCGATAACAATATTAAAACCGCTATGGCGGCGCGCCGTGGTTATACCGGCTGGACGTTAAACATAACGGCCAATGCTGCACATTCATCGCAAATATTTAGTGACAATGTGGGCTATGGTGCTATTTACGAGGCGTCACGTATTTTAAATGACTTTAGAGAGCAACTAGCTACACAACCTAATTTAACCTTTAACCCTGGGCTTATTGTGGGCGGTACTGATGCACAGTACGATAGTGCTAACTCGTCAGCCACGGCGTTTGGTAAAAGTAACGTAATTGCGCAAACCGTGCATGTAGCGGGTGATTTACGGGCGCTTTCGCCAAAGCAGGTAGAAGGCGCTAAAAAAGTGATGCAGCAAATAGTGGCTAAAAGCTTAAATGGCAGCCACGCTGAGCTTATTTTTGAAGACGGCTACCCACCAATGGGGCTCACCGAGGGTAATAAAAAGCTGCTTGCACTGTATAGCCAAGCTAGCCAAGACTTAGGCTATAACAAAGTGGTGGCTGCAAACCCTCGTAATGCCGGCGCTGCTGATATTTCGTTTGCTGCAAACCATGTTGATATGGCGCTTGATGGCCTTGGCCTAATGGGCAGTGGCGCGCACACTAAAAACGAAACCGCCGATTTAACCAGCCTAAATAAAAACACCGCTAAAACAGCGCTGCTTATATATAGATTAGGGCAGTTATAAACGCAGGCTTAGCTTTTATGGGTTAATACGCTCTAACCGTTTGCCTGCTACTTGCAATGCAAATTTACGCAACGTTTTAAGCTGCGGGCTTTCGGTTTGCCAATAGTGCCAGTACAAAGGCGTATCAATATAATATTCTGGGAATAAATCGACTAACTCTCCTTTTGTTAACGAATCTCCTAGCTGTAATGTAGGTAATAACCCGTAACCTAAGCCTGCGATCATGGCTTGTTTAAATCCCTCTGACGAAGGGTATATATGGGTAAACAGTGGTGTTGAGCCGTTAATATCGTTTAAAAACTGATGCTGTAACTTATCAAGGTCGCTATACACTAAACACGGTAAGTGCGCTAACTGCGAAAGGTCGTTGATTTTATGCTGCTTTATAAATTCAGGACTCGCAATGGCTTTATAGCGTATAGCGCCAAGTGGGCTAACAAGTCCGCCATTTACAGGCTCGGGGGATGAGCTAATACACACCATTACTTCGCCGTCTCTCATTCTTTTATGGGCCACTGATTGATCTTCACTAATTACTTCAAACCTGAGCTTGCACGTAAGCTCACTATCGAGCACGGCCAGTGCTTCGGGCAGCCAGGTTGCAAGCGAATCCGCATTAGCAGCAAGCCTTACGCTAAGTGGTGTATTTAAATCTGTATGCTCGTTAAGTGCCCCCACATTAAGGGCTACTTCTAGCTGTAATACTTGCTGTAAATGATTAAGTAAGCGCTTGCCTAATGCTGTTGGCGATGGTGGCTGGGTTCTTATTAATACGGGTTCACCTAGTTTAGCTTCTAGCTGATGAATACGTCGGCTCACCGCCGATTGCGTAATAAATAACTTTTTAGATGCCTTTTCAAATCCGCCTTCACTTATCACGGCGCTAAGCGCATTGAGTAACTGATAATCAATCATGAGTTTTACGCATATAACAATAAATATATTCATTGGATTTGTAACAGAATACTCCCTACCCTGCAAGGCATTGAATAGCAGGTTTTATTTATTTGGATTTAAAGTATGTCGTTTTTGTCGGGTGTGATGCTGGGGCTGAGTTTAATTATTGCCATTGGAGCGCAAAATATTTGGATTTTAAGCCAATGTATGGCGGGTGCTAACCGTTTTGTTTTAGCCGCGGTTTGTATAATTTGTGATGCCACATTAATTATTGTAGGGGTATTTGCAGCTAATGAGTTAAAGTTATGGCTGCCGGAGTTATTACCGTGGTTAACGTGGGGCGGTATAGCTATGTTGCTTTACTTAGCATTTGGCTCTGCACGCAGTGCAATTAAAGGCACATCGGGGTTAAAAGTAACTCAGGTAATAAAAGTGAGCTGGTGGCAAACCGCCTTTGCGGCCTTTGCAATAAGTTTACTAAATCCACATGTTTATTTAGATACCGTATTACTGCTTGGCAGTATTGGCGCACTACAACCAGAGCCTATGTACTTTGCTATTGGCGCTTGTGTTGCCTCTGTTATTTGGTTTAGCAGCTTAGTGTTGTTTGCGCCAAAATTAAAAAAGGTTTTAAGCTCCCCTTTTAGATGGCGCATATTTGATAGCTGTGTAGCCGCTATTTTATGTTTTGTAGCGCTTCAGTTGTATAACGTGCCTAACCAATAAGTTAAAAAAGCGGCAGTTATGTGTTACTACCGCTTTTTAATTTTTTACTTGTTCGCCGTTTTAATCTACTAAGACATTATTTTATATAGAAGCTCTCGCACTGTTGCGGGTTCAAACGGTTTATCACAAATGGCATCAACTCCCGCTTGCGCAATATTAGCTAGGTGGGTGTCGTTTGCCTCTGAGCTCACCATTAAAATAGGAATATGCGAGTAGGCGTTTGAGCCACGTACTGTTTCGGTTAACTCGCGCCCATCCATTTCTGGCATGTTGTAATCGGTAACGATTAAGTCGAACGACTGCTCGTTAAGTTGTTCTATCGCTTCTTTACCGTTTTCGGCCTCTACAGGCGCAGGAATCCCCATACCAGCAAGTACGCGTATTATGTGTTTACGCGCAAAGCGGCTGTCGTCAACCACTAACACACGTAGTAGCGTTACATCAAAATGATCAAGCTCTACTTCTTCTTCGCTTATAATATCGAGCGTTGCTTTTAGTGCGCGGGTAATAGCTTTTGCGCTAAAAGGCTTAGGTAAAATAGCCAGCACACCCGATTGGCGTAATTGCTCAAGGTATTTTTTATTACGCTCACTCGATATAAGCATAAAAGGTTGATGCTCAGTGTTAGGGTTTGATCTTATTTCTTGCAATAATGAATCGGCAGTGCCGTCAGATAAATACATAGAGCTTATTACTAAGTCAGGATGATAACTTGCTAATAAGCTAAGCGCTTGTATTTGTGTAGATGCAGTTTCAACTTGTTTTACACCACTTTCTAAAAGCGATTTTATTATTATTTTTTGCTGAACCTCTGAAGGCTCTACAAGTAAAATTGACAAGTTTGCTATTGCAGTTAAGTCGCTCATTCAGATCTCTTTAGTATTGTTATAATCAGGATAATAGTAACATTTTTGACTCGTTAATATTATATAAAGAGATTGTAATATTTAAGAAAACATTATCAATCTCTTTGAAATATAGCACTTATTAATTAGATTGAATGTAATCTAGTGCATTCATTTTTTTATACGTGACGTTAGCGTGCAAAATATGTGCAGGCTCTGGGTCAATCACTTCAACAGGAATGTCGTAATTTCGGGCTATTTCAATTGCCATTTGAGTGATATTGACACTAAATGAAGTGCCCATAAATACAATTTTATCGGCATTGAGCATACGCTGCTGTGCTTCGGATATTCTGTAAAGCTCGGTGTAGTATTCATCAAATAATAAAACAAAGGGCTTAAATGAATGATTTAGCTCTGGCATTTGATTTTGAATATTAAATAGCTCAAAAAGAGAGTCATGCAGGCGGCTTTCGTCTACGCTATCCCACGGGGTCATAAGCGGTTTGACTGCTTCCCCTTGCTTATGAAATAACGTCATTTGATCGAGCCTGCCATGTATAGCGATGTAATTTTTATTACCCGCTTTGCCATCAAGCCCATCTATATTTTGGGTAATTAAGTTTTTATCGCTAAGCCAATGGTGTACGTCGTTAGGGCCATGGTTACGATACGTTGCAAAACGATTGTAATACCAGGCTAAAAACTCGCGCGGATTGTTTTGATACATAGCACGCGTGGCCATTTCCATAGGTGTATAGTTTTTACTACCTATCGTCCAAAAGCCATCTTCGCCCCTAAAAGTAGGTATACCACTAGCAGCACTTACTCCTGCGCCTGTAATATAGAGCGTATTCACTGTGTTACCTCATAACCTGTTACATCGCTTATTACTTGCTGTTGGTTGTTCATACCGCCAATACGATATAAAGCCCCGTTGTGCTCAAGTAGCCCGCGGTGATCCATGCTGCCTTCGGCTAAAGGCGATAAAACTTGCCATGAATTTTGCTCAATATTAAAACGCCACACGTGTTTACTTGCCGGTGCTGGCTTTTTATTGTAGCCAATACCATCGTAGTTATAGGGGTTGTTAGAACCGGCCATCATGTAAATGTTGCCATTGTAGCTAGTAGCAGCCATGCGGTAATGCGACTCACCTGTAGGATGAGGTAACGTGCGCCAATCTATTTTTAGCATATTGTTATCATCTATTGTGCCTTTTAAACACTGCGCAACACCTGCAAAAGAGCGGCGTAAATCTGGATTTGCTTGGGTTTTAACGCCATCGCATATAACAATGGTGTTACCACTAATAGCAGCTGCTTGGCCAAATACGGGCTCGCCTAAAAAAGGTGATGCCTGTTGCCATATGTTGGTTTGGGTATCGTATACCTGTACTAAATTTACGTTTCCATCGTTATGCCAGCCGCTAATAAGGTAAATGTAGCGCTCTTTGTAACTAATCGCTACGCTGTCATCTACCGGTACTGGCATACTTGCAAGGTGTTTGTATGTATTGCTTTTTATATCGAAACGGTACACATCGGGGCTTGAAATTTCAGTATGATCGCTATCTACCGTATAACCACCAAATATATAGGCGTATTCACCTAAGCCCACTGCAGTACTCGCTAAGCGCCCCTTTAAAGGCAAGCTTGAAGGCACGCTCGCCTGTTGCTGCCATGCGCTCTCACCTAATTTAAGTGAAAACACCTTGTTGTGTACATCGCTATGTTGTTTGTTTTTACCAAGCCCCATAAAACTTAAAAAGTAGCTTTGGTTTTGAACTGTAACCTTAGCTACGGCATTGTTTGCAACGGGCTCTGGTAAGGCAGGAAGGCTTGCTAATACTACAGAAAAAAGAAGGCTCATAAGGTAATTAATTTAAAGGTGGCTAATGCACTTAAGGTAATTTATTTTACGCTGATGAACCAGTATTAATGCAGTTATTTGACTAAGCTCGCCTCAGTTAAATGTGTAATTAAACATAATACCAAATGACAATTTATGGCTATTTTTATTCTGTAATTAAGTTTGTAGCAAATTTATTATATTTTATAAACCTACTCGTAAATTTAACTACCGCCACGCTAATAATAATGATTCAAACTAACTTATTATTTACGTTATAAGCTGATGTATTAGCGACGAAAACATATAAAAGCTCTTTATTAGGGCGTGTTGACCTTTGCGGATTGAAGTTTGTTCAATCTAGGGGCGATTAAATCGCGGCGCGAGGTTTGTAACCTAGTGGGCTAAGTAAAAACCGAGTAAAGCTTCCGCGTCCTGCTCACGCCCCTTACCTACATCCATGTAGGCAACAAAGAGTTTATCGCTCCTAGGCAGAACCCGAAGGGCAGCGCATGTTTGGCATTTATGCTGCGTTATCGCCTATTTATGGGGAACAACCACACTACATAGGCTCTGCCTTGCCTAAAAACCAAACACACTGCTGCAAATTCAACCATCAAAGATCAACACGCCCTAGTATTTAATCGCATTTTTTAATTGTGTTGCGCCAATACATGTTAACATTGTGTAATACCACATGTTTTATAAAACAGTGATTATTTTGATTGTGCAGGAGATATTGGTGAAATTATCACGACGTTTTTTTTGGCCATTGCTTTTAATTTGCCCTATTGTTGCGGCAGACCCATTTGAAGATGACGACCTAGACCTCGATACCCTTATGGGAATGGATGTACAAGCAACATCAGCCATGAAAAGAGCACAATCAGCTTTTGATACCGCATCATCTATCTATGTATTAAGCAAAGATCAAATTACTAATTCAGGGGCAACATCAGTCCCTGAAGCGCTAAAAATGGTGCCTGGGCTGATTGTACGTCAACTTGATAATAACCAATGGGCAATCTCATCAAGGGGGATTGCTTCTCGCTTTTCCAGTAAGCTATTGGTGATGATTGACGGGCAAAGCTTGTATACACCAAAATTTGCAGCCGTATATTGGGAAACCCTAAATGTGCCTTTATACGATATTGAACGCATTGAAGTAATACGAGGCCAAGGTGGGTTACTTTGGGGGAGTGATGCAAATAATGGTGTTATTAATATAATTACCAAAAACAGCCTTGATACTCGAGGTGGTTTTGCAAATGCAACAACGGGTAACCAAATTAATGCCGATGTAAATTTACGCTACGGTGGGGATATAAGTAACCAAGGTAGCTACCGTGTTTATGGCCATTTAAAAAATGCTAATGAGTCAAAAAAAGGTATTTCACTTCCTCCTAACGATACAACAAAACAGCATTCATTAGGCTTTAGAGCCGATTTTACCCCCAGTGATGAATGGTCAGGCTTAATTCAAGGTGATGTAACTCACTCTACACTTGGCCAAAACTACCGTGGTGTAATAGACGAATCTAACGAGAACATTGCGTTTTCAGATGATTTAAAACGCACTGACTCACGTATTATGGCTCGACTCGAAAATAGAATGTCGCCAGATGCAAATCAAATGATACAGCTATCTTGGTTAAAGCAAAATGGCTCGCAAGACTATATAAAAGAAGACTTTGAATCGATAGATATTGATTATCAGATGAATTTTATATATCAATCTTTACAACTCGATTGGGGGTTAAACTACCGGTATAACTCTATTTCATTTGCAGAGAGTTTATTTTTAGATAGTGATAAAGACTTTGATGATCTCACGCAATTTGGTGTGCTTGTTCAAGCCCAATACAATGTAACCCCAGATAAGTTAGACTTTATTATTGGTACTAAAGCCGATCATAACGATTTAACCGGTTGGGAAAACCAACCTTCAGCAAGGTTTATATATAAACCAACTCAAAACCATTTAACGTGGGGGGCTGTGTCTCAAAGTGTTAGAACCCCTACACTAATTGAATTTAACGACAACTTTAGAGTTAATGGCACAAGAGTACAGGACCTGGCTGTATTAAGCTCAGGTATTCAAGCCTTAGATAATTACCGAATTGCGACCTACCTAAATGGCAATGACAAAGTAAAATCAGAAAAGTACCTGTCTTACGAATTAGGTTATCGATTTAGCGATAATGACTGGTCAGTGGATCTATCGACTTATTATACTGATGCAAAAAATGTTGCTGTAATTGATATGAATGCACATGATGAGCAATTTGGGCCAATACTTGATTTGTTTCTTGCAGGAAGAATTCCAGAAGTTTTTCAAGCTTTAACAACAACTCGCATAGACTTAGACTTTGCATCAGTTGCAGATACAACAACAAAAGGGTTTGATGTGCTGCTCTCGTGGCAACCACTTGATAACCTAAACACTGAGTTAGGTTATAGCTATACAAAATACACCTACGACTTACCTCCTAGAGTTGAGCCTGCCATAGGGTATGACTCAAAAAACAGGCAGCTATTTGCTAAAGCTAACTATACTTTTTTAACTGATCATAATGTATTTGCAACTCTGCGCGCAGAGAACTCTAATGCATACAATACAGACAGTTACACAACGCTAGATATTACTTGGAATTGGCAACTCAGCCCTGTGTGGGCAACAGCACTTTCGGGTAAAAACCTATTTGCAGGTTCACATATTGAATATAACAATACGCGCGAAACATACACGCTACCAAACTACATTGATGAATGTATAACTTTTACTGTTTCGGCAACCTTTTAAGCAAATAAGATGTGTAAATTAAGAAGCTTAATCCATAGTATATTGATAACGCTCATTCTTTTTAGTGTGGGCGCTAATGCTGTGGAAAAAGAATATATGCTAAAGGCAGGCTTCTTATACAATTTTGCTCGATTTGGAAGCTGGGATCAGCCGTTAGATAACTTAAAGCAGTTTACAGTGTGCAGCCCCGACAAATATTTTATCGATGTAGCTAATAGTGCTTTAAAAAACAGAACTATAAAAAACTTACCACTGCATAATAAACTTATTACGCTTGATGACACCTCCATACGTGGCTGCAATATTGTGTTTATAACTTCTAATACATTTGCAAAGTGGCAAACGGCTAACATCACCACTGTAAAAAATATAATGGTAATTGGCGAAAGCGACTCATTTATAGAAGGTGGCGGGCACATAAGGTTCTTTCTTTCTGCGGGAAAAGTTCGTTTTGAAATTGCACCCAAACAATTAAAAGATGCAGGTATTACAATGAGCTCAAAAGTATTACGCCTTGCTCGCGTTGTGCAAAGGTAATGTAATGTAATGAAAACTTTATTCGCACTAAACACTATCAGTAAAAAATTATTAGTTATTTTAATGAGCGTTGCACTTGCCTCTACCGCTACAGTGACTATTGTATTTAGTGCTTATGAGATAAATAGCGCAAAAGAAGAACAGATAGAAAGCTTAGACTCCCTTTCGAAAATGCTAGCACCAAATATAACTACAGCTCTTATGTTTGATGACCTAGACGCAGTTCAAGAGCTAATAAATCCTATTCTAATGCGCTCTGACGTAGTAAGTATAACGGTGCATAACCAAAGTGATGTTCAACTTGCTGTCGCACTCTCAACCAAGCAAGAGCTCGATCATAGTATCGAAGTAAACACTCCCCTTACGTTTGAAACCAATAACTATGGTTTATTAAAAATAAGAGCTAACGATAGCTATATTCAAAACAAAATTTCTTTTTATAGCAAATTTTTAATTGTTTTGATGACATTTACCTTCGCTGTAAGCTTAGTTTTATCTTTATTATTAAGACGTCGCTTTTTAAACCCTATACTTTACCTAGCACAAACAGCAGATAAAATTACTACATCACACGACTATAGCTTGCGTGCTAAACAACTATCAAAAGATGAAGTTGGCCAGCTTACGGCCTGTTTTAACGATATGCTATCCAATATTGAACAACGAGAAAACTCATTAGAAAACCAAGTTAAACTTAGAACTAATGAACTTGAAAGCGCTAATATTCAATTACATCAATATGCTTATCAAGATGGCTTAACAGACCTGCCTAATAGACGTTATTTTTACGAAAAAATACAAAGCTTAATAAGCGTAAAAGATATGACTTTTGCACTTATCTTTATAGATTTAGATGGTTTTAAAGAAGTTAACGACAGCCTTGGGCATGACTACGGTGACTTACTATTGCACCAGGTCGCAATCCGGTTACAAAACTGCATAACCAGCAAAGACACTGTTGCTCGATTAGGCGGAGATGAATTCACTTTGATTTTACAAGGCGTTAGCAACGCTAATCAAGCATCAAAAATTGCTGAAACAGTTAAAAGTAGCCTAATGGAAAGTATAAAGATAAAAAATGAAACGGTTTATGTCACAGCCAATATAGGCTTAACATTTTACCCTGTTGATGGCCAAACTGTTGAAGAGCTTGTAAAACGAGCCGATCAAGCAATGTATTTATCCAAAAATAAAGGCCGTAACCGCTATGAGTTCTTCTCTTATGAAATAGAAGAAAGAGCAACGCAAAGGCGCCTACTTATAGAGGAAATTAGAGTAGCACTGGATAAAAAACAATTTGAGCTATTCTATCAACCAATATTCTTAATTGATGGTTTATCAGTACCTAAAGCTGAAGCACTAATTAGATGGAACCACCCAAAGCGAGGTTTAATTGGCCCTAATGAATTTATACCTGTAGCAGAGAAAAACGGCTTAATAGGAGATATTGGTCATTGGGTTAAATCTCAGGCGATTAAAGATACTGTCGATTTTAACAAGCTGAGTAAAGACGCAGTACAAGTAAGTGTAAACACATCGCCTTTAGAAATAGACCGTGCCGGGCAGTGGGTAGATGACTGGATAACCGCAAGTAAAGAATCTCAACTACCTAACAACACCATACTTATTGAAGTTACAGAAAACACCTTAATGGACCCCGACTCTTCAATACAACGCCAACTAAAACGTTTAAGTGCTATTAACATAGATATAGCGATTGATGATTTTGGTGTTGGCTACTCATCTCTCGCTTACTTACAACGACTAGATATAGATATTTTAAAAATAGACCGTTCATTTATTCAAGATATTGAATCTAACGACAACAGTATTGCGCTAGTGAAAGCCATAATTACAATGGCACATAACCTAGATGTTATGGTAGTGGCTGAAGGGGTGGAAACAAGTAGGCAATATGAACTATTGAAACACCTTAGCTGCGATTATATTCAAGGCTATATTTTTTCAAAAGCAATTACAAAAAAAGAGTTTATAGAAAAATATATCACGAAAAATATTGGTTAGAGGTAACCTGAACTCAAATTGCTAAGTTCAGGTTATTTACTTTGTAACGTATAGCTAGGGCGTGTTGTTCTTTGCGGATTGAAATTTGTTCAATCTAGGGGCGATTAAATCGCGGCGCGAGGTTTGTAACCTAGTGGGCTAAGTAAAAACCGAGTAAAGCTTCCGCGTCCTGCTCACGCCCCTTACCTACATCCATGTAGGCAACAAAGAGTTTATCGCCCCTAGGCAGAACCCGAAGGGCAGCGCATGTTTGGCATTTATGCTTCGTTATCGCCTATTTATGGGGAGTAACCACACTTCATAGGCTCCGCCTTGCCTAAAAACCAAACACACTGCTGCAAATTCAACCATCAAAGATCAACATGCCCTAGTTAAACAATAACTCACAACCAACGTGGCACTAGTTGTTTATACTCTTTATATTCCCCAGAGAAGTGCTGCTCAAGATGAGCTTCTTCAACTAAAGTTTGTCTGTATACCGCAATCATGCCAACAACTAAGCAAATTAGGCTAAACACACTTGGTAAAGCTAAAAAGAAACCGATTTGTGCGGCTACAACACCTAAGTACATTGGGTTTCTTGAAAATTCATACAGGCCATTTGTTTTGAGTTCTCTCGGGCCGCGAGGATCTACTCCTGATCGCCAAAGCGAAGCCATATGAAAATGAACAAACATTGTAAGTACAAAACCAGCCGTTAGTAAAATATTTCCAAACATAACACCTGGCCAGCCATTCAACACATTTAGCAAACCTAGATAGCTATCAACCTCAGGAATAAACACGCGTAGCACACAAACAAACCATATAGCCGCTCTAAAAAACTTAAACACCATATGGTTCCACCAACTAGCGCAAAATTGCTCGCCAGGAAAAATGACCCCTTTTGGAGTTGAACGATTCTTATAAATAATTCTGAAGGTATAAAAGCCAGCAACGAAAGTATAAAAAAGTGCTAGGTATATTCGTGTAAATTCGATAAGTGATGCAGAGTCATCTAAAAAAAGCGGTTGATTCATTGAGGTTGGACTCTCATTCATAATTAATACTAAAGTTATAAGCACATATTAGTATTCATACGCCATACAAACAAGAGAAGTAATTAGTTTGTGATAAATTTATTAAATACACCGCCTACTCTTACAAACTTTATTACTTTAAGCCCTAACTACATCAATGTAATCGCTATTACTGATGAAGTTAATGTGTGTTAGTAACCCACTTTATATAATGTGGAACATGTAGCTAACTGTTTCTCACTTGTCTGCAGACGTAAAAAGCCCGACTATTTCTAGTCGAGCTCTCTATAATTTGAAGTCGGTGCGCTACGCAGTAGAATGTCGTAGTCCCCACAGTGGTGGAGAGTCACAGTGAAATGCTACACTATCATTGTGTCGGGGCGGCCTTCCGTGGGGTTCGCCTTCAGCTGTTTTGTTTCACTACTGAGTTCGGTATGGGATCTGGCTACCGCTTTAATTGTGCGTATTTTACTTTTCTGCAGACGTAAAAAAGCCCGACTATTTCGTAACCGTCTAGCGAACCACACCTCGCATCGTTAATCTGACTATTTGAAAATACCTGCTCAACGATAAATTTGGAGCAGGTGATGAAAACATACAGAACAGCGGCACAGTGGTTAGAGCTACTTCAG